>Ga0265316_10000867_pt1 | contig 33309 bp, 24 predicted proteins | sample 4522metaG_FD_202092 | JGI IMG/M metagenome (GOLD analysis project Ga0265316, IMG submission 202092) | Rhizosphere microbial communities from Carex aquatilis grown in University of Washington, Seatle, WA, United States - 4-5-22 metaG | ecosystem: Host-associated > Plants > Roots > Rhizosphere >...
ACCCGCAACACGCACTTTCTTGCCGCCTATGTTGCCGCCAAGAACGACTTCGCCAAGGGTTTGCGCGATGTGGTCTTTCCCGCCGGCACCTGGTGGTTGCGGAAACATGTGAAAGTCCGGTGTGCAGAAGCTGTACCTGCATCGGCGTAGAACAAACGCTGACCGTGGCCTTGGCGCCGAACGCGCCAAGGACGACCTGCGTCCCGCGGCGGTGCTTGGCCGAGTCTTGGCCCGCAGACGACCCACCGCAGACGCGCGATCGCCGATCTTCTGGCCCGGGAGCCCGACCACGGGCTGAACTCTCGCCCGCTTCCTGTCATGTCTCGGCGCCTGGCCGGCCCGTCCCGGCGCCCTCCTCCAAATGCAACCTGGTTTGGGAACCAAGCAACAACCTCCAAATGCAACCTGGTTTGGGGACCAACACCTCCTCCAAATGCAACCTGGTTTGGGAACCAATTTGAATGCAACCTGGTTTGGGAACCAAATACAACCTGGTTTGGGAACCAATTTGGGAACCAACGATCGTAGCGATCAGCCGGCGCGCAGGCGTTCGAGCACGGCGGGGTGGGCGCGCACGTCGAAGATGATCACGTCCTCCTGATAGCGCTCGCCCAGCACCTCACATGAGGCAAATATCTCGCCGCGCAGATTCTGGCGATCGTAGGGCACGCGAATCTCGCCCTGCACCAGATCGCGGGAAAAGAAGGCGCAAAGGTGCGCACGCAGCCGGGCCACGTCCTCGGGCCGGCGCGCTGACATGACGAACGCCTCGGGCCAACGCTCGGTCAGCGCACGCGCCGTTGCTTCCTCGGCCGCCGCATCACCCACACGATCGATCTTGTTGAAGATGATGAGGCGCGGAATCTCGGCGGCGCCGATGTCCGACAAGACCTCGGTGGTGACGTCGAGCTGGCGCGCGAAGCCTGGATCCGAGGCGTCCACCACATGCGCCAGCAAGCCGGCCTCCAAGGCCTCGTCGAGCGTGCTTTTGAAAGACGTGACCAAGCCGTGCGGCAGCTTGTCGATGAAGCCGACCGTGTCGGACACCAAGATGCGGGGATGCGATTCGGGCGTCAAAGCGCGCACCGTGGTGTCGAGCGTGGCGAACAATTTGTCGGCGACGTACACCTCGCTGCCGGTCAGCCCGCGCATCAGCGTGGACTTGCCCGCGTTGGTGTAGCCCACGAGCGCGACTCGATTCATGTCGCGGCGCCGCGCCCGCTGCGTGTTTTGCTCGGCCGCCAGTGACGCCAATTCTTCGGTCAACTCGGCGATGCGATCGCGAATCTTGCGCCGGTCTAGCTCCAGGCTGGATTCGCCCGCGCCCTTGCCGCCGATACCCCCACGCTGTCGATCCTTGCCCGCGCCCGCCTCGCGCAAGCGCGGCGCCATGTATTGCAGGCGCACTATCTCGACCTGGGCCTTGGCCACGCGCGAACGGGCATGCCGCCGAAAGATCTCCAGGATCACGGCCGTGCGATCCATGACTTCGGCGCCTGTCGCCTTTTCCAAATTGCGCGCCTGCGAAGGACTGATGTCGTGGTCGACCAGGACGACCTTGACGGGCGCCGCAGGGGTCGCGAGATCCCCGAGCGTACCGCGCACGCCGGCCTGCTCCTCGCCAGTTTGGCGCAAGGCCGGTGTTTCGGCGGACTCACCCTCATCGTCGTCATCGTCCAGGGACGCGTCGCCACCGCCGGTCAGCGCCGCCAGTTCCTTGACCTTGCCACTGCCGACCACGGTGGCGGAGTGAAACGAATGTCGCCGTTGGGTGATGGTGGTAACCACGGTCAGTCCCAGCGTGCGCGCCAGCCGATTCAGTTCAGCGACCGACGAGCCGAATGCAGCGTCGTCGACTCCGTGCAGTTGCACCGCGACCAACACCGCCCGCGGCGGGCCTGCTTCTGCTTTGTGCGGGTTCGGCATGGGCAGCGGAGTATAGGGGACCCTGGCAGCGAAGCACGGCATGAAGTGGCCGGGACACGCCCCATGAAACCAGCGGCCGTGCGTTTTTTTGCCCCCTTCGCGACCAAGAGTAGGCTGGATCTATGGACAAACAGTTCTTGGTTGCACAGCTCGCCGAACACTTGCGCGAATCGGTTTCGACGGCGCGCAAGGCAAGCCAGGCCGCCGCTGAGACGGCCCGCGATGGCGCCACGCCCGCGGAAAAGCGCGAGGACGCTCGGGTGGCGCTGGAATTTTCCAGCCTGGCCAAGGGACAGAATGCCCGGGCCGCGCGCGTGGCAGCCGAACTGTCGACCTTGGAAACCTTCCGCCCCGCCCGCTTTCCCGCGAAAGGCCCCATTGGATTGGGCGCCATCGTCGAGGTCGAGGACGGGGGGCAAGGCCGCACCTTTTTCTTTTCGCCGGTGGGCGCCGGTGTCGAACTGACAGGTCCTGGCGGCGACGGCTTTCTCTCCGTGGTCACGCCCCTGTCGCCCATCGGCAAGGCGGTGCAGGGCCGCCACGTGGGCGAGTCCGTCGAGGTCACGGTGCAGGGCGAGCCGCGCGAGTGGACCATCACGTACATCGAGTAGGCGCGGCGCCGCGGTTGTAACGTGACATGTTCATGATCACAATGTTGGTCATGATAAAGGTCAGTGTTGGACAGGCTGCACGCAATTTCCAGACACGCTCCACTTAGGGTCAAAGGTCCGCTTAATGCCTATGCTCCGACCGCGGCCCTCTTCCGATCAAGCGGCCGTCCGTTTGTGCTAGGCCTTGGGTGTGCCGTCCGAAATCCACGCCTCGCCTGCCGCTCGTCTGCTGAGCGCGCCCTGGGTCTTGCCCATGGCAGGTCCAGCGTTGGCCGAGGCCGCGGTGGTGGTGGATTGCGACGGAACCATCATCGCGGTCGGGCCGCGCAAGGCAATCAAGTCGACGTTTGCTTCGCTGCCAGAAGAACGCGCGCAGGGTGCGCTGTTGCCTGGACTAGTCAACGCCCACGTGCATCTTGAGCTCTCGATGCTGGCCGGCCGACTGCGCGGCGGCGAAGGGCTTCCGCTTTGGGCGATGCGGGTGCCGCGCGAAATTGCCGCTTTTTCCGCCGAGCAACGCCTCGACGCCGCTCGGCGAGCGGCCCTGAGTGCTGTGGCGGCCGGGACAGCGGCGGTGGGTGACGTGGGCAATACCCTTGCCGCCGTGCCGGCACTGGCAGACGCGGGACTGGGTGGCGTCTTCTTCCATGAACTGCTCGGCTCGCGCGAAGCCCTCACCGGCGACGCGATCGCCGACGCCGAACGAGAACGCCGGGAATTCAGCAGTCCCTGGCCCGCCAATCTCGCCCGCGTGCTTTCGCCACATGCCCCCTATTCAGCAAGCCCCGAACTCTTGCGCAGGATTTTCGCGGCCGCGTCTCGCGCCACCTCGATCCACGTTGCCGAGGACGACGACGAGATCCAGCTTCTGCGCGATGGCAGCGGGCGCTGGGCCGAAATCTTGGCGTTGCTGAAAGTCCCGGCGGGATCGCGCACGCCGGGCCTGAGCCCCGTCGCCTATCTCGAATCACTCGGTGCCTTTGTTGGTGACCGGCCGCCGCTCCTTGTTCATATGGTTTGCGCTGGCGCCGACGACATCGCACTGGCGCGCAAGCACCGCGCTCCCGTCGTGCTCTGCCCACGCTCCAACCTGCACATCGGCGGCCGCCTACCGAACCTGCGCGCCTTCCTGGCCGCGGATCTCGCGCTGGCGCTGGGCACCGACAGCCTGGGTTCAAGCCCCGACGTCTCACTTTGGGGCGAAATGGCAACGCTCGCGTCGCACTTCCCGGACGTCGCACCAGAAAACTGGCTGCACGCTGCGACCGTCGGTGGCGCGGCAGCGCTGGACCTTCCGACGCTCGGCGCCTTGGCGCCGGGCAAGCGGCCCGGCATCATCGACGTCTGGCCGATTGACCAGCAGTCACCCCATGCCTCGCTGGTTGCAGGGGTGCCCCGATCGGTACACTGGATGGCGCGGCCATGACATCGACCCTTCGTCCCTGGCTCGCCATCACCACCTTCGGCCGGATGGTGAAGTTCAGCCACACGATATTCGCCCTGCCCTTTGCCCTGGCCGCCGCCGCGATCGCGGCGCATGGGCACGGCGTGACCGTCGCGCAAATTGTGGCCATTGTTCTGGCCATGGTCGGCGCGCGCACGGCGGCCATGGGTTTCAATCGCATCGTCGATCGCCGCATCGACGCGGCCAATCCGCGCACCGCGGGCCGCGAGCTGCCCACCGGCAAGGTTTCGCTACTGGCGGCAGCGACCCTCACCGTCGCCAGCGTGGCGCTCTTCCTCGCGGCTGCGGCCTGGCTCGGTCCCCTGTGCCTGCAGCTTGCGCCCATCGTGCTTGTCCTGGTGCTCGGCTACTCTTTCACCAAACGTTTCACCTGGCTGTGCCACCTGTTTCTCGGGCTGGCGATCGGCAGCGCGCCCGCGGCCGCCTGGATCGCCGTGCGCGGACACCTAGGCGCGCCCGCCCTTTGGCTGAGCGCCGCTGTGGCCACCTGGATCGCCGGCTTCGATGTCCTGTACGCCTTGGCCGACCGAGACTTCGACCGCAAGACCGGCATCTATTCCATCCCAGCCCGCTTCGGCGTGCCGGCGGCGCTGGCGATCTCCGCCGTCCTGCACGCAGCCAGTGTCGCAGCCTTGCTGGCGGCAGGACACGCCGCTGGCTTGGGCTGGATCTACCTTCTGGGCGTGGCCGTGGTCCTTGCCGTGCTGGTCTGGGAGCACGCCATCCTGCGCCCATCGGACCTGTCCCGCCTGGACGTAGCGTTCTTCAACCTCAACGGCTACGTCTCAGTCATCTACTTCGCGGCCACGGTGGTGGACGTCCTGGTCAGGTAGCGACCTTCAAACAGATGCGGGGGATGGAAATGTCGTCAGTCTTGCCGCACGTTCAGTAGCGGCGTCGCAATCTTCAGCGCGGCTACTTCTTCTTGATTGAAATGAGCTCGATGTCGAAGACCAGCATGCCGGCTGGCATTCCGGGGTGCGGGGGCGGATCGCCGTAGGCCAGAGCGGCCGGAATCCAGAAGCGCGTCTTTTCGCCCTCGACCATCAGGGGCACGCCCTCGGTCCAACCCTTGATCACGCCATTGAGCGGAAACTCAGCCGGCTGGCCGCGCTGGACGGAGCTGTCGAACATCTTGCCGTCGGTTTGCCAACCGGTGTAGTGGCAGGTCACAGTGTCCGTGGCCGTGGGGTGAACCTTGCCCTTGCCCTTTTGCAGGACTTTGTAGGCGAGGCCCGACTTCGTCTTCTTTGCGTCCTTGGGCGCTGCGGCCACATCCGATGGAGCCGCCGGCGGCTTGATGCCCGCGGTGATGCCGAGCAACTCGACATCAAAGACCAGCGTGCCCGCAGGCGCACCCGGACGCCTTGGTGTATCGCCATAGGCCAGATTGCCCGGAATCCAGAAGCGTCGCTTTTCGCCCACCACCATCAGTTGCAGGCCCTCAGTCCAGCCCTTGATCACGCCGTTGAGCGGAAATTCCGCGGGCTGGCCGCGCTGGACCGAGCTGTCGAACATCTTGCCGTCGGTCGTCCACCCCGTGTAGTGAACCTTGACCTTGTCCCAGGCGTTTGGCTTTTCGGCGCCGGTGCCCTTCTGTAGAACCTTCGAGGCCAGACCGCTGGCCGTCTTCTCGGAGTCAGCCGGGGCGGCGGCCACATCGGCAGGCGCCGGGATCTGTGCCGGCTCTGGGGGCGCGGCTGGTTTGGCAACAGGCGGCGGCGGAGGAGGAGCAGCCTTCTTTTCGGCTTCGCGTTTGCACGCGACGGTGGAAAGGGCGATGAACAGGGCCAACAGGGTGGTTTTGCGCATGGAGGGAACTCTTGTCACGATCTCGCCCGGTGTCAACCCCCCACGCGGCCACGGGAATTTGTCGAGAAGAACTACTTGGCGGCGGGGCCAGAAGGCTCGGCCAGCTTGGCCCAGGAATCGCGCAAGGGCACAGTGCGATTGAATACCGGCTGGCCGGGTTTGGAATCCACCGTGTCCACGCAGAAGTAGCCTAGGCGCTCGAATTGGAAGCGGGCGCCGGGCGCAGCCTCGGCCAGGGATGGCTCGACCTGGGCCTCGGACACCACTTGCAATGAATTGGGATTGAGGAAGGCGCGGAAATCAGCGCCGCCCTCTGCCGGATTGGCCTTGGTGAACAGGCGGTCATACAGGCGCACAGTGACCGGCTTGGCGTGGGCGGCCGAAACCCAGTGTGAGGTGCCCTTGACCCGGCGGCCGTCGGGCGCGTCGCCCCCGCGCGAGGCGGGATCCCAGGTGCAGTGCAGTTCCACGATCTCGCCCGCCGCATCCTTGACCACGCTCACGCACCGGATCAGGCAGGCCCAGCGCAGCCGAATCTCCGCGCCGGGCGACAGGCGGAACCACTTCTTGGGCGGCACCTCGCAGAAGTCTTCGCGCTCGATGTACACAACCTTCGAAAAAGGAATCTTGCGCGTTCCCATCGAGGGATCGTCGGGATGGTTGGATGCCTCGAACCACTCGACCTCGCCCTCGGGGTAGTTGTCGATGACCACCTTGAGCGGCCGCAGAACCGCCAGGGCCCGTGGCACGCGCTTTTCCAGATCCTCGCGGATGGCGAATTCCAGCAGGCCCACGTCCACGATGCTGTCGTTCTTGGCCACGCCGATGCGTTCGGCAAAGGCGCGGATGGCCTCCGGCGTGTAGCCGCGGCGGCGCAGGCCGCTCAGGCTGGGCATGCGCGGATCGTTCCAGCCTGAAACCAGCTTCTCCTCGACCAATTGAAGCAGCTTGCGCTTGCTCAACATGGTGTACGTGAGATTCAGACGGGCAAACTCGATCTGGCGCGGCCGCGCCGCGAGCGGCAGATTTTCGATGGTCCAGTCGTAAAGCGGCCGGTGATCCTCGAATTCCAGGGTGCAGACCGAATGCGTGATCCCTTCAAGCGCGTCGGAAATGGGATGGGCATAGTCGTACATCGGGTAGATGCACCACTTGTCGCCGGTGCGGTGGTGGGGCGCCTTCTTGATCCGGTAAAGCGGCGGATCGCGCATGTTCAGGTTGGGGTGGCGCATATCGATCTTGGCGCGCAGCACGCGTGAGCCATCGGCAAATTCGCCCGCCCGCATACGACGGAACAGGACCAGGCTCTCGGCCACGGGTCGGTTGCGAAAGGGGCTGTCCTGGCCCGGCTTGTAGAAGTTGCCGCGGTACTCGCTGATCTGCTCGGCCGACAGATCGTCCACGTAGGCCTTGCCGTTTTCGATGAGGATCTCGGTCAGCCGGTAGATCTCGTCGAAGTAGTCCGAGGCGTACAGCGGCTGCCCGTTCCAGCGGAACCCCAGCCAGGACACGTCTTCCTCGATGGACTCGACGTATTCCACGTCTTCGGTGCTGGGGTTGGTGTCGTCGTAGCGCAGGTTGCACTTGCCCGCGTACTTGGCGGCCAGACCGAAGTTCAGGCAGATCGACTTGGCGTGGCCGATGTGCAAGTAGCCGTTGGGCTCGGGCGGAAACCGGGTGTGGACCCGTCCCTGGTTCTTCCCCTGCGCGAGATCCTCGTTGATGATCTCTTCGATGAAGTTCGCGGAGGAGGGAGGGTTGCTGTCAGGGCCGTTCATGCAAGCAAAACTACGGTCATTGCCCGGCAAAGTCCAACTCGAAACGATGGTCCAAATCAGAGCCAACTCTGAAAAGGTCATGACTTTTTCAGAGTTGGCTCTAGAATGTCGACATGGCCCTCGAACGCACGTTGGTGCAGGACGCGCGCCTGGTCTTGGACGATTGGCGGAAGATGGTCTTCATGTCGGGGCCGCGACAGGTGGGAAAGACCACCCTGGCCAAGGCGATGCTGGCGCAGCGTCCGGGACGCTACTTCAACTGGGATTTGCCCACGGATAGAAAAACCCTGGTCAAGGATCCAGCGTTCTTCGACAAGGATCCGGTCGCCCGCGATGGTCTTCCCTTGGTGGTGTTCGACGAGCTTCACAAGTACGCGCGCTGGAAGAACTACCTCAAGGGAATCTTCGACGGATTCGCGGATCGTTTCGCCTTCTTGGTCACCGGCAGCGGAAGATTGGATATCTACAAGCGCGGTGGCGACAGTCTGCTGGGGCGCTACGTGCCGCTGTGTCTCTTTCCCCTCACCCTGGCGGAACTGTCGGGCAAGCGGGTCACCTGGGCGACCTTTCAGGAAAACCTGGATCGACTGGATGATGAGAGCAAAGAGGCCAACGGGACAGTCGAATCACTGCTCAAACTGGGCGGATTTCCTGAGCCCTTCCTGCGCGGAAGTGATGCCTTCCGTCGCACCTGGGGTGCGGGACGTACCGAACGGCTGGTCCGTGAGGACATCCGCGATGCGACAAGTCTGCGCGAGCTGTCGCTGTTGGAGATGCTGGCGCATTTGCTACCCGAGCGCGTGGGTAGTCCCCTTTCCCTGAATTCCATGCGCGAAGATCTGGGCGTGGCATTCGAGACGGTGCGCTCCTGGGTGGGGGTTCTCGATGGCTTCTACTATTCCTTTCGCTTGCCCCCCTTCACCAAGAAGGTGGTGCGGGCGCTGCAGAAGGAAACCAAGCTGTATCTGTGGGATTGGGCGGAGGTCGAGGCTGAGGGCGCGCGATTCGAAAACCTGGTGGCGCTGCACCTACTCAAGGCTGTTCGTACTTGGACCGCGGTGGGCGAGGCGCGCTTGGATCTGGCCTATGTCCGCGACAAGCAGAAGCGCGAGGTGGATTTTGTCATTACGGAAAAGAACCAACCGAAAATTCTGATCGAATGCAAATCGTCCGACACGGCCATTTCCCCGCACCTTCTGGCCTTCCAAGCGTCGTTGAATGTTCCCATGGCGGTGCAAATTGTGCGCACGCCGGGGCAGGCGAGGCGCACCACCATCGGCGGCCGGACGCAGTGGGTGGTGTCGGCGGAACGGTGGTTGATGAAGCTGCTGTAGGCCCGAGATCAGATCCCGGCCGCTACCGCCGCGGGCAAAGGCAGGCGGAACGAAAACACGGTGCCGGCGGCGGTGCTGGTGGTGAAGCTGACCTTGCCCCCGAGGTAGCGCTCGCCCAGAAGTCGCATGCCGTAGGTGCCGAGGCCGTGCCCCGGGTCGGCCTTGGTGGTGAAAGATCGCTGGAAAATGTGCGGCGCCACCGCCGGCGGTATCTCGGTCGGGTTGTGTACGTGGAACGCGACCGTGTCTTGTGCGGCGGGCTGGCCGCTGCCATCGACGCCGGTTTCCAATTCGCACCACAGGCGAACCTGGCCGCCGGTGGGCGTGGCTTCAAACGCATTCTTCACCATGTTGGTGAGCACGCGGCCGAGCAGCACGGGATCGGTTTCCATTTCCACCCCGGGGCAGCGATCCTCGGCAACCAGGGTGCGCTGCCGGGCGGCCTGCGTGTCGGCGAACATACCCTGCAGATCCGCGATGAGGGCCGCGGGCGTGACCGGGACGCGCTGGGGACGCAGGGTGCCTTGCTCGGCTTCGAGCAACGTGCGCTGGACCTGGATCTCCCGCTCAAGCTGGCCGACCAGACGGCTGACCCGCTCGCGCGCGCGGTCGAGACGCTCGCCCGTAGAATGGTTGAGCAGGTGGGTCCAGTTGGACAGAGCCGACAGGGTGTTGAGGATGTCGTGAAAGAAGACGCGCTCGAGCGCCTGCCGGCGCTTTTCATGACTGATGTCGCGCAGGGAAACCACGGTGTAGTCCTTGCCGTCGATGGCCACCTGGGTGGCGCGCACGTTCAGTTCCAACGGCGTCCCGTTCTTGCCATCGCCCGTGGTCAGCAGGCACTCCTGCTCGACGCTGCCCTTGCCCGCCTGCGATTGGGTGACCGCGCGGAAGGTGCCGCAGGCCAGGCAGTGCTCGCTGGCGCCGCAGCCCTGCTCGGCCGCGCGCGGACACGCAAAAAATTCGCCCGGCCGCAGCCCGATGGCGCGTCGGCCGTGGCGCAGGCTTTCCAGCAAGGGCGCGCGGTTGGTGGCCAGGATCTGCCGATCGCGGTTGAGCACCAGTAGCCCCGCATCCACCGCCTCCAGCAAGGCGCTCACGATGGGGCTGTGGCTGACCGTTCGCACCTCTGCTTCCAGCGTGGCAATACTTTCGCGGGACGGAACTGGTGTTCCGGGTGCGTCTTCGGTCTTGTGCTTCTCTGCGGAATTCAAGTCGACCAAGCAAACTTAGCACGCGGCCCTTCATGCGCCCGGAACAGCATTCGCCCTCGACGCCCTCTGTCGAGGTTTGGTGACAATCGTGCCGGCAGGTCGGCGAAATGCTACGGTGTTGCGCCATGACTGACGCCGCCGGAACCACAAACCCATTTGAACAGGATGACGTCCGCGAGCTGATTCGGACGCTGCATGCCGATCGCCAGGCCACCAAGGACAAGGAAAAGCGCGAGAGCTGGACGCGCTATGTCTCGCTAATGATCGTGACTCTGGCTGTGGCCACCGCGATCGGATCGCTGAAATCCGGCGGATTTGGCAGCAAGGTCATGCTGAACCAATCGCAGGCATCTGATGCGTGGGCCTTTTACCAGGCCAAGACCATCAAACAGCGCTTGGCCGAAATGGAAGCACACGGGACCACCGGTGATCTAGCGGCGCGCGCCGCCGCCGATGTGGAACGCTACCGGCGCGAGGAGTCCGATCTGCAGACGCAGGCCAAGGGCTTCGAGGCGGCACGCGATCAGGCGGCCCTGCACGGACCGCCGCTCGGCTTCGCCATTGCGGCACTGCAGATCTCGATTGCGCTCGCCTCGGTTTGTCTCATCACCAAGCGGCGGCTGCTGTGGGCGGCGGCCGGAATCCTGGGCAGCGTCGGGATCGCATACCTGATCTACGGATTATGGGGCGTCTGAAGGCTGAGTTGGATCCGGTGCCAGCGGCGACGTGCAACCGCTGATGGTTCAGTTCCGGGAGATACCGACCGCTCCTCCAGTCACGGAAATTCCAGTTCCGTCTTCGACCGTGATGGTCGCCGAGACGCTTCCCACGATCACAGGTGCGAACCTCACGACAACCTGACAGGTAGCGGCCGGCGCCAGCGCGGCTGTGCAGGTGGTTGTGTCGGTGAACTGGGCACCCCCACCAATGCTGAATCCGCCGTCGGTCTTTGTCACGACCAGTGCATTTGTCGCAGTTCCGCCTGTGTTGGTCACGGTAAAGGTCAAAGGCGCGCTCACTGTTGCCACGCTGATGGCTCCAAAGTCCAGGCTTGCGGGCGTGATCGCAAGGGAAGCTGAAGGCACGCCGGTCCCCGTTATTGGAAGGCTGGCCGTCAGCGTTCCCGATGCCGAGACGCTGAGCAAAGTCGACTCCGCGCCCACCGCTGTCGGCCTGAAGCTGACGGTGAACGTGCACGTTTTCGTGGCAGCCAGTGTGAGACCAGAGCACAGATCGTTCTTGACCACAAAGTCAGAATCGCCAGCCGAGAGGCTCAAGGAACCGGTCGTGCCTCCGCCGGTGTTGGCTACTGTAAAGGTTGCGGCCGGGCCCGCCTGCCCAACCGTAACGCTACCCAGACTGGCTGGGCCGGCAATAGTGAGCGCAGGGCCGCCGGTCGCCGTGCCGGTCAGGGCCGCGGTGATCGCGGTGGCACCCGTAGTTACGTTGAGGGAGGCGGTCTTGGCGCCGGCCGCAATGGGTTTGAACGCCACCTGGATGGAGCAGGTTGTGAGCGCGACGAGAGGCAGAATGCACTTGTTGTCGGTGATTGTGAATTCGGTAGCGTTGGCGCCTGTCAGTGCCGCAGTTAGGGTGCCAGACGTTGCGTTGCCCGAATTGCCGACATTGAAGACAACGGAAGCACTGGTCGCGCCAACATTTGCGGTGAAGGCAGCCGAAGTAGGTGTGATAGCCAAACTCGCGGGCGAAACCACGGTCGGGGTCACGGGCAGCGTGCGCGTGACACCAGCCGCGCTGCACACAACGCTGTCGGATTTGAGGCCAGACGCCGCAGACTCAAACGTAAACCCATAGATGCATGAAGCATCCGCGGCGAGAGTCCCTATGCAGGTGGTGGTGAGCGGATCCGGTGTCAAATCTGAACCGCTCGGCATGCAGGTCAGGTCGCTCAGCGGGCCCTGGGCCGTCACAGTGACGGAAATCGGCACAACTTGATTGACGAGCGCTGTGGGTGGTATTGGGGAAGACGTCGCAGCAAAGGACGCCGAAGCATTCAACGTCCCTGCGCCGCTCAGTGAAACCAGGATGCCCGGCGCAACAGTCAGAACGCCGGCTGCAGCGCCCGTATGCAATGGGGCGAATACAACCGAGATTGTGCAGCTTGCCACGGGGCTGTTTCCACAGGTCGTGCTGTCAATGGCAAACCCCACACCCGTCACCGTTGGGTTGACGAGCACCAGTGTGCCCGTGTTGGTAACAGTTGCAACCAGGGGCGAGCTGACCGATCCGACATCGATTTGTCCAAAGTTGAGCGTTGCTGGCGAGACTCCCAGCACGGTCGCCGCAACATCAGGCCTGCCAGCGTCGACCTGGGCCGGCAAGGGGCCACCCGCGTCTATCCGCGCGACCACGGCCTGGGCGAATGCGATGGCCTGCGCCCGGCCGGTCGTGTCCTCGGGAAACGATGTCCCCAAGCTGATGCTGATGAAATACTGACGGTCCAGAACGTTCACCCACCAGCTCGTTCCCGTGTTGCCAATGCGGGCCGCATCGCCCACCGCCGCCGTCGCCCAAGTGTTGTTCGCGTACAGCGGGCTGAGCAGAAAATCCGTGTAGAGTCGCGAAGCGTTTGCCGGAGAAGCCAGCTGCCACAGCTCGAGTTCCAGCGAGTAGCTGCCCCGAACGTAGTTTTGCAGGGCCAGGGCCGTCGGGGAGTAATCCGGTGAGTAGAAGAACGCCGCCGCGCCGTCAATCAAGGCTGTGGCCTCATCCTCACTTCTGGCGATTGCCGGGCCAGACGATGTAGTCGTATCGCTGGGATCAATTAACCAGCCCGACACGCCATTGGCGCCGGGAACCAGTGATTCAATCGATGCTGCAGTCGGTGCGTCGGTTTGCGCAACGGCAGCATCCGGGCTTGGCGGTGTCGAGGAAGCATCAGGCGGGACGCTCGCATCAGGGCCCGAGAGCTGGGCACCGGCGTCTAGACCCGACGTGGGCTGGCTCGGCCCAATGACAGCGCCAGCCTCAGCACAGACGCCGGCGGGCAACACGCATTTCTGCGTGGACGTCGCGCAGTCGCGATCGGTCTGGCATTGGTTGCGGCAGCGCTGATCCGCGGCGCAAACCAGCGGCGCTTGGCAATCGCTGGCGTAGACGCAGTTTGTTTCGGCAGTTAGCTGACAGACCGTCGCCTGGTTGCTGCCCGTGATGCAGGTTTGTCCCGCTGGGCAGTCCGTCGATTTGTGGCAGGCGTCGTGGCACTTGCCCCCTGAGCAGACCAGGTCGCCATTGCAGTCGCTGTTGAGAAAACAGGTGCCGCCCACGTCGATCTTCGCGCCCGCGCCACAACCGGCCAGGGTCCAGAGGGAAACGATCGCCAAACCAAAGTTGCGTGCGGAAAAGGTGCGCATCTCAGACCTCCAAATAGTCTCAAAACGAACTGAACGCTCACAATATCACGCGGCCTCATGAGGCGCGAGCGATCTGTCGCTAACTCGCCGGACTCGTAGCCGCCACGATGGGCCTCACCCACGCGGAGATCGCCAGCCCGCCAGTGGCTATGCTCTACGCAGTTTCCAGCAGCCTTTCAGCCAGGCCGGACGAGCGGGTCAAGCTGGTGGCAATGCCAGCCGCCAACACATCGCTGTTGCCGCAGATGACGACGGCGCGGCGGGCGCGGGTAAGCGCGGTGTAGATCAATTCACGGGTGAGAAGCGGCAACGGCTGTTCAGGCAAGAGCAGAAGGACTTGGTCGTGCTCTGAGCCCTGCGCTTTGTGTACAGTCAGGGCATAGGCCAAAGTCAGGCTGTCGCCCAAGGCCTCGGGGGCCACAGTCAGCCAGCGAGCCGGTGTTCCCGTCTGACGAAAGACAGCCATGGGCCGGGCGGCGCGGTCGGGTTCTTCGACTGACAGAATAAATCCTTGGTCACCGTTCCACAGGCCGCGCTGGTAGTCGTTGCGCAGGACCATGACCGGCTCGCCCGGCACAAGTTCGTCGCTGCCGCCGGCACACAGGCCATGGACAAAGGCGTTGACCGGGTTGGCGCCCGTCGGCCGCTCGCGTGTCACGCACAGTACGCGCTGGCGCGCCAGGTGCGCGTGCAGGCGGACGAGGCGGTCATTGTCTTGCGGCGAGAATTCCTCGGGCCCCAGTACGTATTTGCGTTCAATAAGCTGGTTCCAATCGGGCAAGGTCGCAGTCCAGTCCTTGTACCAGCGTTCGAGAACCGCCTCGCGCTGCGTGCCGAGCAGAAGCTCAACGCCGTCAAAGGCCAGTTCCGCAGTCGTGGTTCGCAGTGTGAGCAAGGCCGCCAGTCGCTCGGCGTCGCCAGCGCGCACGGCCGCGGCACACTCGCTGATGCGACGGCCAGCCGTGTGTCCCTGGTCAGTGCGGAAATTCCGCTCCAGCCGCAGCGCCAGGCTGTCGAGGTCGCGAAACACGGCACCCGCATCGACTGAAGGCAATTGGTCGGCATCCCCGAGCAGCACCAGTATGGCGTCGTCGCGCAAGGCGCGCAGCAGATGGTCCATGAGCGACAGATCGATCATTGAGCCCTCATCAACGATCACGGCCCGCGCGGCCAGTCGGTGATTGTGATGGTGCAGGAAGCGCCCGGTGGTCGGCGAATAGCCAAGCAGACGGTGCAACGTCTGCGCCTCCGGGCAGTCGGACTGCAGGGCGCAATCTTCGGCAGACGGCGCGGGCAGCGCCGCCAGCCCCGCGTGGAAAGCGTCTTGCAAACGATTGGCCGCCTTGCCGGTCGGTGCGGCTAGGGCCAGATCCACCGCGGGCACACCCAGGCGCACCAGCCCGCGAGCGAGCGCGAGCGCGATGGTGGTCTTGCCGGTTCCTGGGCCGCCGCTCACCACGGCCAGTCGGCGCCCCAGGGCTTCTGCCACCGCGGCCTGCTGTTCGTCACTCAAGGCTGGCCTGCTTGCCATGGCCACCGCGGCGACGGCCGCCTGCACTGCTTGGGGGTCTGGGCCAGGCTGCGTGGCACGCGCTTTGATCGCCGCCGCCACCCGCTTCTCGCAGGCCAAGATCCGCTCGTGATAGAGGAACTCGCCGTCAACGATGAGCGGCTTGCGCTCGCCCGGCGCCCCCACCAGCGCCGGCACCTTGGCACCCAACGCATGGTCAGCAGGTTCGAGCCGCAGGCGCGTGCTGCCCTGGCTGGTGCTGACAAGCGATCGCGCGACCAGCCTGACGAGATCCTGGCGCTCGTCCTTGCCGATCCCGCCGGCAAGCTGGCCCATCTGCCAGGCCAAGAAGGCCTCTTCCTCGCCCAGATTAGCGTCGCGCAGATCGGATACCAGTCCAGGCGGATACGCCACCGCTGGCGCCAGTCGCTGGCGAGCGGTGCCGAGTGGCGACAGCGTCGGTGCGGTTTTCGCGTTCATGTCGTCGTGAAAGCAGTCTACCCCATCGCAACAGCAATTCCCTCGGCCTGACTTTCACCACAGCCATGATCCACCGTCGGGCTCGTGGGCGCTCCGCGTGGTAAGCTGAAAGCACAAACACTCGTGGCGTGGCCGGCGCGACGCTGGCAAGGAGGCCTGATGACCCCCGATTCCTCTTTTCTCATCGGCAAGATCGCAGCCCTGCAGAACCAGAAGGAGTTCGTCGAGCTTCACTGGACTGGCAGCTTTGCCGACTATTTGGAACTGGTCCGGCAGAATCCGGCCGTGGCCCGCACCGCGTACCAGCGGGTCTACGATATGATCCTGTCCTACGGCCAGGAAGAGTATCTCGACAACAAGAAGCGCCTGACCCGCTACGCCTTCTTCAAGGACGAGCAGCACGGCGGGCAGGACGCCATCTTCGGCCTCGACATCCCGCTCATGCGCTTGGTCAGCGTGTTCAAGAGCGCGGCCGAGCACTACGGCACCGAGCGCCGGGTGATTCTCCTGCACGGCCCGGTGGGCAGTTCCAAGTCGACCATCGCGCGCCTGCTCAAGCGCGGGCTGGAAGACTACTCGCGCGTGGCCGAGGGGGCGGTCTATTCCTTCGACTGGATCTTGCCGGCCGGTCTGGAAGCCATCGCTGGCGGCCAGAGCACCTTCCGCTGTCCGATGCACGAAGAACCGTTGCACATCATCCCGCCCGAGTGGCGCAGCCGGGCCTTGGTCGAGATGGGCATCAATACCCAGGGAGAAGAGAAAGTGCGCGTCGACGGCGATCTCGACCCCGCGTGCCGCATGATCTTCCGCGAGCTGATGGGCCACTACAAGGGCGATTGGTCGCAGGTCGTGCAGCACGTGCGCGTGCGCCGGGTGGTCTTGTCAGAACAGGACCGGGTGGGCATCGGGACCTTCCAGCCCAAGGACGAAAAAAACCAAGACTCGACCGAGCTGACCGGCGACATCAACTACCGCAAGATTGCCGAGTTCGGCTCCGACAGCGATCCGCGCGCCTTCAACTTCGACGGCGAGTTCAACATCGCCAACCGAGGCATCATCGAGTTCATCGAGGTGCTCAAGCTCGACGTGGCCTTCCTCTACGACCTGCTCGGCGCCTCGCAAGAACACAAGATCAAGCCGAAGAAGTTCGCCCAGACCGACGTCGACGAGGTCATCCTGGGCCACACCAACGAAGCGGAATACAAGAAACTGCTTTCCAACGAATTCATGGAGGCCCTGCGCGACCGGACGGTCAAGATCGATATCCCCTACATCACCCGCGTTTCCGAAGAGAAGAAGATCTACGCCAAGGACTACAACGCCGCGAAGATCCGGGGCAAGCACATCGCGCCGCACACGTTGGAAGTGGCGGCCATGTGGGCGGTGATGACCCGCCTGGAGGATCCCAAGAAGCACCAGTTGAGCCTGGTGCAGAAGATGAAACTGTACGACGGCAAGACCCTGCCCGGCTTCACCCAGGACAACATCAAAGAGCTGCGCAAGGAATCGCAGCGCGAAGGCATGGACGGCATCTCGCCCCGCTACATCCAGGACAAGATTTCCAACGCCCTGGTCAGCGATCGCGGCGAGGGATGCGTGAATCCCTTCATGGTGATGAACGAGCTGGAATCAGGCCTGCGCCACCATTCGCTCATCACCAGCGAGGAGCAGCGCAAGTACTACATCACGCTGCTCGGCCTGGTGAAACAAGAGTACGAGGACATGGTGAAGAACGAGGTCCAGCGGGCCATCAGTGCCGACGAAGAGGCCATCGCCAAGCTGTGCGCCAACTACATCGACAACATCAAGGCCTTCACCCAGCGCGAGCGGGTCAAAAACCGCTACACTGGACAGGACGAAGAACCCGACGAGCGCCTGATGCGCTCGATTGAAGAAAAGATTGATATCCCCGATTCGCGCAAAGAGGAATTCCGCCGCGAGATCATGAACTACATCGGCGCCCTCGCGGTGGAGGGGCGGCACTTCGATTTCCGCACCAACGAACGCCTGCAAAAGGCGCTGGAATTGAAGCTGTTCGAGGATCAGAAGGACTCGATCAAGTTGACCAGTCTGGTTTCCGCGGTGATTGACCGCGAAACCCAGGAGAAGATCGACGTGGTCAAGAACCGGCTTATCCGCAACCACGGCTACTGCGAAATTTGCGCCACTGACGTGTTGAATTTCGTCGCCTCGATCTTTGCCCGCGGCGACACCAAGGACTAGTTGACGTATGGCTCTGCGAATCGACCCCGATCATCGCCGCTTTCGCGACATCGTGCGGGGGAAGATTCGGCAGAACCTGCGCAAATACATCTCCAGCGGCGAGTTGATTGGTCGCAAAGGCGACAAGACCGTGACCATCCCGATGCCCCAGATCGATGTGCCACGCTTCCACTTCGGCAACCAGGGTCAGGGCGGGGTGGGCCAGGGGCCGGGCAAGGTGGGTGATGTCATCGGACAGGGAGAGCAGGCCGAGGGCGGTGCGGGCAAGGCTGGGTCCGATCCGGGGGAGCATGTGCTCGAAGTCGAGCTGTCGCTGGAGGAGCTGGCCGACATCCTGGGCGAGGAACTGGCCCTGCCGCGCATCGAGCCCAAGGGCAAGGAGCGGCTCATCGCTCAGAAGGATCGCTACGTCGGCATCCGGCGCGCCGGCCCCGAATCGTTGCGCCATTTCAAGCGCACCTTCCGCCAGGCCCTGCGCCGCCAGATCATGATGGGCCACTACGATCCCAAGCGGCCCATGGTCGTTCCGGTACACGAGGACCGGCGCTATCGCTCGTGGAAGACCACACCCATGCGCCAGTCGAACGCGCTCATGATTTTCATCATGGACGTGTCGGGATCGATGGGCGACGAACAGAAGGAAATCGTGCGCATTGAATCCTTTTGGATCGACACCTGGCTGCGCACGCAATACGAGGGCCTGGAATCCCGCTACATCGTCCACGACGCCACCGCGCGCGAGGTGGACCGCGACACGTTCTTTCGCACGCGCGAGTCGGGCGGCACCATGATATCCAGCGCCTACCGACTGTGCGCTAAGATGATTGCCGACGAGTTCCCGCCGTCTGAATGGAACATCTATCCATTCCAGTTCTCCGACGGCGACAACTGGTCGTCTGACGACACCGCGACCTGTATGGAAATCCTGAAGAAGGAGATCCTGCCCGCGGTGAACCTGTTCTGCTACGGCCAGGTGGAAAGCCCGTACGGGACCGGCCAGTTCATCAAGGATCTCGACGAGGTGTTCAAGTCAGACGACTTGCTGGTCACGTCCGAGATCAAGGGCAAGGACGCCATCCCTGATTCAATCCGCAGGTTCTTGGGCAAGGGGAGGTGAAGCATGCCGCACCGAAAGTCTCGCCTGCCGGACTACCTGCTCGACATTCAACGCGAGATTGAAGGGCACGCGCGTGCCTACGGCCTGGATTTCTGGGACGTCAGCTTCGAGGTGCTCGACTACAAGCGCATGCAGGAAGTGGCGGCCTTTGGCGGATTCCCCGTGCGCTATCCCCACTGGCGCTTCGGCATGGATTTCGATCGCCTGAGCAAGAGCCACGTGTACGGGCTGTCGCAGATCTACGAGATGGTCATCAACAACAACCCGGCCTACGCGTACCTGCTTGAAGGCAACTCGCTGGTCGACCAGAAGATGGTGATAGCCCATGTACTCGGGCATGTGGACTTTTTCAAGAACAACTACTTCTTCTCGCGCACCAACCGCCACATGATCGACGAGATGGCGAATCACGCCACCCGCGTCCGGAGGCACATTGAACGCTTCGGGCTGGAGAAGGTGGAAACCTTCCTCGACGCGTGTCTGTGCCTGGAAAACCTCATTGATCCCCTGTCGCCCTTCATCGTGCGCCACAGCCCCGAGCCGCTGGCGCGTGAACAGACACCCACGCCGGAACTGCCGCGCCTGCGCGCCAAGGGATACATGGAGCGTTTCATCAATCCGCCCGAGTACCTGGAAAAGCAGCGCAAGAAACTGGACGACGAACGGGACAAGCCGCGCAAGACCCCGCGCGAGCCCGAGCGCGACGTGCTGCAGTTCCTGCTCGACCATGCCCCGCTGGAGCCCTGGGAGCACGACCTGCTTTCCACGGTGCGCGAGGAAGCCTACTACTTCGCGCCCCAGCGCCAGACCAAAGTGCTCAATGAAGGGTGGGCTGCCTACTGGCACAGCAAGCTGATGACCGAGAAGGTGCTGCAGCCTTCCGAGGTGATTGACTACGCTGACCACAATGCCGGCGTGCTGGCCGCGGCTCCCGGGCAGTTCAATCCTTACAAAGTGGGGCTGGCGCTCCTGCGCCACATTGAAGAGCGCTGGGACAAGGGGCGCTTCGGCAAGGAATGGAACGAGTGTAACGACTACGACGCGCGGCGGACATGGGACAAGCACCTGGGCTTGGGGCGAAAGAAGATTTTCGAGGTGCGCCGCATGTGTGACGACGTCACCTTTCTCGATGAGTACTTCACCGTCGAGTTTTGCGCCGAGCAGAAGTTCTTCTCGTTCTCGCGCGACGAGCGCAGCGGCAACTACCAGATAGACTCGCGCGAGTTTTCCAAGATCAGAAACAAGATCCTGTTTCAACTGACCAACTTCGGTGAGCCGCTCATCCTGGTGGAAGACGCCAACCACGACAATCGCGGCGAGCTTCTGCTTGGGCACCGGCACGAGGGAACGGACCTGCACCAGGACCACGCGCGCGCCACCATGGAAGCGTTGGCGCGTATCTGGCGCCGGCCGGTGAACCTGCGCACCCTCGTACACGAAAAAAACCGCGTCCTCCGCCACGACGGCTCCGCCTACAGCGACGGATCAGGGTAACGCCGCATCGCACTGTGCGAAGGTCTGACTGGGGAAGCTTCGCGTACAAACCCAAAACATGGACGCGCATTGTTATTCATTCCAAACCTCCTCATGTCGCGATTAGAGGTTGGTGAAGAGCGGCGCCATCAACTTTTGTGCCGGGACGTTCTGTCTGCGTCAGATCGGAATCGGCGCCCGAGTCAGGCCACGACGTGCGTGGTATTCGTCGCTTTTTCCGGAGTCCTCTCTGCCTTGGCCGCGGCCTCTTTGGCCAGGAGCCTTCTCGCATCAGGGTCACCGGCACCGGCCTCTTTGGTGGTTTGAGCTGGAGTCTCCAGGGATTCCTGCAGCGCGGCCTGGGCAGCGCTGCTCAACTCCACGGTGTCTTGGGGAACCGACTGCGGTACAGGCGCGGGCACCCTGGGTGGCGCGCCCGCTGGCGGAGTTACAGGTTGGGTCGAAGCTACGTTGCCGACTGCGTCGCTCATAGGGAGGATCTCCTTCGTGGATCCTTCGTCACAGGGACAGCCGCCGATAAGCAGCTACATGGCGCGCCGCCAGATTCCTTCGTCCGGGGTGGCGCCGCGGCATGGCGAGCCGGTGACCCGTGAAGCCGCCAAGAAAACAGCGCCACCGGTGGACCGTTTTGCGGGGTTGGTGTCACTGATATATGAGGCTTCTCCATGAATCATCGTAGGAGTTCCATGAAAGACGTTGTTCTTCACCACGCTACGTTGGGGATTTTGCTGCTTGCGGCTGGCAGCGGTTTCGCCTGTGCAGTGAATGACCAAAATGCCGGAACTGGGGGAGCCACGGCCGTGAACCCTGGGTCAGGGGGGAATTCCGCCAACGGCGGCGTGGTCGAAAGTGGTGGCATTGCGGCCAGCGGAGGAACCTCCGAGAGCGCCGGCGGCACGGCACAAGGCGGGTCAGGCGGCGTCACGGCTTCGAGGGCCACAGGAGGAGTCACGGACTCGGGCGGTGTCACAAGTTCAGGCGGCGTCAGTTCAGGCGGGGCCGGCGGCGTTGCCAGTTCGGTCGGGTCCGGCGGCGTCTCGATCTCGGGCGGCGCGGGGGGCGTTGTGAAATCGGGCGGCGCCGGGGGGACCATGGCTTCCGGTGGGGCGGGGGGCAAGACAATCTCGGGTGGGAGCAAGTCCGGCGGCGCAGGCGGGGCCTCGGTCGGCTCCGGCGGCGTCATCGGTGCGGGTGGCAGCATCAGCGGCGGGGGAGGCAGCTCTCTACCTTGGCTCACCGTCGTCGGGAACAAACTCCAGGATCCGAGCGGCAAGACCGTGATCCTGAGGGGTGTCTCCATTGAAGGCCTGACTCAACAGATGGCGACTGGGCTCAAAGTGAACGGCCTCCTCGACAAGATAACCAACAAGAACGACGTCACACAATCGTCGGTGGGTGCGCCCGGTTCGCCCGGCTGGTACACCAAGATTGTGCGTCTGCCCGCGGACCCGCCTGGGAACACGGACACGTACGTCAACAACACCCTCAAGCCGGCAGTGGACTACGCCACCAAGCTCGGCCTGTACACCATCATCGACCTGCACTACATCGCCAGCCCGTACAGCAACGTCACCAACGTCAATAACTTTTGGACCAAGATTGCGCCGATATTCAAGGACTACTCCAATGTGTTCTACGAGGTGTTCAACGAGTCGAGCGTGTGGGAGACGTGGGACAAGTACAAACCTACCATGCAAGCATGGGTTGACCTCATTCGAGGCTTCGCACCCAAGAACATCATAGTTGCGGGCAGCCCCGCGTGGGACCAGCAGATGGGTGGTGCGGCCGCGAATCCGATCACCGGAGGCAACATCATCTACTCGGTCCACATGTACGAGCAGCACTACAACAAGGGGAGCGGTGGCAACGTTCAGCAGGTGAATACTGCCGCAAAGGCCGTCCCCCTCATCATGACGGAGTGGGGCTTCTGCGCCTGCTCAGGTCAGCCGGGGAAGGGCACGAATATCATCAGCACCTACGGAACTCCCATGTTGAACTGGCTTGAGGGCTTGGGTGGGAGCTGGACGGCCTGGTGCGCGTCGAACAGTTGGCTGCCGGATATGTTCACCGGCAACAACTGGGATCTCCGAACAGGCCAAGACGAAATGGGTGCTTTCGTCAAGGACTGGATGTACACGAAGAAGGATCAGTAGACAGAGACGATAGCGCGCGCCTCACGCCGCAGCGGTGATCAGTACACCTCTCGGCATTGCGGGAGTCGACAGGCGGCACAATTGCGCTAAAAATGCGCTAACCCGCGCCGCAAAGGAGCCACGATGGAACGGTACTTCACGCCACTGCCGTGTGGTATTGCCTCTGTCCTGTTCGTTGCCTTCCTGGCTGGTTGTTCTTCTTCAAGCACCTCGGGTGCTACAGGGGGAAAAGAGGCTGCAGGCGGCGACGCCTCCACCGGGGGCAGCCCGAGGGGAAGCGGCGGAGACACGGCAAACGGCGGGGCCGCCAGCACGGCAAGCGCGACCGTGACGGGCGGGGCGACCGCCGCCACGACGGGAGACACGGGCGGAGGTAGCGGCGGGGTCGTAGCCGGCGGGACTGTCGCCCAGGCGGGCGCCACGGCCGCGGGTGGTGCATCCGGCATGGCAGGAACGACGAGCGCGGGCGGCACGTCGAGCACGGCGGGAAACACAATGATGGGCAAACCCGACGCGGGCGCAGATGCCGCGAAGGATGTCGCCTCGCCCGATGCGCCTGGCGCTGGGGGCGTAGACGCGGGAGCCACTGTCGAGGCTGGGCGGCCTGTGATCGATGGCGGCACTGGTCCGTCGAGCTTCCACTGTGTCAACTGGGCCGACAACCGGGACAATTTCGTGGATGGTCACCTGCTGATGTCCGGGATCGTCTCGGACACTGATACCTACGCTGGCGTTACCACCAAGGCCAACTTGGTCCTGGATGCCTTCGTCGATCTCCTCAAGGTCAATTCCTTCCGCATGCCCATCAACGAGCCGACCGCTCTTGACCCTTGGTGGAATTCATACAAGGCGTCCATCGACGCCGGCATCGCCAGGGGAATGAAGGTGATCATTGGCTTCTGGGCGAAAGACAAAGGCATCGGCAAGCCGGTCGACAACACCCGGTGGTACGCCATGTGGAAGGTCGTGATTGACGCCTACGTGAACAATCCGCTCGTGTACTACGACATCCACAACGAGCCTCACGGATTCACTCCTCCGCAGTGGGTCGTTCAGGTCAATGGCTGGCTGGCACAGTTCCCGAATGTGCCCAGGCCACAGATCATCGTGGCCGGCAGCGGCTGGGACGACAACGTCGGCAGTGTGGCCAGCAACTGGCCTGACCTGATGATGGAGGTCCATAACTACGCGTACAACGGCCCAACGACTACGGCGGGGTGGAAGACCAACCTGCTCAACCGCCTGGGCAACGCTGTCAGCCGCACCATCGTCGGCGAGTGGGCGGGCCAGGTGGTCGAGGACTACACCACCGGGATTGAGGGCTTCGCCGACAAGTCCTTCATCGTCGGTACCGCCAACACGATCCTTGAAAACAAGATGGGAGGCTGCTGGTGGGCCGGTGCGTTTGCAATGAGCGCAGGCACGTCGGGCACGACGCTCCTCGTTCAGAAGGGGACCGGAGACAGCATGACCTTCACGGTCAAGGATCCCGTCACGCTCACCTATTTTCAGCACTCGTGGGGGCTCAACTGAGCCTGTAGCCCCGCCCCACGCGCTCTAGGGCTGCATCGCGATGGTGGAGCCGGCGACGAAGGTTTCCTTACCGATGTCGGGTCCAACCTGTTCGACCAAGTAGCCCTTCACGTCGAAGGATCCCGTGTCGGTGATGCGGAATGCAGACAGGAGCATGTGACCGTAGGATTGCAGGCTCGGATAGTCGTGGGTGCCATAGAGGCCGCCGTTGATGTAGATGCGAACCGCGCGGCCGCCCATGTCCGCTGCACTTTCCAGCTTGAAGTAGATCGTCCCAGTTGTCGCGGCGACTGAGAAGGTCGTGCCCGGGTTGAGCAGATCAAACCCGGTACCGCCCAGGCCGGTGCCAAAAGTCAGGCTGTCTTGGAAGTTCGAGTTGCTGCTGCCGCACCCGGCGCTGGCAAGGACCAAGAACGAGGCGAGGCAGAAGAATGCGTTTCGCATGCCGGTCATTGTGGCTTTGCTCCTGTTAAGTATAGCGAGTCGAGTGTAACCCACGCAGCCCGGCTCTGGCTACGTCGGTTTTGCGCTCTGCCTACCACGTGCTATTCAGAGCCTTTCCCTGAGTTGACCATGCAACATTCCAACCTCGGTTCCACTGATGTGCTGACGATCAGCAAGTTCCGCCAAGAATTCGGCGAGCCCGCCGTGGTCGTGCGTTCCCCAGGTCGGGTGAACCTCATCGGCGAGCACACGGATTACAACCAGGGGTTCGTGCTGCCTGCCGCCGTGGATCGCGGGATCACCATGGCCATCAGGCCGCGATCCGATCGCCGGTTCGTCCTGCGCGCCTTAGACCTTGGCCGACGCCTCGAAGGGGAGCTCAAAGACCTGGCTCCTCATGCCGAGCGGTGGCCGAACTATTTGCTCGGCGTTCTCGATCAGCTGCACAAGGCGGGACATGCCCTGGGCGGATTCGAGCTGGTGTACGGCGGCGATCTGCCCATCGGCGCCGGCATGAGCAGCAGCGCCGCCCTGGAGTGCGGCCTCGCCTTTTCCCTCAACGAACTTTTTGGTCTGGGCCTGGATCGCCTGACCATGGCGAAACTGTCCCAGGCGGCGGAACACACCTTCGTCGGGGTCAAGTGCGGCATCATGGACCAGATGGCCAGCCTGCTGTCCCAGAAGGATCACGTGATGATGCTGGACTGCCAGGATCTGTCGTGTCGGTTCGTGCCTTTCCGCAGCCCCGTGAAAATTTTCCTGTGCGACACCCAGGTGGGCCGGGCCTTGGCCGAAAGCGGCTACAACCAGCGCCGCAGCCAGTGCGAGGCCGGCGTGGCGTTGTTGCGAAAATATGCCCCGCAAGCCCAGAGTCTGCGCGACGTGAGTCTGGCACTGCTCGATGCCCATCAGGCGGATTTTGAACCCGTGGTCTACCGGCGCTGCCGCTACGTCATCGAAGAGAACCTGCGCGTCGTCGCCGCCTGCGCCGCCCTGGAACGCGATGATCTGCCCGCCTTCGGTCGCCTGATGAACCAGAGCCACCAGGGGCTTTCCAAGGCCTACGAGGTGAGCTGCCCTGAACTCGACGTGCTGGCAGAAGCCGCCGCGGCGATTCCTGGCGTGTTGGGCGCGCGCATGATGGGCGCCGGCTTCGGCGGCTGCACCATCAACCTTGTGGCGGTCGGTCAGGAAGAGGCGTTCGCGCAAGGCATGGCTTCGGCATTCGCCAAGATCGGCAAGCCCCCGCAAATCCACGGCTGCGCCCCCCATGGCGGCACGGAGAGACTGCAGTGACGGAACCCAGGCACCTTCCCCACCGCCGCTTCAATCCGCTCACGGGCGAATGGGTGCTGGTATCGCCCCACCGCACTTTGCGGCCCTGGCTCGGCAAAGTTGAGCGACTGCCCGAGGAGCAGCGCCCCGCGTACGATCCCAAGTGCACCCTGTGTCCGGGAAACGCGCGCGCCGGTTCTGCCCGGAATTCTGCCTACGAAAGCACCTTCGTCTTCGACAACGATTTTCCCGCCCTGCTGCCCGATGCCGATGCCTTCCCGGGCGAGTCGAGCCCGCTTTTTCAAAGCCAGGGAGAGCCTGGGCGTTGCAAAGTGATCTGCTTTCACCCCCGCCACGATCTGAGCCTGCCAGAACTGAGCGTCGCAGAGATCGCCAGGGTGATTCGCACCTGGACCGAGCAGACGCGCCTGCTGTTGGAAGATTCCGCCATCAACACCGTCCAGGTTTTCGAGAACAAGGGCGAGTTGATGGGCTGCTCAAACCCGCACCCGCACAGCCAGATTTGGGCCACGGCCCACGTTCCCAACGAGGTCGACAAGGAACTGGCGCATCAGCGCTCGTACCGTCAGCGCCACGGTTCTGCCCTGCTGCTCGACTACCTGACCCAGGAGCAGCAACGCAAGGAACGCATCGTCTGCGCCAACCGGGATTTCACCGCGTTGGTGCCCTACTGGGCGGTGTGGCCCTTCGAGACCATGGTGCTGCCCCATCGCGTTGTTGGACGCCTAACGGAGCTTCAGGATTCCGAGATCGACTCCCTGGCGGATCTGGTGAAGCGCCTGACCACCCGCTACGACAACCTCTTTGGCTGCAGCTTTCCCTATTCCATGGGCATCCATCAGGCCCCGAAGGCGGAAGGCGACGGCGATTTTCAGCTTCACATGCACTTCCTTCCGCCCCTGCTACGCAGCGCCACGGTGCGAAAGTTCATGGTTGGGTTCGAGTTGCTCGGCACGCCCCAGCGCGATTTGACGCCTGAACAGGCGGCGGATCGCCTGAGGGAATTGAGCGAGGTCCACTACAAGCAGATCGGGTGACAGGCCGTTCGCACCGAGACGGCCCGACGCGCTCTTTGCCGCATGCTTGCGGGCATGGCATCCTGTCGCCGATGTCGGACCCTCAGGAAGCCGTGGCTCTTTCTTCTGCTGCCACCGTCGCGGACGCAGCCGCCACGCGTCCGGCGCCCGAGGTGGCCGAACGCGACGTCGCCGCGGCCCGCGAGCTGTGCGAGGCCAAGCGCGTCCTGTGTGCCGAGATCGGCAAGCGCATCATCGGACAGCAGGAGGTCATCGACCACCTGCTGATTGCGCTGTTTTCGCGCGGCCACTGCCTGTTCGTCGGTGTGCCCGGGCTGGCCAAGACCCTGCTTATCCAGACCCTGGCCGATGTGCTTGACCTGTCCTTTGGCCGCATCCAGTTCACCCCGGACCTGATGCCGTCGGACATCACCGGCTCGGACGTGTTGGAAGAAGACCGCACCACCGGCCGGCGCGTGTTCCGTTTCGTGCGTGGCCCGATCTTCGCCAACGTCATCCTGGCCGACGAAATCAACCGCACCCCGCCCAAGACGCAGGCCGCGCTTCTGCAATCCATGCAGGAATACCGCGTGTCAGCCGGCGGCGCGACCTACGATCTGCCGCTGCCCTTTCTGGTGTTCGCCACGCAAAATCCCATCGAGCAGGAAGGCACCTATCCTTTGCCCGAGGCGCAGCTCGACCGTTTCATGTTCCAGGTCGACGTGGGCTATCCCAGCGCCGAGGAAGAGGTGCGCATCGCCAGCCAGAGCGCGGGCAGCTACCGCCCGGTGCTGCGCAAGGTGCTGACACCCCAACGCATCCTGGATCTGCAGGGCCTGGTGCTGCGCGTGCCGGTGGCGGACCATGTTCTTCGTCACGCGGTGGCCCTCTGTCGCGCCACCCGGCCCTCGCAATCTTCGCCCGAGCCCATCGGCAAGTACGTGGCCTGGGGCGCGGGCCCGCGCGCCTCGCAACACCTGGTGCTGGCGGCCAAGGCGCGCGCCGTGCTCGACGGCCGCTATGCGGTTTCCATTGATGACGTGCGCCGCATGGCCCCGCCTGTGCTGATCCACCGCCTGGTCCGCAACTTTCACGCCGAGGCCGACGGGGTGTCGTCGCGCGCGCTCATCGAGCGTCTGTTGCAAACCGTGCAACCCGACTGAGAGCCGCCGTGAGCGAGGGCGGCAAAGCAGCAGGCGAGCCGGCGCGGCCCGGGTTGCTTGACCCCACGGAACTGGCGCGGCTGGCGTCGTTGGACCTGCGCGCTCGTACCATTGTTGAGGGCGCGTTTTCCGGCATGCACCGCAATCTGCACCCCGGCACGTCGGTGGAATTCACCGAGCATCGCGAATACGCGCCGGGCGACGAGATTCGCCGCATCGACTGGAAGGCTGTCGGCCGCGCTGATCGCTACTACGTCAAGCGCTTCGAGGACGAGACCGAGATGCACACCTTTCTCGTGCTCGATGCCTCGGCGTCCATGGGCTATCGCCGGCGGGGCGTGTCCAAGTTCGACTACGCGGGCTATCTAGCGGGCGCGCTGGCCTACCTGGTCGGGCAGCAGGGCGACGCGGCCGGGCTGCTACTTTTTGCGGAAAATGTGCGCAGTTTTCTGCCGCCCTCGACCCGACCCGGTCAGATTCGCGAAGTGTTTCGCTTGCTGGAAGCCGCGCAGCCGGCCGGCCGCACTGATGCGGCGCTGGCCCTTGGCCACCTGGGCGAGCTCACTGACAAGCGCAGTCTCATCATCTTCATGTCCGACCTGCTCGACTGCGAGCCGGATGAGCCGGGCGGCGAATTGCGCGGCCCTTTGCCCGGGCGCCTGCGCCAGTTGCGCGCGCGCGGGCACGACGTGGCCTTGTTTCACCTGCTCGATCCGGACGAAGTGGAGCTGCCTTTCGATGACCTGATCTTCTTTGAAGGCATGGAGCCGGGGGACACGCGCACCCTGCTGGCCCAGGCTCCTGACCTGGCCGAGGCTTTCAAACGCGAATCAGCCGCGTTTCGCGATCGCTGGCGCGAGGCTTGTCTGGAGGCGAGCGTCGAGTATCGCTTTGCCCGCACCGATGAGCGGCCGGCGGAGGTCTTGCGGGCTTTCCTGGCCGACCGCCAGCGCGGCGTGAGGCTGTAGATGCACTTCCTGGCGCCCGCCCTGCTTTTCGGTCTGCTGGCAGCTTTTCTGCCTTGGCTGGTGCATCTGATTGGCAAGCGGCGCGCGCAGCCCCTGCGTTTTGCGGCCATGCAATTGCTTTTGCGCTCCGAGCGGCGGATTTCGGCGCGGCGCCGGTTGCGCGAGATCCTGCTGCTGGTGGCACGCACCGGTGTGGCCGCAGCCTTGCCTCTCATCTTTGCCCGACCGTTCGCCGAGCGCACAACCGATCTGCCGGTGGCCAGCCTCGATCCGCAAAGCGCGGTCATCGTGCTCGACGATTCCGCCAGCATGGGCCGCCGGGCCGGCCTTTCGACCTTGTTCGACCGCGCCCGCGATCGCGCGCGCAGCCTGCTGCGCCAGTTTCCCTCGGACGTGGATTTGGCCCTGCTGCTCGCCTCGGCCGGGTCCAGCCCCAAGATCAGCGAGCTGCACCCCGAGCGCGTGCGCGTGCTCGAAGCCCTGGAAAGCACGGTCTGTTCCGCGCGGCCGGCTGACTACGCCGGCGCTTTGCGGAATGCATCCCTCATCCTTTCGGGATCCACGCGTCCCAAGCGCCGCATCTATCTCTTCACCGATCTGCAAGCCGCGGGTTGGGAATCCGGCACGGGGCTGCCGGCCGAAGGCGCGCCCGAGGTCATCATCGACGACGCTTCAGGGGGGACGCCGTGGGAGAACCGGGCCGTGCTGGACGTAGGCGTGGTGCCGGCGCCCGAGGCAGGAGCCGGCGGGATCGCCGTTGACGCTGAATTGGCGGATTTTTCTGCGGCCGGGGTGCGCGGGCTGGGGGTTTCGTTGAAAGTGGACGGCGTGTCGGTGGCCAAAGGCTTTGTCGATCTGGCGGCGGGCGGGCGCGGCCACAAGCGTTTCTTGCACCGACTGACCAATGAAGGCAGCGCGCACGAGGTCGAAGTCGAGATTGATGGCGACGGCTTTCGCTTGGACGACCACCGTTTGGCTCATGTGGAATTGTCGCGGACCTTGCGGGTGCTGATCGTCAACGGCGATCCGCGCACCACACGCAACGAGGACGAGCCGTTCTTCTTCGCGGCCGCGCTTCGCAATGGTCTGCCGAGCGCGGTGGTCACCACCAAGCTGCCCGACGATGTTTCGCCCGAAAGCCTGTACAACGTCACCTTGGTGGCCTTGCTCAACCTGGCGCAACCGTCAGAGGCCCTGGCCGCTGCCCTGGTGCGATTTGTCGCCGCGGGCGGCGGGTTGTTCATTTCCGTCGGCGATCGGGTGGACGCAACCGCCTGGAACGAGCGAATGGCCAGGCTTCTGCCGCAGCCCCTGGGACTGCCGCGCACGGCTTCGGCATTGCCTGGTCAGCATGCGGGCGAGATTGTCGACGATCGTCCCGCCGAGCGCCTGGCGCCCATCGACCGCAGTCATCCCGTATTGGCCAATTTCGCCGAACATGGCGAGGGCCTGGTGTCAGCGCGGTTCTTCAAGTACATGCTGCTCGAACCGGCACCTGAAACCCCGGAACGCAGCGTGATTCTGCGCTACGAAAGCGGCGCGCCCGCGATGGTGGAAAAGCAGGTCGGCAAAGGCCGCGTGATGTTGCTGTCAACCACCGTCGACCGCGAGTGGACTGATTTGCCCATTCGTACGGGATTTTTGCCCCTGGTGCGCGAGGCCGCGCGCCGCCTGGTGGGCGTGACCAGCGACGACGAAGCCGCATCCTTGCGAGCCGGCGAGGCGCGGACCCTGGTTTTCGCCGGCGACGAACAACGCCTGGAAGTGACCCGACCTGACAGCTCCGTGTGGATCGGCCGGCGCGAACAGACCAATCCCTCCCGCACCATCCTTTACAGCGAAACCGATCGACTGGGCACCTACCACGTGCGCTCGGTCAGTCCCGACGGCACAGTCACAGCGCGGCCCGAGCAGGATTTTGTGGTCAACCTCGACACCCGCGAATCCAATCCCGCCCGCCTGGATCCCAGCCAAAGGCCCGATCGCATCGCCGTCGCAAGTCCCGGCGCCAAGCCCCCCAAGCACCGGGTTGAACTGTGGCACAGCCTGGCCGCGGTCATGATCGGATTGCTGTTGTGTGAATCCCTGCTGACGTTGCGGCGACGGCGGCACTAGCCGAATTCGAACAGTGTTTGACGCGGATTGGCCCAGGGTCTACGCTGCGATCATGTGTCGGTGACTATCGCCGCAGTCCGCTGGAGCACACGCAATTTGCACGAGACCACACCACGCAATCCCTTTCGGGTTTTTTGTGGTAGGACATTTGGTTAGTGAAGACTGAGCCTCGCATGGATGGGCTCGTGGGCTCCGTGCTCGAGGGCGCCTATCGCATCACCCGCCTTATCGGCGAAGGTGGTATGGGGGCCGTGTACGAAGCGGTGCAGCTTCGGCTCAACAAGCGCGTGGCGGTCAAGGTGATGGCGCGCCACCTGGCCGCCGACCAGGAGTCCCTAGCGCGCTTCCATCGCGAGGCCGAGATCACGTCGCGCCTCGGCCACCCGCATCTGGTCGGCGTCGTGGATTTCGGCCAGGCGGAGTCCGGCGAGCCCTACCTCGTGATGGAGTATCTCGAAGGCGAGGACCTGTATCACCGCCTGCGGCGCGTGGAGCGCATGCCGCTCGAGACCGTCGTCCGCGTGGTCAGGCAAGTCGCCTCGGCGCTCTCTGCCGCCCACGGCCAAGGCATTGTTCACCGCGATCTCAAACCTGGCAACATCTTCTTGCTGCAGATACCGGGCGAGCCCGACTTCGTGAAGGTGCTCGACTTTGGCATCTCGAAGATGATGGCGGCGCAGACCCGACTGACGAATCAGAAGTCCACCCTGGGTACCCCGACCTACATGTCGCCCGAACAGGCCACCGGCCAGGTCGACAGGGTTGACCACCACGTGGACCAGTGGGCCCTGGCCTGCATCGCCTGGGAGATGTTGCTCGGTCGCCCTCCCTTCATAGCCGACGATACGACCGCGCTTCTGTTCCAGATCATCAAGATGGATCCGCATCCGCTGGCGCCGCACGTGCCGGGCCTGCCCCCTGCGGTCGAACAGGAACTGCGACGGGCACTGTGCAAGCGGCCTGAGGAACGCTTTTCGTCAATTCGGAAGTTCTCCCACGCATTCGCGTCAGCCGCAGCGGGCCGGGACGTCGACATAACGCCGACACCGGTGCAGATGTTCCCTGTGTCACCGGCCAGCGCCCAATTCGGAAAAGGTGCGACAAGGGTAGTCAACGGTCCTGACAGCCCTGCTTCAGATCAAAGGTCCGGGGACGGGATCGAAGTCGGCGCGGCGCAGATCGACACCCAATCCATTCGCTGGCATCGGCTCAAGCCAATCCATGTTGTTTTGGTGGTGGCAGGGGTGCTGGCGCTGGTCGGGGCTTTTCTGCTCTTCCGTCCGCGCCCAATCGCAATCGTCAAGCTGCCGACCAAGAGCACCCCGATTGTCTCACCGGTGATCGTGACACCCATCCCACCGCCGCCAGCTCCGCCTGAGCCCGAGCCGGTCCAACCAACAGTGGTCGCACCCGAGCCCCCGCGCGCGAAGCCGGCAAGATCGGCAAGACCGGCCTTGCCCGTCCGCCGTGAAAAAGCCGAGCCGCCCGTCTCGCCAGCCCCACAGACCAAGCGGCCACTGATCAAGGAGCTGTGACCCCGGCAGGAGCCGCAAGCGCGTCCCGTTCCTAAAGACGCCGCGGCTAGCTACCGAGATCTAGGTTGTTCCCGCTGGGGGACACCCCGCCATGTCTACCGCCGCCTTTGTCCTGGTTACACTTCTCGCGCAGCTCGCGTCGCCAACGGCCGAACCGCAGGCCAAGTTGCAGGCGCAACGCCTGCTGGACGAGGGATCCACTCAGTACGAGAAGGGTGACTACGCGGGCGCGCTGGAGAAGTTCAACGCGGCCTACGCTGCGTACCCGTCGCCGAAGTTGTTGTTCAACATCGGTCAAGCGAATCGCGACCTCAGCCGGCCGGTAGAAGCCTTGGAAGCCTTCCGGAAGTTCTTGGCAGAGGCCATCGATGCGTCGCCCGAATCTGTCGCCGATGCGCGCAAGGCGATGGCTGAGTTGCAAGAAAAGCTGGGTCAGATCCGGATCGAGTGCGAAAGAGCCGGCAGCGAGGTGAGCATTGACGGGAAGACGGTGGGACTGACGCCGCTGCCCTGGCCGATCTGGGCCACCCCCGGGCGTCACCAGGTGACGGCCAGCCACGCGAGCGCGGCCTTGGCACTTGAGAACGTGGACGTGTCAGCCGGTGCCGTGCAAGTGGTGATCTTGCGGCTGCACGACCTGGCGCCTCCCGTAGTTGCCGCGCCAGTTGCCACCCCCGAGGCTGTGTCCACGCCTGCGCCGGTCTTCAAGCCCGAACCGGTCCCCGCGCCTGAGGCGATCGCGCCGTCC
>Ga0265316_10000868_pt1 | contig 33294 bp, 30 predicted proteins | sample 4522metaG_FD_202092 | JGI IMG/M metagenome (GOLD analysis project Ga0265316, IMG submission 202092) | Rhizosphere microbial communities from Carex aquatilis grown in University of Washington, Seatle, WA, United States - 4-5-22 metaG | ecosystem: Host-associated > Plants > Roots > Rhizosphere >...
CCACGCCGACGCTCGTCGTGGCCGGCGCGCTCGACGAGGCCGGCGCGGACCGAGCCCGGGCGATCGCCGCGGGTATTCCCGGCGCGCGGCTCGAGATCATGGAAGGCATCGGCCACGCCCCGCACCGAGAGGCGCCGGACCGCTTCCGGCGGCTGCTCCTGGACTTCCTTGCGGCCACGACCCCGCTCCGCGCCAGCGAAAGGACATCGAAATGACGGACGGCAAGACGCTTACGTGGACGCGGGCCGTGGAGTACCGCGACATCCGCTACGAGCATTCGGGCACCGGGATCGCGCTGGTCACCATCGACCGTCCGGAGGTGCGAAACGCCTTCCGGCCCGAGACGGTAGCCGAGCTGATCGACGCCTTCCGCCGCATCCGCGACGACGGCTCGATCGGCTGCGTCCTCCTGACCGGCGCGGGCGACAAGGCCTTCTGCTCGGGCGGCGACCTGCGGGTCAAGGGCCGCGGCGGGTACGTCGGCGACGACGGCCTGGCCCGCCTCAACGTCCTGGACCTGCAGCGCCAGATCCGCTCGCTGCCGGTGCCGGTGATCGCCCTGGTGAACGGCTTCGCTATCGGCGGCGGCCACGTGCTGCACATCGTCTGCGACCTTTCGCTCGCGTCCGAAACGGCCGTCTTCGGCCAGGTCGGCCCGCAGGTCGGCAGCTTCGACGCCGGGTTCGGGATCGGGCTCCTGGCCCGCCTCGTCGGCGACAAGAAGGCCAAGGAGATCTGGTTCCTGTGCCGTCGATACGACGCCTCGGAGGCGCTGGCGATGGGTCTCGTCAACGCCGTGGTGCCGCCGGAGCGGCTGCTCGAGGAAGGCGTCGCCTGGGCGGACGAGATCCTGGCCATGAGCCCGACCGCGATCCGCTTCCTCAAGTCGGCCTTCCTGGTCGCCACCGACGGCCTGGCCGGCCTCCAGGAATTCGCCGGCAACGCCACCGGGCTCTACTACACGACCGACGAGGCGCACGAAGGTTCGAAGGCATTCCTGGAGAAGCGCAAGCCCGACTTCAAGCGCTTCCCGCGGCGACCCTGAGGCCGGCCCGATGAGCCCGGTCGCTGCGACAGCGACACCGCCGATCGACGGCGCGCCTTCGAGCGTCCGCGTCTGGCTGATGGCGATCCGCCCGGCCACTCTGCCGGCGGCGGTCGGGCCGGTGCTCGTCGGGCTGGGAGCCGCCTTCGGGTCCGGCGCGGCTTTTCGAGCGGACACGGCCCTCGCCTGCCTGGCGGTCGCGCTGCTGCTCCAGATCGCCGCCAATCTCGCCAACGACCTGGCCGACTTCCGGCACGGCGCCGACACGCCCGACCGGACCGGCCCCGTGCGCGTCGCGGCCGCCGGCCTGATGACCGAACGCCGGCTCGAGGTCGGGATCGGCGCCGTCATCGCCGCGTCCGCATTGTTCGGGCTGTACCTCGCCAGTGTCGGCGGAGCCGCGATGCTGGCCGTCGGCGCGCTGTCCGTTGTGGCACTCCTGACGTACACCGGCGGGCCCTGGCCGTACGGCTATCGCGGCCTTGGCGAAGTCTTCGTGTTCGTCTTCTTCGGTCTGGTGGCGACCGGCGTCACGGCGTACCTGCAGGCCGGCCGGGTCGAAGCGCTGTTCGTGCTGGCGGCCGTCCCGATGGGCGCGCTCATCACGGGAGTGCTGATCGTCAACAACCTGCGCGACATCCCGACCGATCGGGTTGTGGGCAAGCGGACACTGGCGGTTAGCTTCGGCGAGGGCTTCGCGAAGGCGGAGTACTACGCGGCGCTTGCCGTCGGGGCGGCGGTGCCGGTGGCCCTGCTCGCGGCGCGGATGGCCACGCCGGCGGTTCTGCTGCCGCTCATCTCCGCGTTCATGGTTCCGCCGCTGGTGCGCGAGGTTCGCGCTGTCGGCCCCGGGTCCGATAGGCGTCGGCTGAACTTCGTCCTGAAGAGCACCGCCCGGCTGTCGCTGGTGTACGGCGTGTTGTTCGCGATCGGATTGGCCGTGCCCCGATGAGCGGCGGCGTGGTGGCGGCCGACGCGATCCGGGTTAGGGTGCCGTTCCGGCGAGCGATCGCCACGGCGTCCGGGACCTGGACCCACCGCCAGTCGTGGATCGTGCGGCTGTGGGACGCCGGCGGTGCGGTCGGGCTCGGCGAGGCGGCACTCGACTTCGATTCGGGCGAATCGGCGGCCGAGCTGGCGCGGCTGATTCGCCTGGCGGTCGATGGCCCGGCCGGCGGCGGTCGACTTCCGGCTGCCGCCGAGCTCGAAGCGGCCGGCGTGCCGGGCCGGGCGTTCCGGTGCGCGCTCGACACGGCCCTGCTGGATCTGCGGCTGGGGGCGATGCCCCGAGCCGGCGGCCTGCGATCCGTGGCCGTCAACGCGACCATCGGGTTCCTGGGTCTGAGGGAGAGCGCCGCGGCCGCGCGGGCCGCGGCCGCGGCCGGCTTCGGGACGATCAAGATGAAGGTCGGGCCGGAACGCGACACCGCCGAGCTGGTCGAGCGAGTGGCCGCCGTGCGACGGGCGATCGGGCCGCGCGTTCGGCTTCGGCTGGACGTCAACGGGGCATGGGACGTCGCCACCGCACGCAAGCGCATCGCGGCGGCGGCTCGCTGCGACGTCGAGTTCGTGGAGCAGCCCGTGGCCGCCGGCGACCCGCGCGATCTGGCGGCCGTCCGCGACGGGTCACCGGTGCCGATCGCCGCGGACGAATCCGTCTCGTCGGTCGCGGCGGCGCGCGAGCTGCTCGAGGCCGGGGCCGCCGACGTCCTGGTCGTAAAGCCGGCACGGGTCGGCGGCCCCGAGGCGGCGCGCGAGATCGCGGCGCTGGGCGCCGCCGAGGGAGTGCCCGCCGTCGTCTCCACGCTCTTCGAGACGGGCGTCGGCCTCGCTGCGGCGCTCGGCGTTGCCGCGGGCCTGCCCTCCGTCGCGGGCCGCGCCAACGACCTCGCCCACGGCATAGCGACCGCGGACATGCTCGAATCGGACCTGCTGGTCCGTCCACTGCAGATCGTCGCAGGCCGAATGATTGTGCCCGAAGGCCCGGGCCTCGGCATCGCGCTCGACGAGGACGCGCTCCGGCGCTACGCCGTCGAGAAGCTCGGCACCCGACGGTGAGCGCTCCGCCGTTCGTCGATGCGGCCCGCGCTCATGCCCGCCTTCGGCCCGACGACATTGCCGTGCTCGATGGCGAGGCGCGATGGTCGTGGTCCGAGCTGGATCGCCGTGCCGACGCCGCCGTTGCCGGGCTTGCGGCCGCCGGCATCGTCGCGGGCGATCGCGTCGGGCTGATCGCAGCATCGTCGGCCGGGGCCGTGGCCGCTCTCCACGGAATGGTGCGGGCCGGCATCGTCGCCGTGCCGATCGGGCCGCGGCTGACCCGGCCGGAGATCGCCGCCATCGAAACCTTGGCCCGGCTGCGCGCGATAGTCGGGCCGGACGGCGGCGTCGCCCTCGTCGAGCCGCCGGGCCGCGCCGCGCACTCTCCCATCGCCTTGCCCCCGGGCGTCGCCGCGCTTCGGGGCGTGGCCGTCATCGTTCCCACATCCGGAACGACGGGCCGTCCCAAGCTCGTCCGGCTCGGCGCGGCGCAGCTCGACGCCAGCGCCGAGGCCTGGTCCGCGGTGCTGCCGCCGGCGACGGGCTGGCTCCTCTCGCTCAACCTGGCCCACGTTTCCGGGATCGGGATCGTGGTTCGGGCGGCTCGCGCCGGCGAGCCGGTCGTCGTGCCCACCCTTACCGACGACGACCCGATCCTCGCGAGCCTCCATGCCGCCCGATACGGCGGCGTGGCGGTCAGCCACATCTCGCTGGTGACGCCGCAGCTGCGCCGCGCGCTGGAAACCCGCGATGACGCCCCGCCTCCGGCGGAACTCCGGGCCGCGTTGCTGGGCGGCGGCCCGATCCCGGAGTGGCTGGTGACCCGCGCGCTCGCCGCCGGCTGGCCCATCGTCCCGAGCTACGGCATGACCGAGACTTCGTCCGGCGTCGTCGCGACGCCGCTCGGAGACGCCGCCGGACGCCCGTGGTCGGCGGGGCGACGCCTGCCCGGCGTCGATCTGCGTATCGAGCCCGAGGGCGGCGAGCCCGGCGCTCCGACGCCACCCGACACCGTGGGCGAGATCCTGGTGAAAGGGCCGATGGTCTTCGACGGCTACGAGAACGACCCGGAATCGTCCGCAGCCGCGCTCGACCCGGAAGGCTGGCTCCACACCGGCGATCTCGGCAGCCTCGATGTAGAGGGCTGGCTGCGGGTCATCGCCCGGCGCGACGACATCTTCATTTCGGGCGGCGAGAACATCGCTCCGGCCGAGATAGAAGCGGTGCTGGCCGGCCACCCGGCAGTCGCCGACGCCGCCGTGGTCGGCATGGCGGACGAACGATGGGGCGCCGTCCCCGTGGCGATCGTAGTCTTCCGCCCCGGCGCCGGCGAGCGGCCCGAGGAGCTGCAGGCTTATGTCCGCGAACGTCTGGCCTCGTTCAAGGTGCCGGCTCGCGTCGTCGAGCTGGGCGCTATCCCCCGCACCCCGTCCGGCAAGCTGCTCCGGCACTCGCTGCCGGCGCTTGCCGAATCCACACGCGCGTCGGCTCGTCGCCACTCGGCAGCAGGAACGACGCGGATCGAGGCCGGCGACGGCCAGCCGCTCGCCTTTCGGGATCTGTCGGGGCCGCCGGGCGCGCCCACCGTGGTTCTGCTCCACGCTACTTTGTCGACGTCCCGCCAGCTGCTCCGACTCGCGGGCCTGCTCCGGCCCGGCGCCCGAGTCCTGCTGCCGGATCGGCGCGGCAGCGGGGCGAGCGCCATGGCGAGCCCGGCGCCGGTTTCCATCGCCCGCCACGTCGCCGATCTCGTGGCCGTCCTCGACGCCGCCGGGGTGACGCGCCCGGTCGTCTTCGGGCACAGTTTCGGCGCGCTGATGGCCCTGGAATTCGCGGCTCGCCATCCCGAACGGGCGGCCGCGGTGGTCGCATACGAGCCGCCTTACCTTGCCCTCGCCAGGCCTGAGTTGATCGAGCGACTGGGCCGGGTCGGCGACGATGTGGCCGCCGCGTATGCCGTGTACGGTGCCGCGGCGGCGGCCCAGCTCTTCGTCCGGGCTGTGGCGGGCGACGCCGGGTGGGAGGGCCTGATGTTGGCGCAGCGCGCGTCGCTGGAAGCCGAGGGCTCGGGCGCCCTGGCGGACACGGCGATGGCCGACATGGATCCCGGCGGGCTGGCGCGCATCACCTGCCCGGCGATCCTCGCTACCGGCGGCGCTTCGGACGAGTTCTATGTCCCGATCGCCGACGCGCTCACCCACGCCATCGCCGGCTCGCGGCGCGTGGTTCTTTCCGGCCTCCGCCATGTGGCGCCGGTGACGGACCCGGGGCCGTTCGCCGAACTCGTGGCCGGAGTGCTCGCCGAACTGCGCCCGTAACAGATGAAGAAGAACGCCGGGGAGGAGGAGTGGACCCCGGCGCTCTCTTCGGTAACCAGCGAGGTTAGAGGCGATCCAGCAGAGGAAGGATGTGAGCGTCGATGTCGGCCTCGGACGGACCGCAGTCCACCCTGGCCAGAAGCCACGACTCGTCGTGGTCGATGTGCTCGCCGGGCTCGAGGCGCGTGAGCGGGCTCAGCGTCTCGACCTCCAGCATTTCGGGGTCCGTGTAGGTCTCGGTATTGCAGCCCATGTCGGCATACGCGGCACCGGGATGGTACGGGTAGCGCTTGACCAGAACGTCATTGCCCAGAACGTAAGCCGCCCAGCCTTTCGAGTTGAGCAGGCCGGCCTTCTGCTTGGTGGTGGCCTGCGGATCCTGGCGAAGCTGGATGTACTTGCGACCCCACGTCCAGCGGGGATCGCTCATGTCGGTGAAGTGCCAGAGGACGACGGGCCGCGCCGGAGCGAGATATTCGGGGTGCGGCTTGTAGTCCTCCTGGGGATAGATGGCCCGTCCGCCCGACGCCATGACGGAAAGGGTCCAGGCCGCAAGCTCGAGCGCCCAGGGGCCGCGGTTGGTGATCCGATGAGCGACATCGACTCGCGGCGCCGTGGCCGACAGAGTCACGCGGGTTTCCTTCTCGATCCCATTGCGTGCTTCGGTGCTGCGCAGGGTGAGCGACTTGCCGTCCCAGGAATGCTCGACCGGAACGTTGTCGGCCGCGTAGGTGCGCGGGAAGACCTCGGGCGCATGCCACAGCCGATGCCCGCCGTAGTTGTTCCACTCCGGGTCGCCGGTCCGACCCAACGTGGCCGGGTAGTTGTGGAACAGGTTTTGCCCGCCTAGGAAGCCGAGGCGGATGATTCGCGGGCCCACGTCGGTCGTCGCGACGAGTTCGATCTCGCGGTTGGACAGCCGAATGCAATCGGGCCAGCCGCCGTATTCGACGGCTTCCATCACGGTGGCGCTCGTCTCGGCCGTCATGCGCCGACCTGCGCCGCTGCGGACGCTTCGTTCTGCGACATGGCCGGGATTTCGCCGATCGCCTCGCGCAGGATGTCCTGCTCGCTCGCCTCGCCGCGCGCGAACTCACGGCAAATCGCCCCGTGCCGCATCACCACTACCCGGTGGCTCATCTCGAGTGCCTCGGCGTAGTCGGAGGTAAGCATCAGGATGCCGACGCCACGCTCCAGAAGCTCCTCCATGATCGCGTAGATCTCACGTTTGCCGTTGATGTCGATGCCGCGCGTGGGCTCGTCGAAGATCAAGACCTGGCATTGGGCGCCCAGCCATTTGGCGACCACGACCTTCTGCTGGTTGCCGCCCGAGAGCTGCATAGCGAAGGTCTGGGCATTGGGAGCCTTGACTGCCAGCCGACCCATGATGTCCACGACCTCATGGTCGAGTCGACCCTGGTTCACGATGCCCAGCCGGCTGAGCCGATAGAGGCTCGGGTATCCGTAGTTGTCACGGATGGAGTGGTTCTGTATGAGGCCCAGGCTCTTGCGATCCTCGGGAAGATAGGCGATCCCGTCGCGAATGCCGTCCTTGGGGGAGTGAGGGCGAACGCGCCTTTCGTGGACGTATATTTCGCCGCTGTCGTAGCGATCGACTCCGGCGATGGCTCGACCGAGCTCCGTCTTGCCGGCACCCATCAGGCCGGTGACGCCGACGATCTCACCCCGCTTGACGGTGAGGTTCACGCCGTTGAGTATCCGGCCGCGATGAAGGTCGTTCACACGCAGTGCGTTCTCGTCGGCCGGGACTCGGAGGTCGGGGTACTGCTTCTTGATCTCTCCACCGATCATGAGCTCGATCATCTTGTTGAACTCGAGATCTTTGATCTCGTAGGTCCCGACGTTGGTGCCGTCCCTCAGGATCGTGACGCGATCCCCAATCTCGGCTACCTCGGCGTATCGGTGTGAGATGTACACGAAAGCAACGCCCTGCTCCTGCTTGAGCTGGCGGATGACCTGGAACAAGTCTTTGCGGGACCGGTCCTCGAGCACGTCGGTCGGCTCATCGAGCACGATCGCCCTGGTCTTGGTGGTGAGAGCGCGAGCGATCTCGACCATCTTCTGCTCTGTGACGCTCAGCTTGGAGACCATCTCCCGCGGATCGAGGTCGATGTGGAATCGCCTCAGATACTCGGCAGCACGCGAGTACAGGACCTTCTCGTCGACGAGTCCCCTCTTCATCGGCAACTTGCCCAGGAACATGTTGCGTGCGATGTCGAGGTTCTTGGCCAGGCTCAACTCTTGATAGATGAAGCGCAGACCCTGATCCAGGGCGTCTTGAGGATTGTTGATCGAGACCGGCACTCCGTCGATCAGGATCTGTCCCGAGTCGGTCTTGTATGCGCCGCTCATCACCTTGACGAGCGTGCTCTTTCCTGCTCCATTTTCGCCGAGCAGGACGTGAACCTCGCCCGCACGGAGCTGGAAATTCACGCCGTTCAATGCCAGCACACCGGGAAATGACTTGACGATGTCCCGCATCTCGACGACGAACGGAGTTGAGTCCGGAGTGCTCGCCATTTGTTCTCCTGGTCGGCAACCTGCGAGGCCCCCTCGAGAGAAGGCCCCGCAGGTCAGATCCGAAATCGACTTAGGGAGTTCTAGAGACTGTGGACGCCAGGCGTCCGGGTCGATCTACTGGAAGGTGGACGCGTTGGCCTTGGTGATCAGCACCGGCGGGATGAGGACGGTCTGCGGAACGGTGCCGCCCTCGAGGATGGTGATGGCGTCGTCGACGATGGTCTTGCCCATGCCAACGTTGTCCTGATGGATGCTGGCGGCCTCGGTGCCGTTGAGAATGGCGGTCAACTCGGCGGCGGAGCCGTCGAAGCCGTATGTCTTGATCGTGCTGGTCTTGCCCTTGTCCGCAACAGCCTTGGCCACAGCGGCCGCGCCGTCAGAGTGCGGGACGAAGATGGCGGTGAGGTTCGGGGTGGAGGTGATGGTGGACGTGGCGAGGTTGACGTCCGTGGCCGAGTCCCAGTTGCCGTTCTGCTTGTCGACGGTCATTCCGCAAGCCGCGGTGGCTTCCGCAACGCCGAGCTGGCGGGCGTCGCCGCTCTGGGCGCCGACGGTGCCACCGAGGTCGAGGACTGTGCCCTTGCCGCCGGTGTCAGTGCAGATCTGCTGGCCGATCAGCTTGCCGGCGCCTTCGTTGTCGGTCTGGATCAGGGCCGAGATGTACGGATCGCTGATGCCGGTATCGACGGCGAGGATCGGGATCCCGGCGGCCTTCGCCTGGGTGATCGTGGTGCCGAACACCTTGTTGTCGACGGAGCCGATGATCAAGGCGGACGGCTTCTGCGTCAGCTCGGAGTTGACCGCCTGCAGCTGAATCGTGGAGTCGTTGGTCGTCGCAGTGATGTCGACGAACTTGACGCCCTTGGCTGCGGCCTCGGCGGCAGCGGACTTACCGAGGATGTTCCAGTAAGTGTTGCTGGTCGAGTAGCCGGAATACGCGATCGTGATGTCGGAAAGCGCGATCTTCAGAGTCGGCGACGCGGCGGTCGTCGACGCGACGGTCGTCGGCGCGACGGTGGGTGCGACTGTTGGTGCAACGGTCGGCGCGGGGGTCGGGGTTGCGCTTGCCGAGCAGCCCGCCAGAACGACGGCTGTTACAAGAAGGAGAGCCCGTTTCATGTGTTCCATCTCCCGTTTTGCGGACACTTCTCTTTGAGCTAGAGGCTATTCAGCCTCCAATTCCAACCCTACTCCATAGACTCCTCTTGCTAGCGGTGTTGGGGCCAGTCCTGCGAGAAGCGTTGGCCCGACGTTGGATAGAGTCGATCCAGACGGCAACGATGAGGACCACGCCGGTGGCCACCTGCTGCCAGAACGCGTCGTAATGCAGGTAGATCAGGCCGGCGAAGATGGACTCGTAGATCAGGACACCGAGGACCGTCTTTCCGACGCCTCCGATGCCGCCGAACATGCTCGTTCCGCCGATGACGACGCCGGCGATTGCCAGCAACTCCCAGCCCTGTCCGCGGTCGACGTATGCGAAGTCGACACGGGCGGTGTAGACGATGGAGGCAAGGCCGGCCATGATCCCGCAGATCATGTATACGAGGACGATGTTGCGCTTGACCGGAATACCAGCCAGCCGTGCAACCTCCTCATTGCCACCCTGGGCAAATACCTGGAAGCCGAAACGCGTCTTGGCGAGAATGAACCAGATGATGAAGAAGGCGATGGCGGAACAGACCATGGGCCCAATCAGGCCGGAGCCAATCCAGTCGAAGGTATTGCCGAATTGCTCCATGTCGACGCCGGCGCCGATCATGTCCGCAACGCCTCGGAAGGCCATCTGCGTTCCAAGAGTGGCGATCAAAGTCGGGATACCGGTCCTGACGACGATGGCGCCGTTGATGACGCCACACAGGGCACCGGCGCCCAGGCCGGCAAAAATCGCGACGGGTATCGGAACGCCGGCCTTCAACAACTGGCCCACGACTACCGACACCAACGCGTAGATCGACCCGACGGACAGATCAAGGCAGTTCCCGATCAGGGCGATCGTCATTCCGCAGCACATGATGAACAGCCCGGAGCCGGTCGCATTCTCGAGCACATTCTCGATTGAATCGAACGCGTTATCCCGGGCTATCGGCGCCATCGCGAAGATGACTATCCAGATGAGAATCACGCCGAACAGGGGCCCGGCGATCTCTCGTAGCTGCCTTTGCAAGCCTTGCAACTTCGTTCTCCTCGATCAGTAAGCCGCTGCTGGTGTCGTCAGCTCAGTTCCAAACGTAGTTCCGGGACGCGTGGATCGGGTTTGCGGGACTTTCATTCATCGAAGACGATTGCAACCTTGCCTGACTTGCCTTCGTCCATCGTCCGGTAGGCCTCGCTGGCCTTCTCGAGCGGGAAGCGATGGGTGCAGGTCACGTCCGGGTGCATGTTCCAGCGAGGCATCCGCTCGACGAGATCCTCGGCGTTGCCGAGGTTCGTGACCCAGGAGCCGAACAGCGTTTTCTGGTCGTGGATCATGTCCGGGCTCGGGTTCAGCTCGACGGTTCCGCCTTCACCGACGAAGGCGATCCGGCCCCAGCGACGGGTCCCTCGGACGGCCAGCTGCCGCCCGGCGGAGGCGCCCGAGCAGTCGATCGAGACTTCGCAGCCCAGGCCGCCGGTCGCTTCGCGGATGCGGGCGACGGCATTCTCGTCAGCCTTCACGACCAGATCGGCCAGACCGAGCTTCTCCGCCAGCTCGATCCGGGCCGGGACCACGTCGGCGCCGATCACCATCGTCGCGCCGCGGGCCCGGGCGAGCATCAGAGACGCGAGACCCATGGGCCCGAGGCCGACCACAAGCGCCGTGTCGTCGCCGGAAACGTCGATCCGGCGGATGGCCTCGTAGCAGGTACCGAACCCGCAGGCGACGCACGCACCGTCGATGTAGCTCATCGAGTCGGGCATCAGGATGCAGTCCTGCTCCTCCGCCAGGCAGTACTCGGCGTTGCCGCCGTCGCGCTGCCAGCCGTAGGCTGCCCGGAGGGGACTGGTGCAGCTGATCTGGTAGCCGGTCCGGCACTCGTGGCAGCGCCCGCAACCGCTGATGTGGTAGAGCAGGATGCGGTCGCCTTCCTTGAAGCGGTGCATCCCGGAGCCGGTGGCCACGATCTGCCCGGAGGGCTCGTGGCCGCAGATGACGCCCTGGTAGGCTTCCGGCCCCTTCCCGAGGTGCTCCCGGTAGATGGCGCGGATGTCGCTGCCGCAGATCGTCGAGGCCTTCATCTTGACGAGGACCTGCCCGGCTCCCGGAGTCGGCACGGGGAACTCGCGGAGCTCCACGGTGCTATTCCCTGGGAGGACGGCTCCGAGCATCGTCTGCGCCATTTTGCGTTCCTTCGCTTTCCTTTCACGGCCCGGGGCGGCGACCGTGGTATCTGTCTCAAGACCGTGTTACCGTTAACACGGCCGGCGATGCCGCCTATGTTATCGTTAACAGGAAACCCGCGCATCATGTTTTCGTCACCCACCTGCAACGAAGATTTGAGGACGTGAGCACTCTCCACGACGTCGCCCGCCTGGCCGGAGTCTCGACGATGACCGTCTCTCGAGTCATCAACAACTCCCGGCACACGAGTTCGGCGACCAGGGAGCGCGTCAACGGGGCAATCGCCGAGCTCGGGTACATGCCCAACGGGCTCGCTCGCCAGCTGCGCTCCAGGCGCACGAAGACCATCGCCCTGGTCCTGACCGACATCGCCAACCCGTTCTTCACCACGATCGCGCGCGGCGTCGAGGACGCGGCCCGAGCCCGGGGCTACGCGGTCATGTTCTGCAACACGGACGAGTCCGAGGCGGAGGAGCTGGAGTACCTCAAGGTCCTTATCCAGCGCCGCGTCGACGGCATCCTGCTCGTCCCGGCGGCCGATTCGAGCGCGTCTCTCGAGCTACTGGCCCAGCAGGGGCTTCCGACCGTGGTCCTGGACCGACGCACTCGGTCGGCGCAAGTGGATGAGGTCCGCACCGACTCGGAACTCGGGGCTCAGCTGGCGGTGCGCCACCTGATCGAACTCGGTCACCGCCGCATCGTGGTCCTGACCGGCCCCGACACAGTCTCGACGTCGTCCGACCGCGTCGCGGGCTACCGGCGCGCCCTGGCGGACGCGGGCATGCTGCCGGAGGACGAGCGGGTCTTCTTCGGTGAGTACAACGAGGCCAGCGGGTACGAGATGACCCGGCGCGCCCTGGAGGGTCGACCGAGGCCGACGGCGATCTTCGCGGGCAACAACTTCGTTGCATTCGGTTCGATCCGGGCATTGCGGGAGGCCGGACTCGCCGTGCCGGGGGACATGTCGATCGTCGTCTTCGACGACCTGCCTGCGGGCTGGGTTCTCGACCCGTTCATGACCGTCGTGTCGCAGCCTGCCTACGAGATCGGCAGGCAGGCCGCCGAACTCATGCTCGAGCGACTGGCCGGCCATTCGCCCGCCGAGCCGCGCACCATCGTGCTGCCGTCCGAGCTGATCATTCGCCGGTCGACGGCACCGCCCAGCAACGAGCCAGCATCGGAGGTCCTCACCCAATTGGCACAAATGGAGAATCGCGCATGAGTCAGACACAGCAGGGACCGTTCGCCATCGCCGATGACGGGGTCGATCCCCGGAAGGTCCCGCAGCGGACGCTCTGGACCGGCAAGAAGATGCCGGCCATCGGGCTCGGAACCTTCGGCTCGGACCGCTTTTCCGGTGAGGACATCGCCCGGGCCGTCATCGGCGCAGCGGAGGTTGGCTACCGCCATTTCGACTGTGCCAGGGTCTACGGCAACGAGCACCTGATCGGCGCCTCGCTCGAGGCGATAGTGGCCGGTGGCATCCCGCGGGAAGACCTGTGGGTGACCTCCAAGCTCTGGAACGACAAGCACGCTCCGGCGGACGTGATTCCCACGTTCAAGGAATCTCTGCGCGACCTGCGGCTCGACTACCTCGATCTGTACCTGATCCACTGGCCCTTCCCGAACCACCACGAGGCCGGCGTGGACGTGACCTCGCGCGCTCCCAACGCGCGGCCGTACATCCACGAGGAGTTCATGGCGACTTGGCGCGAGCTCGAGAAGCTCGTCGACCAGGGCTTGGTGCGGCACATCGGCACGTCCAACATGACCATCCCCAAGCTCAAGCTCGTCCTGCGCGACGCCCGCATCAAGCCGGCGTGCAACGAGATGGAACTGCATCCCTGCTTCCAGCAGGCGGAGCTCTTCAAGTTCGTGAGGGACAACGGCATCGTCCCGATCGGGTTTGCGCCGATCGGCTCGCCGACCCGCCCGGACCGCGACAAGACACCGGACGACGCCGTCGACATCGAGGATCCGGCCATCCAGGCGATCGCCAGGCGATTGGGAGTCCACCCCGCCACCGTCTGCGTGAAGTGGGCGGTCCAGCGCGGCCAGGTCCCGATACCGTTCTCGATCTACCGCAACGAATACCTGAGCAACCTTCGCTCCACAGTCTCCGAGCCACTGACGGCCGAGGAGATGAAGGCCGTCGAAGGCGCCGAGCGCAATAGCCGCCTCATCAAGGGTCAGGTCTTCCTCTGGAAGGATGGCCAGACCTGGGAAGACCTCTGGGACCTCGACGGCAAGATCGCCCAGTAACCCTTTGGCCGGGGTGACTGCCGCGGTGCACCGCGAATAGAGCTATCGGAATCAGCCCATTTTGCGTCCTGTTTCGCCAAGGAGGCGCACCGTGGTAAAGCCCGTGCTGTCGAGTAGCCGGTATGTCGGCGACTGGCCGAAGATTGGAATCCGCCCGGCTATCGACGGTCGACGGAATGGCGTCCGGGAGTCGCTGGAAGGCCAGACGATGGGTCTGGCGCGGGCGGCGGCCGAGTTCCTGACCGCCAATCTGCGCTACCCGGACGGCCGGCCGGTGGAGTGCGTCATCCCCGACGACTGCATCGGCGGCGTCGTCGAGGCGGCTCGGGCCGCCGAACTCTTCAGCCGGGAGGGCGTCGGGGTCTCGCTGACCGTGACGCCATGCTGGTGCTACGGCTCCGAGACGATGGACATGGACCCCCTCACGCCCAAGGCGGTTTGGGGCTTCAACGGCACCGAGCGCCCGGGCGCCGTCTATCTCGCCGCCGTCCTGGCCGCTCATGCCCAGAAGGGGCTGCCGGCCTTCGGCATCTACGGCCACGACGTCCAGGACGCCGGAGACGGCACCATCCCGGCCGACGTGCAGCAGAAGCTGCTGCGCTTCGCCCGGGCCGCGCTCGCGGCGGCGATCATGCGCGGCAAGTCGTACCTCTCTCTGGGCGGCGTGTCGATGGGCATCGCCGGCTCGATCGTGGATCAGGGCTTCTTCGAACGCTACCTCGGGATGCGCGTCGAGGCCGTGGACATGAGCGAGATCACCCGCCGCATCGACGAACGCATCTTCGACCCGGATGAGTTCTCCCGGGCACACAAATGGGTGCGCGCCAACTGCCGCGAGGGCGAGGATCGCAACACCCCCGAACAGACTCGGAGCCGCGCCCAGAAGGACGGCGACTGGGAAACCGTCGTCAAGATGTTCCTCATTGCGCGCGACCTGCTGGTCGGCAATCCCCGTTTGGCCGAGCTGGGATTCGGGGAGGAGGCGATGGGCCACAACGCGATCCTGGGCGGCTTCCAGGGGCAACGCCAGTGGACGGACCACTTCCCCAACGGCGACTTCATGGAGGCTTTCCTCAACTCGTCGTTCGACTGGGACGGGGTCCGCGCGCCGTACGTCTTCGCTACCGAGAACGACAGCCTCAACGGCGCGTCGATGCTCTTGGGCTACCTGCTGACGAACACGGCCCAGGTCTTCGCCGATGTCCGCACCTACTGGAGCCCCGACGCCGTTCGGCGCGTCACCGGCCACACTCTCGCGGGCAACGCCGCGGGCGGCGTGATCCATCTGATCAATTCCGGGGCGGCCAGCATGGACGCCAGCGGCGGTTCGCAGCGCAACGGCGCGCCCGCGATGAAGCCGTTCTGGGAAATCGACGAGGCGGAAGCCAGGCGGAGCCTCGAACGAACGACGTGGATGCCGGCCGTGACCGGCTACTTCCGCGGCGGCGGCTTCTCGTCGCTCTTCACCTCGCCCGGCGGCATGCCGGTGACGATGACCCGCATCAACCTCGTCAACGGCGTCGGCCCCGTTTTGCAGCTGGCCGAGGGCTGGACGGTTGATCTGCCGCCGGAGGTGCACCACACCCTCGACCAGCGGACAGACCCGACCTGGCCCACGCAATGGTTCACTCCGATCCTGACCGGCAGCGGCGCCTTCAGAGACGTGTACAGCGTCATGGCCAACTGGGGCGCCAATCACTGCGCCATGAGCTACGGTCACATCGGCGAGGATCTGGTCAGCCTGGCCGCGCTGCTGCGCATCCCGGTTAGCATGCACAACGTGGCCCCTGAGAAGCTCTTCCGGCCGGCCGTCTGGAGTTCGCTGGGAACGTCCGATCCGGAAGGCGCCGACTACCGGGCCTGCGCCAGCTTCGGGCCGCTGTATGGTCGCCGCTGAGGCGAAACGCGCCATCGAGCCGGAGAACCCGGAACGGGAGAAAGTGTGGGTCGCGCGCGCGCAGACGTAGCGACCGGCGTCGAGGCCGGCGGCCGGCCGGCAGAATCGACGCCCTGGACCCTGCGAGCGATCTACACCGCGATCGGGCTTTCGACGGCTTCGGTGGCGCCGTTCGTGCCGGTCATTCTCAAGGCCCGCGGCCTGGACCCGGCCACGATCGGACTCGCGGCCGCGCTGGGAGCCCTCGCCGCCACGGTTCTGGTTCCGGCCTGGGGTCACCTCGCCGATTCAGTCGTGGGCCGCGCCCGCGCGTTCCGGATCGGGCTTGTCACGTCCGCCTTCATGGCGGGCGGCCTCCTGCTCCAGATTCCGCTGGTCGCGGTCGTTGCCATGTTCGCGAGCTTCACCGTCTTCGCCAGCCTGTTCATCGGGCTGGCCGACGCGCTCGCCGTTGTCGACCTGCCGGCTCCCGAAAGGCAGTACGGCGCCCTCCGCGCCCACGCCAGCCTGTCGTTCACCGTGGGCGTCGTCGCCGTCGGCTTCCTCTACAGCTGGGCCGGCTACGGCGCGGCGCCGGCGGTCTTCCTGGTTTGGGCCGGGGCATTGCTGCTGCTCGTGCGTCGAATCCCCGACCGCCCGCGGGACGCGACGGTTCGATCCGGCGCCGACGCGCGCGAGAGCGGACGCAGACATCGCCTGGGATCGACCGGTGAGGCCCTGGCAGTCCAGCCCCGGCTCGGGCTCCTGCTGGTCGTCTTCGCCCTGGCCTTCGTCGGAGTGCAGGGGGCGTTGACGTTCGTCGGCGTCCGGATAGTCGACCTCGGAGGCCAGCCCTCGGACGTCGCGCTGTCCTTCGGCCTGGCTTCGATAGCCGAGATTCCGGGGCTCGTCGCCGCAGGCTGGATCGGTCGCCGCATCGGGCTCCGCTGGCTGTTCGTGGGATCGCTGCTCCTCTACGGCGGGTGCGTCATGGCGTGGGGCATCCTGCCGTTCGTGGTCGCGATCAACGCCACTCGCCTGGTCACCGGGTTGTGCAACGGCTCGCTCATGGCGGCTCGCGTGCTGATGGTGCCGCGGCTCCTGCCGCAGTCGCTGCAGGCTACCGGGCAGGTGCTCTTCCAGGCGGCGACGCTGGGCTTCGGCAGCGTCATCGGCAGCGTGATCGGCGGCGTCATATATGGATGGCTCGGACCGACGTTCTTCTTCCTGGCCGCGGGCGGCGTGGCCATCGCCGGCGGGATTGGCGCGTGGTTCGTCCTGGCGGGTCCGGTGGGCGCCCGATTGACGGGCCGGGCCGCCGATCCGTTCGAGCTGAACGAGCCTCCGGCGCGCTGACCGGGCGGCAGCCGGCTCGCCCGAGAGAGAGCGCGCTGGCGTAGCCGGAAGCTCGGTCGTAGACTTGGCTCGAATATGAGCCTCAAGCGACTCCAGGGGATCGATCCGGGCCGCGTCGGCCTGTTCGCCGGACCGCTCAACGGCCAGCCCGCCGCGGTCCAGCGCGAATTCGCGCGCGAGGCGGAGCGGCTCGGCTACGGCACTCTGTGGTACGGCGAGGCCCTGGCGCGCGAGGCGTTCGCCCAGGGCGCGATCTATCTCGCCGCCACCGAGCGGCTCGTCGTCGCCAGCGGCATCGCCAACATCTGGGTCCGCGACGGGGCGGCCATGGCCAACGGCGCCCGGACCCTCGCCGAAGCGTGGCCCGGGCGGTTCATCCTGGGGATCGGGGTCAGCCACGCTCCGCTGGTTGAGTTGCGCGGCCACGACTACGAGCGGCCGTACACGGCCATGGGCGAGTACCTCGACGCCATGGCTGCCGCGCCGTGGCGCGGGCCGGAGGCCCCGATGCCGCCGATCGTCCTGGCGGCCCTCGGGCCCAAGATGGTCGGCCTCGCCGACGAGCGCACGGCCGGAGCGTATCCGTACTTCACGACGGCGAACCACGTCCGGGAGGTCAGGCGAATCCTCGGCCCGGAGCCGTTCCTGGCCGCGGATCTGCCGGTGGTCCTGGCCGGCGATCTGGCCGCGGCGCGGGCCATCGGCAATCGCCACCTGGGCTACTACCTCGGGTCGGTCAACTATCGAAACAACCTCCTGCGCACCGGCTGGCCGGAGGCCGATCTCGCCACGCCGGGCTCGAACGAGCTGTTCGAGGCGATCGTCGCCTGGGGCGACCTCGATCGAATCGGCGACAAGGTGCGCGAGCGCTTCGAAGCCGGCGCGGACCAGGTTGTCCTGAACCTCGTGGCGGCAGATCCGTCCGCGCCGCCGCTGGCCGAGTTGCGGGCCCTGGCGCCGCTGGCGCGCGAGAAGTAGCCCGCGGCCCTCAACAACGCGCGGCGCCCAAGCCGGAGCGGAGGCCGAACGTCCGCCCCGTGCGCGGTACGCGGCTCGGCGCCCGAACCGGCGCAAGAACCGGCGCCCAAGCCGGTGCCCGGCGCGGCGCCCGCCAGCCCGAACGCGCGGCACGCACCTTGCCCGACGCTACCGAGTGTGCGCCGCCAGGAAGTCCCAAATCACCCGGGTCGCGTCGAACGTCCGGCTCGTCCGTCCGAAGAGCAGGGCGGGCAGCACGAAGCGGCTGGTCGGCCAGGTGTGCCCGCCGCCCTCGATCCTGTAGAACACGACGTCGGAGGACGGGGCGGGGCCGCGCCAGGTCCGGACGGTGGTGTCGGGCGCGAGGGCAGTCACGGCCGGGCCGTCCACCGCGCCGTTGGCGGCGACCCAGAACCGGGCCCAGTCGTCCACTCCGACGCTCGGGCCCGCGGTGTGCCGGATGATCATGCGGCTGCGCAGGCTGTGTCGAACGCCGCCTCCGTACGGCGCCACGTCGTCGGCGCTGCCGTGGATGCTGAGGATCGGTACCGGACGCGCCGGGGCGAGGGCCGCGGCAATGCCGATCGCCGCCGTGCCGGAAACCTGCGCCACGGCCGCGATCCGCTCGGCCAGCTCGCAGGCGAGCCGGCCCGCCATCGCGGCACCGTTCGACATCCCTACCACGTAGACCCGCCCCGGGTCGGCCGGGACTCGGGCGATGGCGTCATCGATGACCGCCGTCAGATAGCCGACGTCGTCGCGCCTTCGGCCCTCGGGCGCCGCGTCCCGACCGTCGTTCCAGATCTCGCCGACGGCGTTCGGCAGCGCGAGCGCGAAGCCCTCCTCGTGGGCCAGGGCACCGAAACCCGTCATGCGGTCGAACGTCTCCGCGTCGATGCCGCGCCCGTGCAGCTCCACCACCAGGGGCACGAGCCGATCCGACGAATCCGCGGCCGGCGTCTGGAGAAGGTACGCCCGATCCATCCCGGCGTGGCTGAGCGGAACTGCACGGCGGCCGGCGAGCGGCGATGCTTCCAACTTTCCTCCGTGGTCGAACGGCGCCGGACCACGCGGCCCCGACATTGTCGCTTGTCGCGCCGCAGGTGCAGCCGGCGGGCTGAGCTTCCTCATTCGCGAGTCGCTTTGCGTCCGGGTATGACAATCCGGACAGGCAACCGATTCCGCGAGCGAGGCCAGTCGAATGTGTCGATCGATCCAGCCACTCCACAACTACGAGCCTCCGTCCGGCAACGACGAGGTTCGCGCCGCGGCGCTCCAGTACGTCCGCAAGATCAGCGGCATGCAACGGCCGGCCCAGGTCAACCAGGCCGCCTTCGACCGCGCCGTCGAAGCCGTGGCCGCCGCGACGCAGGGTCTGCTCGAGGCGCTTGTGGCAACCACTCCGCCGCACGATCGGGCCGTCGAGCGGGTGCGCGCGCGAGCCCGCTGGGAGCGCCGCCAGGCGCCGGAGCCCGCGATAGCGCCGTAGACGGAGTGTCTCCCCCGGTCGCAGGGGCACCCGGTGCTGACAGCGCCACGGCAGAAGAGGCCGTGGCCGCGACGACGATCCGCGTGCGGCAGGCGCGGGGTCGGGTAGACTCATGTCTTCCAAACCGAATCGACTTCGAGGATGCCCAATGACTCGTCGACCTCTTCGGATTCTGTCCCTGCCGTTGCTCGCAGTGTTGATCGCCGCATGCACGGCTTCTGCCACGCCGACGCCGACGCCGGCGCCAACAGCCGCGCCGACCGCCACGACCCAGGCCGCGGCGCCGACGCCGGTCGTCGTCGCTGTCACTCCTACGCCCACGGCCAACCGGTGCGACAAGTCGGTCCTGACGACGCTCACGGCCGGCAAGCTGACCGTCGGCACCGACAACCCGGCCTACCCGCCCTACTTCCAGCCGCCCGCCAGCGGCAATCCCACTGCTCCGTGGAAGCTCGGCGACCCGACCAACGGCCAGGGTTTCGAGAGCGCGGTCGCCTATGCGGTCGCCCAGAAGCTGGGCTACGCCCAGGCCGACGTGGCCTGGACCGTCGTCCCCTTCGACAACTCCTACGCGCCGGGCACCAAGCCGTTCGACTTCTACCTCGCGCAGGTCTCCTACACGGCCGAGCGCGCCCAGGCGGTCGACATGTCGGACGGCTACTACTTCGTGAACCAGTCGGTCGTAGCGCTCAAGTCCAATCCGATCGCGTCCGCCAAGACGATCGCCGACCTCAAGCAATACAAGTTCGGCGCCCAGGTCGGCACGACCGCATACACGACGATCCAGGACGTGATCGCGCCGACGGCGAAGACTTCCGTCTACAACACCAACGACGCGGCCATCCAGGCGCTCAAGGCCAAGCAGATCGACGGCCTGGTCGTCGACCTGCCGACGGCCTTCTACATCACCTCGGCCCAGCTTGACAACAGCGTCATCGTCGGCCAGTTCCCGGCTGCCGGCGGGGCCGACGCCGAGCATTTCAGCCTGGTCCTCCAGAAGAACAGCCCGCTGACGACGTGCGTCAACCAGGCGATCGCGGCTCTCAAGGCCGACGGAACGCTCGACCAGATCACCAAGGAATGGCTGTCCGACAAGGCCAGCGCGCCAATCTTCGGTCAGTAGTCGTTCGTTCGTAGTCGTTCGTTTCCGCCAGCGATGAGCGGTTTGGGAATCGGCGGCCCGCTCGACTCCGGGGACTTGATCCTCAGATCGGGCGGGCGCCCGCCTGTCCGGCCCAGATTCGACCAGTCGGCCCTCCGTTCGACGCTGGTGGCGTTGATCAGCACGGTCGTCTTCTTCGCGTTCGTCGGTTTCGTGGTCGTGAACGCGCCCGGTTGGAGCGCCGTTCAGCAGTCCTTCTTCAACGGCAGGGTCTGGCAGGAGTCGGTGCCGGATGTGGTTCCGGCATTCCTGACCAACGTCCAGCTCTTCTGCATCGCCGAAGTCCTGATCCTGATCCTGGCTCTCGCGATCGCAGTGATGCGAAGCCTGCCCGGCCCGGTCCTGTTCCCCGTCCGGTTGATCACCACGATCTACGTGGACTTCTTCAGAGCCGTGCCGGGCGTGTTGATCATCTACATCCTCGGTTTTGGCATCCCCGGTCTCGGTATCGCGGGGGTGCCGACCGACCCGTTCTTCTACGCAGTCGTCGCCCTGACGCTCGTTTATTCGGCCTATGTGTCGGAGGTCTACCGCGCCGGAATCCAGTCGGTCCACCCGAGCCAGGAGGCCGCGGCCAGATCGCTCGGTCTCAGCCAGTTCCAGGCGCTTCGCTACGTTGTCCTGCCACAGGCCATCCGGCGTGTGATACCGCCTCTCCTCAACGACTTCATCGGACTCCAGAAGGACACCGTCCTGGTGTCGTACATCGGCGTCGTCGAAGTCTTCAGGCAAGCGCAGATCGATGAGGCGGCCTCGTTCAACTTCACGCCGTACGTGGTCGTGGCCCTGGTCTTTTTGGTCATGACCATCCCGCTCGCCCGGTTCACCGACTGGCTCGTGGCCCGCGATCGGCGCCGCTTCCTGGCGAACGCCCGATGAGCGTCGAGGCGGCGTCGAGCCGCGGCGGCGCGGCCGCAGTCCCGGGCGGGCCCGCGCTCGACATCGCCGGGCTGTGGAAGTCGTTCGGCGACCTGCAGGTCCTGCGCGGCATCGACCTGACGGTCGCCGAGCACGAGGTCGTGTGCCTGATCGGGTCGTCCGGATGCGGCAAGTCGACGCTGCTGCGCTGCGTCAACCTGCTCGAGCCGATCGACGCCGGCCGCATCCTGGTCGCGGGCGAGGAAATCACGGCGCAGGGCGTGGACGTCAACCGGATGCGCCGCCGCATCGGCATCGTCTTCCAGTCGTTCAACCTGTTCCCGCATATGTCGGTCCTGCACAACGTGACGCTCGCGCCGCGCAAGGCCGCCGGCAAGCCGAAGGCGCGAGCCGAGGCCGACGCGACCGAACTGCTCGCCAGGTTCGGTCTTGCCGACAAGCGAAACGAGTACCCCGATCGCCTCTCCGGCGGCCAGCAGCAGCGCGTCGCGATAGTCCGGGCGCTGGCGATGGAGCCGGATCTGCTGCTCCTCGACGAGATCACCAGCGCCCTGGACCCGGAGCTCGTGGCGGAGGTTCTCAACGTCATCCGCGAGCTGGCGCGAGGCGGCATGACGATGGTCATCGCCACTCACGAGATGGGTTTCGCGCGCGACGTCGCGAACCGGGTGTGCTTCCTCGACGGCGGGTCGATCCTCGAGCAGGGGGCGCCGGCGGACATGTTCAGCCACCCGCGCGAGGCCCGGACGCAGCAGTTCCTGGAACGAATCATCGCGGCCGGCAGGCTCTAGAGCTGCGGTTGGGGAAGTGGCGCGGGCGGCGGGGAGTGGCGGCGCACGTAGTCGTCGGCGGGGCGTGGCGCCGTGCGTGCTCGACGGCGGGGAATGGTGCCGTGCGTGGCTCGTCGGCGGGGAGTGGCGGCGCGCCGCGCCCGGCCAGCGACCGCTCAGGGCAGCGGTCGCCAGGCCTTGTTGAGCAGGAGGGCCAGCGCCGCGATGAACCCACCGACGCCGACGAAGACGAAGCTGACTTCGGTCACCTCGTGCTTGGTGATCAGGTTCGTCGGGAGGTTCGCGAAGACGCTGTTCAGCTCGACGGCCGTGGACGCCGGGTGGTAGGTGCCGCCGGTGATGCTCGCGATCTGCTTGAGTGTGGCTTCGTCGATGCCGCGCGGAAAGTTGCCGCCACCACCGCCACCGCCGCCACCGCCGCCACCGAACGCGCCGCCGCCACCGCCGCCGCCTCCGAACCCGCCGCCCGGCTCACGTCCGACGTACGGGGGCGCGCATGTCGGACTCATGGCTCCGCCGTTCGCCGTCCCGAAGCCGATGGTGTAGACCCGCACGCCCCGGTCGGCCGCCTGCTGGGCGGCGGCGAGCGGATCGGTACCGGCGTTGTTCGCCCCGTCGGTCAGCAGAACGACGATGTCGGGGGCGTAGTCGCCCTTGGGCACCGGCGCCGGCGCGACGCCCGTGGACGAGTCCGTCTGGCTCCTGGCGACGGCTGGGTCGATCTCGGAGATGGCATCGATCGAGGCCAGGATTCCGTCGCCGATCGCCGTCCGCCGGCCCGTGGCGAGGCTGCTCAGAGCTTGATTGAGGAGGGATCGGTCGCTCGTCGGCGCCTGGACCACTTCCGCGAAGCTGCTGAAGGCGACGATCCCGAACCGGGTCGTCGAAGACTGGCTGTTTATGAAAGACGCGGCAGCGGTCTCGGCGGCTTGCAGGCGGCTGGGCGGGATGTCAGACGAGCACATGCTGCCCGAGACGTCGATCGTGAGGATGATCGTCGTCTGGTTGGTCGGCACCGCGACGACGGCCACGGGTCGAGCCAGGGCGAAGACCAGGGCGGCCAGGGCGGCCACGAAGAGCGCGAAAGGGACGTGCCGGCGAAGCCGCGACGGACCCGGCTCGGCTTCACGCACGAGGGCCAGGCTGGAGTAGCGCACGCCGGATCGGCGGCGCCGTCGCAGGCTCCAGATGTAGACCGCGACCGGCACCGGCAGGAGAAGGAGGAGCAGCAGCAGAGTCGACCACTCGAAGTCCATCAGACCCGTCCTTCCCGGCGCTCCGGGCGCACCGGCGCCGTCATGGCAGTCGACCGAGCCACAGGAGCGAGACCAGGCCGCCGGCGAGCAGCATCAGCAGTCCGACGCCGGCGACGAGCGAGGTGATCTCCGTCTCCTGGGGCTGAACGACGAGTTGAGTATTGAGGTTGTCGTAGATCGAGCGGAGCTGCTGGGCGTCGGTGGCGCCGTAGTAGGTGCCGCCGGTCGTCTGCGAAATCTGCTGGAGGGTCGCCTGATCGAGCTGGGTGAAGACCTGGAAGCCGTCCAGGTTCAGCGTCGTGCCGGCGGCGCTGCCGAGGCCGACGGTGTAGATGCGCACCCCCATGTTGGCGGCCGTCTGCGCCGCCGCGATGGGATCGGGCGATTCGTTGTTCTCGCCGTCGCTGAGCAGGACGATCACCGCCGGGGCGTGAGTTCCGGACGGCACCGGCGTCGGGGTCGGCGTGGCCGTGGGAACCGGGCTCTGGTTGGAGTAGTAGTTGCCGGCGAACGGCCCGGCCTCCGCCACCGCAATGGCGTTGAGCGAGGCGATGATGCCCTGGGCCACCGAGGTACCACGCTCCGGCGTCAGGCGGTCGATCGCGGCGATGACCGTGGCCTGGTCGTTGGTGGCCGCCTGGACCGACACGCCCGAGTCGCTGAAGGCCACGACGCCGATCGAGATGCCGTCCGGCTGGCGCGCCACGAAGTCCTTGGCCGCCGCCTTGGCGGCATCCATGCGCGTCGGCACGAGATCGGTCGCGCCCATGCTGGCCGAGACGTCGAAGGCGAGGATCACAGTACCCTCGACACGGGGCAGGTCGATGACCGCCTGCGGCCGGGCCATGGCTACTGTGATCACGGCCATGCCGGCGATGATCAGCGCCGCCGGGATCCGGCTCCGCAGTCCGGTCGGGCGGTGAGTCGTTCCCTGGCCCAGGCCCAACCCGCCGCGGGTCGCGAGCCTTCGGTGGCGCCGCCGGTCGAGCGCCCAGTAGAGAAGAACGCCGATGGGGACGAGCCCAACCGCGAGCAGCATCGGCGGCCAGATGAACGACATCGCCTACCTCCGGCGCCGGCGGCGCAGCGTCGCCATGCGCACGATGGCTCGGACGAGGTCGTCCTCTGTGGACAGCGACATAGCCTCGACGCCGGCGCGCCCGAAGGCGGCGTTGACCTCGGCTTCGCGGCGCCCGGCCGCGTCCTTGAAACGGCGCCGGAAAGCCGCGTCGTGAGTGTCGACGTAGAGCTGCTCGCCGGTCTCGGCGTCCTCCATGATCAGCGCGCCGACGTCGGGCAGCTCGATCTCGCGCGGATCGAGGAGGCGGACGGCGACGACTTCGTGGCGCCGGTTGAGCAGGCTCAAGGGCCGCTCCCATCCGGGCACGCTGATGAAGTCGGACACGATGAACACCAGCGAGCGGCGTTTGATCGTCCGCTGGCCTGCGTCCAGGAGCGGCGAAAGATCGGTGAACGGCGCGTTCGACGGCCGCGGCGATTCGAGCAGATCGCCGATCAAACGCAGCACCTGGTCGCGCCCGCCCCTCGCCGGGACTATCCGCTCGACCGAGCTCCCGTAGAAGATCGCGCCCACCCGGTTGCCGCGCCGGGTCAGCAGCCGCGCCAGCGTGGCCACGAAATCGGTCAGGACCGTTCGCTTCACGCGCTCCGAATCCACCGTGCCGAAGTCGACCGAGGGACTGAGATCCAGCAGGAACCAGGCCGTGATCTCGCGATCCTCCACGTACTCGCGGACGTAGGGCGTGTCCATCCGCGCGGTGACGTTCCAGTCGATCGCCCGGACGTCGTCGCCGGGCTGGTATTCGCGCAGGTCCACCAGGTCGATGCCGTTGCCGCGGAAGAGGCTGCGATAGTCGCCCTGGAGCACGCCGTCCAGGCGGCGGACGACCTTCCAGTCGAGGCGCTGGAGGATCTTCTCGGGCGCCGAGACGGCTCGCACGCGACGCAGGTCCTCCTGGGGCCCTTCGTCGAGGGGCTCCTCGTCGTGCCACCTGGAGGCGGTCCAGGGGAAGGCTTCAGGCGTCGGCGCGGACGTTGGAACGCTCCCTCATCGGCACCACCGGCACCGGAATCCGCTTGATGACCGTCGTCAGCACGTCGTCGGCGGACACGTTGTCCGACAGAGCCTCGAACGAGAGGACCAGCCGGTGGCGCATCACGTCGCGGACCATGTCCTGGACGTCCTGGGGCAGCGCGTAATCGCGGCCGCGAACGAAGGCCAGCGCCCGGGCGGTGAGGATCAGGTTGATCGAGGCGCGCGGGCTGGCGCCGTAGGTAATGTACTTCTCGAGCTCCGGCATGCCGTGCGTCCTGGGGGCGCGGGTGGACGTGGCCAGGCGGACGGCGTACTCCATCAGCGCCGGGTCGACGTAGACGCGATCGGTGGCTTGCTGCAGCTCGATGAGGCTCGCCGTCGAAAGCACCTGCGCCACGGGATCGAGGCGACCGGTCATCCGCTCGACGATCACGAACTCCTCGGTCGCGCTCGGGTAACCGACCAGGACCTTGAGCATGAAGCGGTCGACCTGCGCCTCCGGCAGTGCGTACGTCCCTTCGGTCTCGATGGGGTTCTGGGTAGCGAGGACCAGGAACGGGTCGGGCACTTTGTGGGTCTCGTGGCCGATCGTGACCTGGCGTTCCTGCATCACCTCGAGGAGGGCGCTCTGGACCTTGGCCGGAGCCCGGTTGATCTCGTCGGCGAGCAGCAGATTGGTGAACACCGGGCCGAGGGACGTGTTGAACTCGCCGGTCTTCTGGTTGTAGATGCGAGTCCCGACCAGATCGGCCGGCACGAGGTCGGGTGTGAACTGGATGCGCTTGAAGTCGCCGCCGATGGCGCCGGCGAGAGTCTTGATGGCCATCGTCTTGGCCAGGCCAGGAACGCCTTCGACCAGCAGATGACCTCGCGCCAGGAGCGCGACGGCCATCCGCTCGAGGAGGTGGTCCTGGCCGACGATGACCTTCTTGACCTCGTAGAGCAGGCGCTCCATCGGCAGGGTCGGGGCGTCGGACGCAGCGGCCGCGGAACCGGGCTGCTCGTTCAATGTCTTCACCTGATGCACCTCGATTGCGTCCTCGCGGGCGCCGGTCCGGCTTGCGGGCCGCGGTCGCGTTCTTCCGCGGTCGGCCGCCGGCTGGTTGTCAGTCCGGCGGCAGCCCCGCGGTCCCGCCGGCGACGTTGATCGGGACCGCCAGGCCGATGCCGATGAACACGCCCTGGTTCGTGGGATTGACCAGCGCGTCGACGATGCCGATCACCTGACCGGCGCGGTTCACCAGCGGGCCGCCCGAGTTGCCGGGGTTGACGGCGGCGTCGATCTGGATCAGGCCGGTCAGCTGCGGACCGTTGTTGGGTAGCTGATACGACCGGTTCAGGCCGGAGATGACGCCGGCGCTCATCGAGCCGTAGAGGCCGAAGGGATTACCGACGACGAAGGCCTCACTCCCGACCGTGACACTCCGGGGATTGCCCAGAACGGCGGGCACGATGGTGGCGGGGAGCTGGGCCGCCTGCAGGACGGCGATGTCGTCGGTCGGCTGCGAGGACAGGATCGTGGCCGATGACGTCGTGCCGTCCGCGAACGTCACCTGGATCGACGCGGCGCCGGCGACGACGTGCAGACAGGTGAGGATGTCGCCCGCGGAGTCAACGATCACACCGCTCCCCAGCGTACCGTCCGCGGCGGGCACAACGCCGCTGGGCGAGGGCGTGCCGCCGGGCGAGCCGGTCCCGCCGGGTGTCGGGGTGCTGACCGGGGCAGATGTGCCGGTCGCGTCCACCGTCTGGATCACCACGAGCGAGGGGGCCACGGCCTGATATGCGATCTGCGAATCGACAGGTCCGGGGGTCAGCGAGGCAAGCGCCGAAACGATGCTCTTGCTGACGTCCTGCTGGTCGAGCGGCTTCGGCGCCGGCACGAGAACCCCGTACAGGGCCACGGCGATCAGGGCGGCCACGAGTCCCGAGGCGAACGGAACGCCCCGACTAAGCCTGGTCCTGAGGCCGGGGACTCTCAGGCGCCGCAATCGACCGGACGGCGAAGCAGGCAGATCCTGCGGGGTTGTCATGAGCGGGGACGGAACTCCAGTCCGTGTCGCCAGCCGACGGACTCCTTCCTCAGTCGGAAGAGCCGCCTTCTCCAGAGTCTTGGTCGAGATGCTGCAACTAGTCTGAAAAGCGGATCCCGATCCGCCGCCGCGGTGCGCGGGCCGGGACTCGGCCCGCAGTTCCGACGCGGCTTGAGCTCCTGCGTCCGCCCGGCGGCGGTCGAGAACGGGCCGCGGGAACGCCACGAGAGCATCTAGACCGACGGCGCCCGCTCGTTGGGACCGCACCCACTGGTAATTGGTGACCGGCCTCGCCGGCCTCATAGTCATCGCAAGAGCCAAGCCGGCTGGACCATTGCTGAGGTCTGGGAGCACTTGAGCGAGAGCGGCCCACTCGTCTGGGTCCGACATCGCCTGGGACTCGCGCTCGCGAGTCTCTTCCTCGCGTCCATCGCACTGATCGCGGCCCTGGCCGTGCCCGAGCCCCTGACATCCGCGCCCGTGTCGGATGTGGCCATTGCGTCGCCGGCCGGCGTCGACACAACCGCGGCCCCGACTGCCGCAGTGGCTCCGGGCAGTCAGCCGGGCACGACTCCGGCCGCCGGCGTCGTGCCTGCAGCCACCCTCGCCGGCACGCCCGGGTCGACCACGCCGCCTTTGATCGCGAGCGCGCTGGCGCTCGAGGCGGCGACGGATGGCGCGACGGTCGTTTCGACCGGAACGGACACCTGGACTTTCGACCTCTACGACCCACGGGCGGAGCGCTGGCAGAACCCCGACCTCACGGCCTGCACCGCGGCGGCTGCGCTATCGATGCTCAACACCATTTCCTACAACGACTTCGCTACCAGCATCCAATGGCTGCCGACCCTCTCCTTCACGAAGCAGGAGTCGATCTTCGCCTACGAGCGGCTGCACATGACGATGCTCAAGAAGTCGGCCGGCTCGGATCCGCACGGTTGGCGCAACGCCCTCAACTTCTTCGGCTGGGGCAGCATCGATGCGGGCGTGTACCAGGACTTCGCGTATTCGTCGATCGACGCGGCCGAGAAGGCCGTCGTGTCGGCCCTCGCGCTCTATCGCAAGCCGGTCGGGGTCGTCAGCCAGCTCGGGGCCCATGCCGAGTTCGTGACCGGCTACAAAGTCGTCGGCGACGATCCAAGCACAGGCTCGTCGAACTTCCGCGTCGTCGGCGTCTTCCTCTCCGATCCATGGCGCTCGGCCCGCTACCGCGACAAGTACATCACGTACGCGCGGTGGCGCTGGGGCTTCACCTGGTCGCGCTTCGGGCCGTACCTGCAGACCGACTCGCCCTATCGGGATCCGATCGACGGCCAGATCGGCGAGCGCGAGTGGTACGGAAGATGGGTAATCGTCGCGCCCGTGAAGTAGCCGCCGTTCCGGTTCTTCGGCGAAGTGCGAACCCTTAGCTCGATGCGTCCGCCCGGATCTGCTCAGCGCGACGTAGCCCGACTCGCGGCCGGTGCCTCCGGGCACCGATCGAGCCGGGCGACTTCGCGAGGCTGACGGGCGGCTGTCTCCCTGGGTGAGCCAATCGACATTCGGACCAAATTCATTGCTCGACTTTGTATTGTTGGTGCCGCCGTCGACCTCGCCAGCGCACGGAATAGGAGTTGGCGGGGCGTGTGCCCAGAAGGAGACCCTCGGTGGACTTCTTGATGCGCAAGATGACCGGAATCTCTGGCCCCGTGAAGAACGGCGTGGCCAGCGACGCGATGATCGAGAGCATCGCCGACACGGGCACGACTATCTCGTCGCCGTCGGCCGGACCCGAGGCGCCCGTCTACCAGCTGGGTCTGCAGGTCACGCCGATCGGCGGCGCCGGCGCTCCGTACCAGGTCACCGTCAAGGCCGCCGTTCCGCGGCTGTACATCCCGATGGTTCTGCCCGGGGCGCGCCTCGGCGTAATGGTCGATCCACAGAACCCGATGAACGTCTCGCCCGACTTCACCCGCATCGGGGGCGCGGCGCCCGCGGCGCCGGTCCCGCCCGGCAGCTTCAGGATGGACTTCGACGCCAGCGGACAGCCGGCCGCGGGCGAAGTCGCGGCGGTGGCGACCGGCGTTCGCAGCGGCACCGTCAACACGATCAGAGGCAGCGCCGACCAGCTCCTGGCGACCGGGACGCACGGCACGGCGGTCATCACCACGGCCATGCCATTGGGCAAGACCGTTCGAGACATCAACCCCGCTGCCGATCCGTCGCGGCTGGACGACCCGATGTGGATCTTCACGGTCGAGGTCACGCTGGCCGGACAGGCGCCGTTCCCGGCCGTGTTCGGTCATCGGGTGCCACTGGCGAAGCTGGCTGCGGTGGCTCCCGGGGTGACGCTCGCGGTCGCGGTCAACGAGGCCAACAAGAACCAGGAAGTCGCCATCGACTGGGACAAGTCGCCGATCGGTGCTTGATCTGCGGCGCCCTCGACAGTCCCGGGCGGCCGCTCGTCTTCGGGCCGGTCGTCCGGGCGACGACCCGACGAGCACAGCTTCTTGACGGGACTCGATCCGGGCACGACCATCGCGGCCATGTGCCTCGACGTCGCGACCGCTGATGTTTGACTCTCTCCTCGTCATCATCGTCGCCGGACTCGCCGGGCCGCTCCTGGCGGCCGGCCGGCGGCCGCTCATCCCGGCCGTGATCGGCGAGTTGTTCGCCGGCATCGTGCTGGGCCGGACGGGCCTCGACCTGGTCGATCCGTCCACTCCGGCCAACGCCCTGCTGTACGGCCTCGGCTTCGCGATGCTGATGATGGTCGCCGGGTCCCACGTCGACCTGGACTCCCCGGGCCTTCGCGCCGGCGCGCGCGGAGGGGTGATCGCGGCCGCAGTGGTGGCCATCCTGGCGGTTCCGGTCGGGCTGGCCATCGGTGCCGTCATCGAGCCCGGCGCGCCGCCATTCCTGTTTCCGGTGCTGCTGGCCGGCAGCTCCGCCGCGGTGGCATTTCCGATCCTCCAGGAGCGCGGCCTGATCGGTCCCGGAGTCGGCCTGCTGCTCGTCTGGATCCCCCTGGCCGACGCCATCACCGTGTTGCTGATGCCGCTCACGCTGATCGGCGCGGAGAAGATCCCCGCGGCGCTCGGCGGCGACGCGCTGATACTCGTGTGCACGTTCGGGGCCTTGTGGTTCGGCCAGCGGATAAGCCGTTCGCCCAGGGCCATGATGCTGCGGGACCGCTCGCAGACGCGTGGTTGGGCGCTCCAGCTGCGGGTGACGCTCCTGATCCTGGTCATCCTGTCGCTGATCGCCGTCCGGACCGGCGGCTCGACCCTGCTTGCCGGCTTTGGGGCGGGACTCATCCTGGCCCGGGTTCGCGAGCCCACCCGCCTCGAGCTCCAGCTTTCGGGCATCGCCGAGGGCTTCTTCGTGCCGGCCTTCTTCGTTCTCCTTGGCTCTCAGCTCGACTTCCGGTCGCTGGCCGGGAATCCCACGGCAGTGATGCTCGCCCTCGCGATGGCAGCGGCCGGTCTCGCGATCCACCTGGCCGCAAGCCGGGTCGTGGCGCCGCCGCCGTGGAGTGGCTTCGGTCTGGCCGCCGCCGCCCAACTCGGTCTGCCGGCCGCGGCCGCCTCGCTCGGGCTCAGCACCGGTGCGCTCTCGCCGGCGGTCGCGGCGGCGATCGTGCTGTCCGGCTGCCTGACGGTTCTGCCGGCCTCCTTCGGCACGCGCCGGTTGGCGGACTCGCTGGCCGTTCCGACCACGCCGGCGGCGGGTTTCGGCACGGCGGCGGACGCGGCGCAGCCGGTTCGATGACTCCGGGAGCCCCGAGCGGCGTCCCGACCTAGACTTGCGCCGGCGGCGGGAAGCCGTCGGAAGGGCCCCATGACAGGGGCCCTCGATGTCCAACGGCAGGAGGCATGGCCCGATGGAGCTCGACGGCGCGGTCGTCATCGTCACGGGTGCCTCTTCGGGCATCGGCGCGGCAACGGCGCGGGCCGCAGCCGGACGCGGCGCGAAGGTGGTGCTGGCGGCGCGCCGGACGGACCGCATCGAAGCCCTGGCCCGTGAACTGCCCGACGCGCTGGCGGTATCGACCGACATGCGCGACCCGGCGCAGATCGTCCGGCTCGTCGAGACGGCGCTCGAACGCTTCGGACGCGTGGACGTTCTGGTCAACAACGCCGGCCAGGGCCTGCACCTGCCGGTCGAGCAGGTCCGGCTCGAGGACGTCGCCGCCATCACCCAGCTCAACTTCTACGCGCCGCTCCTGGCCATGCAGGCGGTGATACCGGCGATGCGCAAGCAGGGCGGTGGCGCCATCGTGAACGTCAGCTCCATGACATCGCGGATGGTTCTCCCCGGCGTCGGCGCTTACGCGGCGACAAAGGCCGCGCTCAACATGCTCTCTCAGGTCGCCCGACGCGAGCTGGAGCCCGACGGAATCGTCGTGTCGGTCGTATACCCAGCCGTGACCGCCACCGAGTTCCACCAATCGCTTGCGGCGGGCGGCCGTGTCGGCGGCGGATCGTGGGGCCCGACGCCGCACACGGCCGAGTACGTGGCCGAGGCGATCGTCGGCGTCATCGGTTCGGGAGACGAGGAGGTCCTGCTGACGCAGAACTGGGACCGGCCCGCGCCCGACGCAAGGAGCGGCCCTCGACAGACAGGCTAGAGCGAAGTGGGTCGGCGCGCGTTACCTCAGACAGCCGCGGCCCGGCCGCCCCAACGCTCTGGACCTACGAAGTCCAGGCGATCACGATGGGCGACGTTCCGGAGGCGCTGCTGGCCTGCACCACCACGCTCCAGATCGGCAGTTGCTTGCCGCCGGTCACCACCCAGCCGTCGCCCTGGGATTCGCCGTCGCCCACGATGAAGGTGACTGAACCCTTGGAAGCGGCCGAGCTGCTCACCAGCACGAGATCGGCTGCCGGGATCTTGGTCGCCGCGAGCGTGCAGTGCGGCTTGGACAGGCACTTCGTCACGGCATAGATCTTGATCGTGACGTCGGCCGGGTTGGCCTCGGTCCAGGTCACCTTGTACTCGAAGCACGACACGCTGTAGGCGGCCGGGCATTTCGCGGGTTGCGGCAGATCGGCGATCTTCACGGCCGTCGGCGCCGCCGGCGGCGCGGGCGTCGCGGTCGGAGTGGGAGCGGGCGTCACGGTCGGAGACGGGGTTGTCGCCGGGGTCGGGATCGCTTGAACCGCGGTCGGCGACGCCGTGGGCGCCGGGGTGGGCGACGGCGACGGAGTTGCGGTGCCGCCCGCGCAGGCGGCGAGGCCCGCCGCCAGGACGAGCAGCGCGATCGGGAGCGCCGATTGACGTTTCACCGCAATCCCCCTTATCTGCCAGCGATGGCCCATCGACGTGGGGTCGTCCCATGTCCAGCGCATCGTAAACCGGACTCGCCAGGCCGGAGCGGCGCGTTTCGTCGGTCGCTCAGCGGCCGTGGCCACCCGGGCGTGGACTAGCGGCGCCGAGGTTCGTCCGGGCTCGTTTCGGCGCCCCAGCCCCGGTTCGAGAACGTGGGGATGAACCGGTAGCCCTGGCCGGGGACGGTGGCGATGAAGCGGGGCTGCTTGTAGCCGTTCTGCAGCTTGATCCGCAGGGACCGGATGTGGCGGTCCACGATGTTGCTCTCGGCCACGAAGTCGGTGCCCCAGATGGCGTCCAGGATCTCCTCCCTGGTCACGACCTGACCGCTGCGGCTGGCGAGCAGGTACAGCAGGCTCTGTTCGATACCGCTGAGGTGGATCACCGAATCGCCGGCGTGCACCTGCCGGTTGAGGATGTCGACCTCGATCTCGCCGAGCTTGATCGTCGGAACGATCGGACGCTCGTGCCCGGTCGCCCGGCGCGTGATGACGATCGAGCGAGCGAGCAGCTCCTCCGGCGAGAACGGCACCGTCAGGATGTCGTCGACCCCCAGGTCGAAAGCCTTGAGCTTTGTCTG
>Ga0265316_10000870_pt1 | contig 33151 bp, 24 predicted proteins | sample 4522metaG_FD_202092 | JGI IMG/M metagenome (GOLD analysis project Ga0265316, IMG submission 202092) | Rhizosphere microbial communities from Carex aquatilis grown in University of Washington, Seatle, WA, United States - 4-5-22 metaG | ecosystem: Host-associated > Plants > Roots > Rhizosphere >...
CGGATGCGGTTCCGTTCCAATTCGATCTGGAGAATATTATTCTCAACATCCAAGCCAAGTATTCGAACGTCAAACGAATCGATCTGATGACCATGATCCGCAGTCCCGACAATCAAACCTGCGGCCAAGCGACCGGAGAGGACGTTGTGGCGCCATTCGTCGACGAGGCGATTGCCAATGTCGTCGCAAAGCCCCATACCGTGCAGGTCACGGCTGCGCCGAAATTCTATGTGCCGAATTGCAGTGCCTTCGATCCCAAGACGACTCCGCACTTTACCGCGGATGGCAACACGGCGATGGCTCGGATCATCGGCAGCTATTACGCCACGGATCAGTAGGATAGACGCATGGCCGATGGGGTTGTGTGCGCCTTGACCGGCGCGCACAACCCCCCGCCCTTGAGAGAGAAAGGCCGCTGCTCATCCGCGTGGCCGCCACCGGCCTCACTGAATCAGCACGCGGTCGATGTTGCACGTGGTCCCGCTGCTGTACAAATCCTTGAGGCCGGTGACCCGGACCTTGAGCACATATGAGCCGTTCGGCACGATGGGGCTGGCATAGACCAGATAGTTGCCGGTGGCTGGCGCATCGGAGCGAAGGCTGACCTGCACTTCCGGGGTCACGGCCGTGCCGCTGTTGTCGGACAGCGTGACGCCCATGATTCCCGAACTGGTGTCGTAGGCGGAATAGAGAAGAATTCGCGTTCCGGTAAAGGCAATGGTGGCGGCCGCGTCCGTGGTGGACGACGAATGTGAATCACTGTTGTAGCAACTGCTGCAGGAACCGGCGGTCCAGCCACTGCTGTAGGTGAATTGGTTCGGTCCGGTGCCGGTGGTGTTGTCGTTGACGATGGTCCCCGAAGGCGTGACCGGACTCCAGGTGCCAGCCGCGACATCCAGATTCCACATCGGATTGTAGGTGGGAATTGATTCCGTGGAACCGCTGACCGTCAAGGGTTGCATCACCAGCGTCGACGCTGGCAAATGGCCGTTGACCCATCGATCACCGACGTAGATATAGGTGGTTCCGGAAGTGCCGGCCACTGTGACAACCGCCGTATCCTGCGACTCCCAGGTCTTGGATCCACTCGGACAGAAATTGCCGTGAGAAGTCCAGGTTCCGGTGAGCGATGTCGCGGTGGAGTAGGAGTTGTCGTTGCAATGCCAGTAGCTTCCTTGGGAGCTCTGCCAGAAGTATGTGCTGCCCGCCTGGTAGAGGGAGACACCCTCACCGCTCTGAATTCCGCTCTTGACCGGCGTGGAATTGATACTCAAACCATCCGCGGAAAACTTGTACAGCTTCCCCTCGGAGCGGACCAGGTATTGCGAGCCGTCGATGTCCTGGAAAACCTGGAAGTCATCGGCACCGGTAAGGCTGAGGGTGCCTTGCAACGTGTAGGGCCCCGCAATGTTGCTGCTGGTGACGACGGCGAAGGTACCAAGGTAGACTGAAGGGCTACCAGTTTGAGTCATCATCTTGATGTAGATGACGTATTTGCTCGTGGAAGCATTGTACAAGATCTTCGGCCTCTCGCCGCACTGGGGAGGGTAGAGGATCGTGCCTGGAACCGGTGTCACCACCGTTCCGACGAATGTCCAGTTTACGAAATCCGTCGTCGAATACATGCTTACGCCAGAGAAGGCGTCCTCGCCATTGGCGGTCGAGCCGGAATAGGTGTCGTTCTTTCCCGAGCGCTGCTCGCCCACCATGTAATAGATGTTGCCGACCTTGATAAAGCCCACACCATGCGCGTTGACCAGATTTCCGCTGGTGTCGAGCAGGGGCACGGCCGAGACAATCGAAACCGTTGCCGCGGTCGCCGTTTTGCCGCCGGTTGCTGTCGTGCCACCGGTGGCCATTCCGCCCGTCGACGATGTTCCGCCAGATGTGGTGCTGCCACCGGTCGCGAAACCTCCGCTGGCAGTGCCGCCGGCCGTAGCTGTACCACCTGTCCGTGTAACGCCGCCGGTGCCTGTGGCGCCGCCCGTGACGATCTGGGTCCCTCCCGTGGCAGTGGTACCCGCGGTCCCGCCAACGCCCCCCGTGAGCGTGACGCCGCCGGTGGCGACCATACCGCCCGTGCCGCCTGCGCCGCCGGTACCCGCGCTACCGCCGGTTCCGCCGCTACCGCCGGTTCCGCCAGTGGTGGGCGAACCACCTGTGCCGCTTGCGCCGCCAGTGGCCGCGCTACCGCCGGTTCCGCCAGTGGTGAGCGGACCACCTGTGCCGCTTGCGCCGCCGGTCGAGACTGTGCCAGCGGATGAAAAGGTGCCACCGAGCGAGGCGGATCCTCCGGCGACACTGCCGCTGCCCGAGCCCATCCGGCCACCGGTCGCGCCACCGGCGGCGGCGCTTCCGGCAGTGGAGCTGGAATTGGCAGGACCCGAGGAACTGCACGCGAAGGTCAGGAAGAGGCAGCCAATGGCTAGAATACTGACGGGGCCGAAGACTTGTCGCATGGTGCCTCTCCGAGCTGGTGGTGCAGTCCTACGCATCCTCTTATACCAGTTGCGCCGCGGGGGAAATCGGCTCAACGACAACAAGGCGGCCATCCAGCAGTATTTGACCAGCGGCAAGCAGCGCGAAAGCGAGTCTACGCCATCAATTCGATGCGGTTCCCTTCGGGATCGGCGAGCACGGCTTCATAGTAGCCATCACCTGTCACACGCGGCTGGCTCAGGATGACGACCCCCTGACTCTCAAGACGCGCGACTGTCCCGTCCACTGCCGCCGTTGTGCCCAGCCGGAGTGCCAGGTGTGCGTAGCCGAAGCCGGACGGTTGTGACTTGTCCGGAATCTGGCCCGATTGGCTCATCAGTTCCACGCGAGCACCGTCGCCGAACGACAAGAAGATGGAACGAAAACCTGTGTGGGGATTCTGGTAGGGCGTGCCGTCTTTCGCTCCCAGCATCGCCACATAGAACTGGCACATCCCTTCGAGGTCTCGGACCCAGATTGCGACGTGCTCTATCCGGGTTGCGTCCATGCCGTGGCCTCGATCGAGCTAGTCGCACCGGCGCGGCACATCCGGCTTGAGTTCGACGAGCTTGCGACACACCCGGGACGCCTCGTCGCGCATGCCTTGCTGGCGGTAGAGGTCAGCGAGCGCGTCGAGCATTGTGAAAGCAGCCGGGCCACCCATGCGCTGGAAGAAATCCCACGCCTTTTCCGGCGCTGCGCCCGGCGTGCGCGCGTACACATTGACCAGGCCTCGCTTTGCCGCGCCCTCCAGACGAGCGTGCTGCCCCTGCGGAATCTTGTCGGAGCGGCAGAGCTCGAGGAGGAACACGAACGCGGTAAGTGCCGCCTTGAAGTTGCCGAGACTCATTTGGGTCATGGCCTTTTTGTAGACCGCGAACCCGAACACCGATGACTGCGGAAACTGCGCGACCTTGTCGTAGAACTTGCTGGCATTCTCCATCTCACCCTTGGCAAAGTAGTACTCCCCAAACACAAGGTAGCTATCCGGAACATACTTGGACTTGGGGTAGTTCTTGATCAGGCGGTGGAAGAACTCACGTGCCTGATCTGGTTTCCCGATGTGCTCTAGCAGTTGGGCTATCTGGCACAGGACGTCGTCCATGCGGTCGAATTCCGGGTGCTTGCTGACCAATACGTATTGGCGGATCGCGGCCTGTACGGCACGCTGACGAGCTTGGTCGTCGTAGCGCTGGGTTGTGACGCTCAGATAGCCATACTGGTCGCGGTATCTCTCGGCGAGCGAGAAGTGGAGAGCGAGCTTCGCCGGATCGTCGTCTCCGGTGGACGCCACCAGCCGCTCCAAGCGAGAGATTTCGCTCTCATTTGTTCGTATCTGCTCCTGGGTGAACGACTGGCCCCTCAGGGAAAAGGTGAAGCGAAGCGGAGGCTCGTTCGAGCCGGCCATGGCCGCGGACAGGCGCGCCGTGGACACTGTCGGCCGAGGCCCGACGTTGTCGGCCACTATCTTCCGGCCGGCCTCGCGCAATTGGCGCAAGACCTCAACCTGGGTTGGGGCAGCAGCCTGATCCACAGCCAGCAGGCTGCCGCCTTTGGTCTCGTGCAGTTTCAGGGTGACCACGAAAGACTGGTCGATGAGCACCACCGATCCGGAAACTACGAAATCGACGCCGATGTTGCGTGCGGTTTCCACTTCACAGTCGCCCTCGCCGCAGGCTTTCTTCCCCATCTCCTTGAGCAACACCATCATGTTCTCGCGCGACAGAACCTGAACTCCGCGACCCGCCAGCCCATCGACAACCCCGCCGCGAACCGTGTCCGCGAAAATGTCGAGCACGTCGCCTTGTATTTTCGCGCCGCTGAACTCCAAAACGGCCAACCGTTTGCCTGCGGTCTGGGAAACCGCTGGCGGGCCTGCGAACAGAGCAAGCCCGAAGAAAACCGTCAACCATAGCGAGCGAGACGAGCCAACCATGCGCCTACTGTCTCATGGCGGGTGCGCCTCTGCCAAGGCTTGGCTGCCTGAACTCTCTAGGGGAACTGGACGTCGTAGGCGGCGATAACCTCGTCAGTGAGATCGATGGGGCGAGGCTGAAGACTGTCCGGGTTCGCGCCAAACATGACGCTCTTCGCGATGTCCTGGGTGGAGTAGACCAGCCCGAGGCCGCGGTCGCGGGCGAGTTTGGCCAACACATTGGTGATCCTGTTCAGGATCGGAGCGGTGGCGGTTTCGTCGTTCTTGGCCAAGGCTTGCTGAAGGGTCTGGTACAGCTTCTGTACGGCGGCGACACGCTGACTCAACTGCTCTTCGGTGCTTCGACGAGCTTCCGCTGTCATTGCACGTGATTCGCTGTCGTACTTCGCCTTGGCCCGCTTTGTCTCATTCTGGACCCGGTCGAGTTCAGCCTGCTTCGCCTGAAAGTCACGCATGAGAACTGCTTTCGCCCGCACGCCCTCGTGCACCGAGGCCAAGACCTTCTTTTGATCGATTCGTGCGATGCGGACCGGCTTCAGCGAGACCGATGTGGCCCTGGTAGCCGCGCTCTCGGTCAGGTCGAGCTCGCGCTGAAAGTAGGCGACAGCCTTCGCATCGAGCACCGTCGGAGATCCCGAAGCCAGTGCCAGTGCGCGAAGTCGGGGCGCGATCGTCCCGTCGATAAGTTTCTTGCCGAGTTCGGCCTGGCTGTCGCCCAGCTCCTTCTGGTAGGTTTTGTAGACGCTCTGGATTCTAGTGACCTCCTGCTGGAAGCTGGCCTCTCCCTTCGCGACAGCCTCGGGCGAGAGCGAGCCTCGTTCACGCTTGAATGCCTCGATGCGCTTCTTGACATCTTCCTGCATGTCATCGAGACGCTTCTGCTTCTCGTCGAACATCCCCTTGGCCTTGGCCCCCATGATCCGGCCCTCCGGCGTCTCCTTGATGAGCCGGACCAGGTCGACCAGCGCGATCAGCGTCGGTGCGGTGCCGGGCACTGCTCGGCCCGCCCGCGCCCAGGATGCGGCGGCCGGCTCGACCGGCCTGACCGCTGCTGGCGCCGCCGGGCGGGGCCCGAGGTTGTCGGTCACTATCTTTCGGCCGGCCTCGCGCAATTGGCGCAAGACCTCAACCTGGCTTTGAGCGGAAACTTGATCCACGGCCAGCAGGCTGCCGCCTTTGCTCTCGTGCAGTTTCAGGGTGACCACGAAAGACTGGTCGACGAGCACCACCGATCCGGAAATTACGAAATCGGCGCCGATGTTGCGCGCCGTCTCCACCTCGCAATCGCCCTCGACGCAGTCATTCTTCCCCATCGCTCTGAGCAACACCATCATGTTCTCGCGGGTCATGACCTGGATTCCGCGCCCGGCCAACCCTTGCACAACCCCGCCGCGAACCGTGTCCGCGAAAACCTCGAGGATCTCGCCTTGGGTTTTCGCGCCGTTGAACTCCAGGACAGCCAACCGCTTGCCTGGGGTCTGGGAAAGCGCCGGCGAGCCTGCGAACAGAGCAAGCCCGAAGAAAACCGTCAAACCTAGCGAGCGAGACGAGCCAACCATGAGCTCACTGTCTCATGGCGGATGCCGCCCTGCCAAGGCGCCAAAACCTGCTAAGGCGGATAGAGCAGGTACTTCAGCCGCTTGGCGCGGAAGGCGTCGAGGTCGTCTTTGAAAAGCGCCTCGACTTCGGCAAGGCGGCTGGGCTTGAGGATGGCCGCGGTCACCACGGGATCGCCAATCATCCGGTGCAGGCGGGCGGCGTTCCATGGCTCGCGATAGAGCTTGCGCAAGGCGATGGCGATGGCGATGCCAGTTCGCACTGGTTCGAAGGTTGCGCGGTTGTCGACGCGCAAGTGAACGCCCTGGCAAAGCGTGCCGCTGAATGGATTCGCTTGCGGCGTGAAGCTCGTGGCTTGGAATGAAACGCCGGCCAGTTGCGCCCGCGCCAGTTCAGCGGCGAGGCGTGGGCCGTCGATCCAGGGGGCTCCCACCACCTCGAAGGGCGTGTCGGTCCCCCGGCCCACCGAAACGTTCGTCGCTTCCAGCAAGGCGATGCCGGGATAGAGCACGGCCTCATCCACAGTGCGCAGGTTGGGCGACGGCGGCCACCAGGTCAGTCCGGTCTCATCGAAGTAGGCGCGTCGATCGTAGTGAAGCATGCGCACGATTTCGAGACGCACGCCCAGATGCTCGTCGGCATTCATCAGCTCGGCCAACTCAGCCATGGTCATTCCGTGGCGAACTGGGAGCGGGTGGTGGTTCACCGCAGACTGCTCACTGGGCTTGAGCATGGGGCCGGCCACGTCGATCCCGTTGATGGGGTTGGGTCGATCGAGCACGATGACCCGCAGCCCGCGCTGCGCGGCCGCTCTCAGCGTCGCGTGCACGGTCGAGGCGTAGGTGAAGAAGCGCGCCCCTACGTCAGGCAGATCGACCACGATGGCGTCGATGTCAGGCGGCAGCGTGACTGGCCGCGCGCCGGTCGGAGCCTTGCTGCGCGGGGCACGCGATCCGCCATAGAGACTGAAGACAGGGAGCTTGGTCTTGGCATCAATACCGTCGTCGACGAATTCGTCGTGGCTGGCCGATAGACCATGCTCGGGGCTGAGCAGGGCCACCAGCTTGAGATCGCGGTGCGCGGCGAGTACATCCGTCGTGCGGCTGCCGTCGCGCGCGCGGGCGCTGTCGTTGGTGAGCAAAGCGAAGCGCAGGCCACGCAGAGGGGCGAATTTCTCGGCAACCAGGGTGTCGATTCCCACGACCAGTGGGCCGGCGGCAGACGGCGGCTCGCTCACCGCGCGCCCGAGGGTCGACCCAGCCAGCGTTGCAATCGCGCCGGCCAGGGCGTTGATCGAGCCCTTGCCGTCGGGGTGCACGCGATTGCTGAGAAAGATCACGAACAGGTTCTGCTCCGGGTCGACCCAAAGCGACGTCCCTGTGTAGCCTCCGTGCCCGACCGCCCGCCGCGAGAGCGAAGTCCCGCGGTTGTTCGAATACGCGCTTTGCGTGTCCCAGCCGAGCGCACGAATCCCGCCGGGCACGTCGTGCGGAGCGAGCATCTTTGCCATGGCGCCGGCCGAGAGAACACGAACGCCTTCAAGCGCCCCGGAACCGAGCAGCATGCGGGCGTAGCGCGAGAGGTCCGCGGCGGTCGAGAAGAGTCCCGCGTGTCCTGCCACGCCGCCCAGCCGAAACGCTCGCGGGTCGTGCACGTCGCCGCGAATCCACGCGCCCTTGCGCTGCTCGGTCGGGGCGATGCGGGTGCGATCTGTGGATGACGGCAGGAAGCCGGTTTGCTTCATGCCGAGCGGTCGAAACACGGCGGTCTCCGCAAAGCTGGCGAGATCCGTGCCCGTGACCCGCCGGACGACTTCCTCGAGGATTAGGAAGCCAATGTCGGAGTAAGTGAAGCGCGTGCCCGGCGCTGCCTTGAGAGACAGGGCAGCGATGCGCCGGATGGCCTCGGCGCGCCCGTGCTCGTAGTCGTCGAGGGCCGTCTCGGACGGCAGTCCCGAGACATGGGTGAGAAGCTGTCGAATGGTGATGGCCCGCTTGCCGCGGGCTGCGAATTCCGGAACATAGCGGGACGCTGGATCGTCGAGATCGATCTTGCCCTGGTCGGCCAGAACCATGAGTGACGTCGCAGTGGCGATGGGCTTGGTCAGCGAGGCGAGATCGAAGACAGTGTCTTCTGTCATCGGCTCTTTGTCCGGGGACAGAGAACGGAAACCGAAGGCGCGTGTGAAGACTATGCCACTCTGTCGGCCGATCGCGACGACGCAGCCAGGGAGTTTTCCCTGCGCAAGGGCATCGGCCACCAGTCGCTCGATGCCTTCACGCAAGGCTGCGGGCGCCTCGGCGTCGACTCTGGCGGTCCCCGCGTCCTCTGCTCGAAGCGATGTCGACGCTACCAGGGCAACGGCGAATGCAAGCAGGCGGCCGCGCGCCGCGCGCGTGAACCGCGGGTGCGCGCTCGCGTGTGTCGAACTCATGGTCCGAAGATAGCAGGTAGCGGGGTAGAGCAGATCGCGCTCAGACACGCCTGGTCGGATGCCCTGAACGGATCCAGAGCCTCATCTCATTCGGCATTGCCCTAGTCCATCGCTTTGTCCATCATTTGAGGTGTGAAGTCGGTCAATGTTCACGAGGCAAAGACACATTTCTCCAAGCTGCTGGCCAAGGTCGAGCGGGGAGGGGCGGTGGTCATCGCACGGGCAGGCAAGCCCGTGGCCAAGCTCGTCGCGATCGACCTTGCCACGGCCGTGCCGACTTTGGGAGCCGACGCGGGAAGGTTCGTGGTTCCCGAGGACTTCGACGCGCCTTTGGCCACCGATTGATCGGATGATCGTGGCGCAGGCACTGGTTGAGGGCGTCCCCGTGCTTAGCTCCGACGGCCAGCTTGACGCCTACGGCATCCGGCGCCTGGCACCGTGACCGCGGGAATACCAGGTTGGCGCCGGTCATCAGCGCCAGAGTTACCCGTTCGGGTCAGGCGCCTGTACAATCACGGCGAGGACACCACCCGACATGATGACCGGCGAAATCAAGAGCAAGATCGATGCTGTCTGGAATGCCTTCTGGGCCGGCGGCATCGCCAACCCGCTGGAAGTCATCGAGCAGATCACCTACTTGCTCTTCCTGCGCCGGCTGGACGACCTGCACACGCTGGAAGAAAACAAGGCCGCGCGGCTGAAGCAGCCGATGGAGCGGCGGGTGTTTCCCAAAGGCAAAGACGGCCGCGGCCGATCCTACGAGGACTTTCGCTGGAGCAAGTTCAAGAACTTCGCCCCGGCCGAGATGTACAAGGTCATCGGCGAGCACGTCTTTCCGTTCTTGCGCGACCTCGGCGGCGACGGCTCGACCTACGGCCAGCACATGAAGGACGCACGCTTCACCATCCCCACGCCCGCGCTCTTGGCCAAGGTGGTGGACCTGCTCGACGACGTGCCCATGGAGGATCGCGACACCAAGGGCGACCTTTACGAGTACATGCTGGGCAAGATCGCCAGCGCTGGGCAGAACGGCCAGTTCCGCACGCCCCGCCACATCATCCGCCTCATGGTCGAGATGACCGCGCCGCAGCCCACCGATTTGATCTGCGACCCGGCCTGCGGCACGGCAGGCTTTCTGGTCGCCGCCGGCGAATTCCTGCGCGAGCGCCAGCCCAACTTCTTGCACGACAGCAAGCTGCGCAAGCACTTTCACCAGGCCATGTTCCATGGCTTCGATTTCGACAACACCATGTTGCGCATCGGCAGCATGAACATGCTTCTGCACGGCGTGGACAACCCGGACATCCGCTACCGCGATTCGCTGGCCCAGGATCACGCACGCGATGAAGAGGCATACGACCTGGTCCTGGCCAATCCGCCCTTTGCCGGCAGCCTCGACTACGAGAACACTGCCAAGGATCTCCTGGCCATCGTCAAAACCAAGAAGACCGAGCTACTCTTCCTGGCGCTGTTCCTGCGCCTGCTCAAGCCTGGCGGTCGCGCCGCCGTCATCGTGCCCGACGGCGTGCTCTTCGGTTCGAGCAACGCGCACAAGGAATTGCGGCGCATGCTGGTGGAAGAGCAGAAGCTGGACGGCGTGGTTTCCCTGCCCGGAGGCGTGTTCAAGCCCTACGCCGGCGTGTCCACCGCGATCTTGCTGTTCACCAAGACCAATTCCGGCGGTACCGATCGCGTCTGGTTCTACGACGTGGCGGCAGACGGCTGGAGCCTGGACGACAAGCGCACTCCACTTCTCTCCGACGACAAACTCGGCCCCGTGCCCAAGACCGCACTCGGCAAAGACGAGCACGACAAGAACAACCTCCCCGACGTGCTGGCCCGCTGGCAAAAGCGCGACAGCGCCGAGCGCAAACGCCCGCGAACCGCCCAAAGCTTCTGTGTCCCCAAGGCCGACATCGCAGCCCAGGGCTACGACCTGAGCCTCAACCGCTACAAGGAAGTGGTGCACGAGGAAGTGGACCACCAGGCGCCGCGCGAGATCCTCGCGGATTTGACGAAGCTGGAGACGGAGATTCAGAAAGGGATGAAGGAGCTGGAGGGGATGGTCGGATGAACGAGAGCCCGGCGAATTGGTGCGAGGTCGCTCTTGGCGAGATTTGCGAGTTCAAGTATGGCAAGAGTTTGCCCGACGCAATTCGCGCAGGCGGCAATGTGCCGGTATTTGGCTCGAATGGTGTTGTCGGGCAGCACAACGAATCGATTACCGTAGCCCCAGTCATTGTTGTTGGGAGGAAGGGTTCTCTTGGCGAGGTGAATTTCTCCTCTGTCCCGTGCTGGCCAATTGATACGACCTACTACATCGACAGCACGGCGACAGGAGCGGACCTGAGATGGCTCGCATACCGACTCGCTGGTCTTGGGCTGACGAAACTCAACAAGGCAGCGGCCGTACCCGGATTGAACAGAGAAGACGCCTATCGCAAGCGCCTTTTACTTCCGCCGTTGGCCGAGCAGCGGCGGATTGCGGAGGTGCTGGACCGGGTGGAGGCACTGCGGGCCAAGCGCCGCGCCGCCGTCGCCCAGCTCGACACCCTCACCCAATCCATCTTCCTAGATCTCTTCGGCGACCCGATCACGAATCCCAAGGGCTGGCCGACAGTGGAATTCAGCCAGATCTGTGAACGCGTTACGGTTGGCATCGTAGTGAAGCCGGCTTCCTATTACGTGCCGAAGGGAATTCCCGCGCTCCGATCACTGAACGTGAAGCCGGGCAAAATCTTGATGGAGGACTTGGTCTACTTCTCCGAGACTGACAATGAAACCAAACTGGCGAAGACAAGGCTCAAGGCTGGAGACATCGTTCTTGTAAGGTCGGGTCAGCCGGGAACCGCAGCCGTTGTTCCGCCCGAACTCGATGGCATAAACGCAATCGATCTTCTCATTGCGACGCCCGCGCGTGAAAAGTGCGACACCACATTCCTTTGCGCCTTCTTCAATTCATCTGGCGGACGTGGTCTCGTCTTGTCCTCCCAGCGCGGCCAAGTTCAGAAGCATCTCAATGTAGGTTCGTTGAACGAGGCAGTGATCCCATTCCCGCCGCTCCAGACACAGCGTGAATTCGCCCGGCGCATCGCCGCCGTCGACAAACTCAAATCCGCCCACCGCGCCTCGCTCGCCAAGCTCGACGCGCTCTTCGCCTCGCTCCAACACCGCGCTTTCCGGGGAGAACTGTGACGTGACCGACGCGAAGTCCAGGCTAGCGCCGATTCCTCTTGCGCGCAGCCCTTTGCTGCTTTCTCTTGTCCTTGTTCCCTGTGTGCGCTCCGTGGCTGTACGGCGCAGTGCTATCAGGAGAATTTCCCACGATGTCACAGTGGCCAGCCGGGCCGTCGTACGACAGGTGGACGAAACGAAGGAAATCTCTGCCTAGAAGACCGTTGAATGGACGTGGGGTCGGCGGCGTGCTCATGCCAATCATCTCTGAGGTGAAAGTCATCAGCGTTGTCCGAGGACCGTCTGCAAAACCAATCGCGATGCTCAAAAGGAAAACCGGACACTCCTCCGGAACATGAGAAATGCCAATCATTGGCTCAAACCGAATAGGTTCAAGACCGAGGGACTCGGCTATTCCGCGATCTACGACGGTCTTGGAAGCCCCTGTGTCGACGAGCATCTTGATTTGGATGCTTGACGCTTGCTCAATATCCTCGGGCTTGAGCACCGGGCGTGAGAGCGTCACGCTCGCAATTGGCCCCAGAAAGACCAGCGCGTCCCTTGAGACTGCTCCGTTCTGGTCCAGATACTGGCAGCGATGTCTCACGCGTAGGAAAGGCCAAACAGCACGGCGGCCGTCACCGGGGTAGTGTGCGTCTCCGATACCGGGGCTATCACATAGCCGGTCCCTGCGCCAAACTCTTGAACGGCAGCATCGTAGGCTGCCTTCTCGTCATCGTGAAAGCTGCGTACAGATCCATCCTTGAAAACAACCCACTTCCCACGATGCTCTTCAAGCAGTCCCGGCAAGGCAGCGCGGAACAGCTTGGTTTCCTCAAGCACCTTTTCGGATACAGTTCCCATGGATTGTTCCTTCTAACCCTTTCAATACTACCACGTGAAGGGTTTTCGGCACCAAGTGCGTTGCACCTGAGCACATCCAGAAATACTTGTATTTTCAACTGGTTAATGATGTCATCAAAGCTCGGCATGTCGCGCAATGAGGCACTAGCGTCGCTCATGAGGGGCGCCTTGCGCCATGAGTAACCTCTTCGCCTTCCTGCAACCCGAGTGGCCTGACATCCACGAGTCCGCGGTGAAGGCTGCGTCCGCGGTCTATCCCGATCCGCGCACGGCGTGCTTCTACGCCCGGCGCACGCTGGAGCTGGCGGTGGCGTGGATGTTCAAGCACGACCCGGCCTTGCGGCTGCCCTATCAGGACAATCTGAGCGCGCTCATCCACGAGCCGACCTTTAAGACCACGGCGGGCGAGGCGGTGTTCAGCAAGGCGCGGCTTATCAACACGCTTGGCAATCAGGCGGTTCACAGTCATCGGCCGATTCAACCGTCGGACGCGGTGACCGCCGTGCGCGAGCTGTTTCATTTCGGGTACTGGCTGGCGCGTTCGTATGCGCGGGGCACGAAGCCGGGCGCGGGGCTGGTGTTCGACACAATTGCGCTGCCCAAATTCGCGCCGCTGCCCAAGCAGACCGTCGAGCAATTGCAGAAGCTAGAGGGTGGTCTGCGCGAGCGCGACGAGAAGCTGTCGGCACTGCTGGCAGACAAGACTGCGCTGGATGCGGAACTCACGCGCCTGCGAGCCGAGGTCGCCGAGGCGCGGAAGATCGCGACCGCGCAACCCGATACGCATGACTACTCCGAGGCCGAGACGCGCGATGCCTTCATCGACTTGCTGCTCAAGGAGGCTGGCTGGACGCTCGCCGAGGCGCGCGACCGGGAGTTCGAGGTCGACGGCATGCCCAACAACCAGGGCAAGGGCTTCGTCGACTATGTGTTGTGGGGCGATGATGGCAAGCCGCTGGCTTTGGTCGAAGCCAAGCGCACGCGGCGGGATTCGCGCGTGGGACAGCAGCAGGCGAAGCTGTACGCGGATTGCCTGGAGGCGCGCTTCGGCCAGCGCCCGGTGATCTTCTATTCCAACGGCTACGACCATTGGATCTGGGACGATAGGCAATATCCGCCACGCCAGGTGCAGGGCTTCTACAAGAAGGCCGAGCTGGAACTGCTCATCCAGCGGCGCAGCACCCGCAAATTGCTGGCCGGGGCCCCAATCAACCAGAACATTGTCGAGCGCTACTACCAGACACGCAGCATTCGCCGCATCGGCGAGGCCTTCGAGCGCGACCACGACCGCAAAGCCCTGGTGGTGATGGCCACGGGCGCGGGCAAGACGCGCACGGTGATCGCGCTTTGCGACCTGCTCATGCGCTGCAATTGGGTCAAACGCGTGCTGTTCCTGGCCGACCGGGTGGCCCTGGTCAATCAGGCCGTGGGTGCCTTCAAAAGATTTCTGCCCGACGCCCCACCCGTCAACCTGGTCACCGAAAAGGACGCCGAAGGGCGCGTGTTTGTTTCGACCTATCCGACGATGATGGGGCTGATCGACGAATCGCAGGACGGGCAGCGCCGTTTCGGGGTCGGGCACTTCGATCTGGTCATCATCGACGAGGCTCACCGATCGGTGTTTCAGAAGTACAGCGCCATCTTCGACTATTTCGACTCGCTGCTGATGGGCTTGACCGCCACGCCCAAAGACGACGTGGACCGCAACACCTACAAGCTGTTCGACCTGGAGAACGGCGTTCCCACCGATGCCTATGGGCTGGACGAAGCGGTGAAAGACAAGTTTCTGGTGCCGCCCAGGGCCGTGTCGGTGCCGCTGAAATTCCAGCGCGAGGGAATCAAGTACGCCGACTTATCCGATGAGGAGAAAGAACAGTGGGATGAGCTGGAGTGGGACGAGGACGGCACGGTCCCCGACCGCGTGGAGTCCGAGGCGGTCAACAAATGGCTGTTCAACGAGGACACAGTTGACAAGGTACTCAGACACCTGATGACCCAGGGATTGACCGTGGCGGGCGGCGACCGCCTGGGCAAGACGATTCTATTCGCCAAAAACCAGGCGCACGCGGATTTCATCGCAGAGCGTTTCGACGCCAACTATCCGCATTTCAGGGGCGAGTTCGCCCGAGTTATCACCTTCAAGGTCGAGTACGCGCAGAGCTTGATCGACAACTTCTCGATCAAGGACAAAGCGCCGCACCTCGCGCTTTCGGTGGACATGCTCGATACCGGCATCGACGTTCCCGAGGTGGTCAATCTGGTGCTCTTCAAGGTCGTGCGCTCGAAGACCAAATTCTGGCAGATGCTCGGGCGCGGTACCCGGCTGTGTCCGGATCTGTTTGGTCCTGGCAAGCACAAGCAGTATTTCCAGATCTTCGACTACTGCGGTAATCTGGAGTTTTTCGGCGAGAACCCCGCGACAGTGGACGGCGCGGCCGGTGAATCGCTGGGCAAACGCCTGTTCAAGCGGCGCCTGGAGACCATTGGCGAGTTGGACAAGAAGCTTCGCCTCGGCACCAGACTGGCCGATGGTCCGCAAGTGGTGGTGGGAGATCCCCAGGACGACGCCGAGCTGCGCATTGCTGTCGCCGAGCTGCTGCACAGTGAGGTGGCCGCCATGAACCTGGACAACTTCGTGGTCCGGCCCAAGCGGCGCATGGTCGAGAGGTACGCGCAGGCCGCGGCGTGGACGCAGCTTTCCGACGAGGCCCTGACCGAGCTGGCCCACGAGGTGGCGGGCTTGCCGTCCGAGCTGGAACCCGAGCCAGAAGAGGCCAAACGCTTCGACCTGCTTGTCTTGAATCTGCAATTGGCCCACCTGCGAAGCGAGCACACCTTCGAGCGCCTGCGCGACCAAGTGAAAGCCATCGCGGGATTGTTGGAGGAGAAATCTGCCATCCCCATGGTGCGCGCGCAAATGGAGTTGATCGCGGACGTGCAGACCGACGAATGGTGGCAAGATGTCACCACGCCCATGCTTGAGAGATTGCGCCGGCGCTTGCGGGACCTGGTCCAGTTTATCGACAAGCAAAGTCGCAAACCGGTCTATTCCGATTTCGAGGACGAGCTGGGCGCCCAAGTCGACGTGGAATTGCCCGGCTTCAAGACGGGCGATGATTTTGAGCGATTTCGCGCCAAGGCGCGGGCGTTCCTGCGGGCCCATCAGGATCACGTCGCCATTCACAAGCTGCGCATGAACCGCGCGCTCACGCGCGCGGATTTGGCCGAGCTGGAACGCATGCTGGGTGAGAGCGGGATTGGCGGCCCCGCGGACATCAACCGCGCCAAGGAGACTTCGCACGGGTTGGGGCTGTTCGTGCGCTCGCTGGTGGGACTCGATCGGGAAGCGGCCAAGGCGGCCTTGGGCGGATTCGTCGCGGGGAAGTCTCTCGGCGCGAATCAGATCGAATTCGTGGATTTGATCGTGAATCACCTCACCGAGCGCGGGGTGATGGAGGCGGGGCTGCTCTACGAGTCGCCTTTCACGGATCTCACGCCACGCGGCCCGGAAGGACTCTTCAGCTCGGCGCACCTGAGCCAGTTGATGGGCGTACTCGACCAGGTGCGGAGAGCGGCGATGGCAGGATGATCTGGGGTCCGCTGACCTGACCGTGGGAGAGATTCGAGCACGCGATGACTGAATCGGCATGACAAACGTACTGCTACACCTGGTCACGATGGCTCTCCTGGCTGGCCTGCTCTGGCTGCCGGGATTTGCCGTTGAACGGGCGGCCTTTCGCAAGGTGAAGGACCTTCCGTTCAGGGGCCTGACTCGCTTGTGTCTGGGAACGACGTTTTGGATTGCAGCGATCTTCCTGCTGTGCGCGGCCCAGATTCTCAGCTTGCCAGCAGTTGGGGCACTGGTTCTGGCTTCAGTAGTGGGGGCAGCTCCCTTCATCCGTCCGCGCCGTCCTCGATTCCTGCGAGGTTTTCGGCCCGTCCAGGTCGTGGCGGCGGTCGGTTGCCTCTTGCCAATCTTTCTGGCACTTGCGGTGGCTGCTGTCTCTAGCATGGACCCCGAGCTCAAGGGAGACGCCGGCGTCTACCACCTCACAATTCCCAAGCTGTACATTGCTCACGGAGGGTTCTTCAGAATTCCGTTCAACGTGTACTCCAACTGGCCGCTGAATGGCGAGATGGTGTTCACAATGGCTATGCTCCTAAGAGACTATGTTCTCGCCAACTCGGTTCAGTGCATCTTCTCTGTCTTTACCGCGTACGCGATCTTTGAGTATGTGCGCGTTCGCAAGTCGGCTTGGTACGGCTTCATGGCTGTGCTGTTCGTGCTCTTCAACCACACCTTCATGCGGGAAGCGGCTGTCGGATACGTCGACATCATCCAGGCCTTCTTCATGACAACGGCGTTCATCTTCATGATGCGCGCAAACGATGAGCCTGAGCAGCGGCGCGTGTGTCTTCTGCTTTCGGGGATCAGCTGCGGGATGATGGCCGGCATGAAGGTGAGCGGATTCCTGGGAATTGTGCCAATAGCGGCATGGTACTTGTTCAAACTGCCTGCCGGAAACCGTCCTCGTCGGGCTCTTGTCGAGTTAGGAACCTGCTTCCTTCCTCCCATCGTGCTCCTGGCCTTGCCCTGGATGGTGAAGACCGCCTGGTTCACCGGAAATCCAGTGTATCCCTTCTTCTATAACATATGGGGAGGTCCCGATTGGAGCCAGGCCTGCTGGCGGCAGTTTGCCGACTGGCAGGCGTCTATGGGCATGGGGCGCACGGCCGTGGACTACATCAAGCTGCCCCTGCGGGTGATTTTGGCTGCCGGAGAGGGCTACGCTCACTTCGACGGATCGCTCAACAAGATGTGGATTGCTCTCGTGCCGCTCTCGGTTGTTGCAGCATTCTGGAACCGCACCGTGCGCGCCTGCCTCGCGGTGTCCGGGATCTATTTCGTGTGCTGGGCGAGCGCCAGCCAGCAATTGCGGTTTCTCATCCCCGTCATTCCGGTGTTGGCTATCGTTGCCGCGCTTGCGTTGGGGGAGTTGGTGGACCGGCTGTTCGCGCGGAAGGTTGTCGTGGTGGGTGCATTTGCGGCCGTCTATTGTCTGGCGGCTGGGCTCCTGATCCTCGAGGTGAGTGGGAGTTATGCCAAGGCGGCAGAGGTCGTGGGTAGGTATGGTGGCAAGGATCGCGAAGCCGTGATGAAGTCCGCCGTGCCCGGGGAGTTTGCCTTCATGAATCGCGAGCTGCCCATGAATGCAAGGCTGCTGTTCTTGAATACGAATTACGGCTTCTATAGTGAGCGAGAGTATATTGCCGACAGCTTCTTTGAAGCGTCGCAAATCGTTGACTGGCTGGCGCCGTGTGCCTCGGTCGGGGAGATGCGAGCGCGGCTCGGGGACAAAGGCATCACGCACATCTTTTATTCGACCAGAGAGGGGCAGTTGTCGTATCCACCGATGCTGTGGAAGTTCCTCGATGATTCGTCGATGGTGGAACTGCTCGCGAAAGGCGAGGGTGTCGCGCTGTTTGCCCTGAAGTAGTCAGCGGGCGCAGGCGGTGGTCATTGCTTCGCGTAGCGGGCCGGCTTTGTCGGGGTGGGCGTCGAGGTAGTAGCCCGACAGGCCTGCGAAAGCCTCGCGGGCGTCAGCGCAGGGCATTGCCTGTATGTCAACTGTGGCTGTCCGCAGGATGTCGTCGATGGCTCGAAAGCGAACGCGCCCGGTTGCGCGCAGTTTGTCCATCAGGGCATCGTCGTAGGTGAGCATCTCAACCATAAGCGCATCGTCGATGATGAGTCGATTGAGGCCGGGGGAGCGGTCCTGCAGCGGGGGGTGGTCGTGGTGGAAGATAAGCGAGACCCCGTGGGCGAGCAGTTGCTCACGCGACACGAGCTTCTCGTGGCCGACCTTGGGGCCGCGGGTGGGCAGAGGCTGTTCGGCGATCCAGTACTGGGTGAGCCCGTTGGGCTCGACCAGATAGGGAAGGTCGCTGTAGTACGCGAACATGCACATGCCGCCGCCAAAGGCGGCGCGAACCGGTAGACCCTGGAAGACTTCTTGCGCGGCCTGCGCCTGAGCGCGACGCTCGCCGACGACGGACTCCGGGTAACCCAGTCTCTCGTCCGCAATGCCATGGATGAATTCAGGTCGATGTGGGCCAAAGAGGGGATAGGGAAAGAAGCTGGCAGCCGTGAGCGAAAGCGCGAGTGCGAGGCCAAGCTTGGGCGTGAGGGCCGACACGGCCGCGTCGAGAAAGACGAACAGAAAAGGCAGCGCTGGAACCAGTCGGCGCGCAAACATGAAGTCGCCGCCGGAATGGGCCACGTAGGTCGTGAAGAGAACGAAGGCTGCGAGGGCCAGCAGCGCGTCCCGCCGGACCCACAACGTCCGCAGCCGGCCTGTCCACCAGGCCACGAGGGGCAGAAGCACGAGCGACAAGGACATGGCCCAGTGCTTGGCTCCGTAGAGCGCCACGTACATCAGGCCCTGCCTGTAGTAGGGGTCTGTGGCGGACTTTGCGTAGAACGCGGTGGGGAGCACGCGGCCGTAGTAGATGAGCTTGAAGGCGACCAAACCGGCACACAAGACGAGCACCGGAATTGCGACCGCAACGGTCCGGCTCAGTACCCGGCGCGGCTCGCTCGGGGAAGCGTCGGAACGCAAGAGAAAGGGCGCTGCCAGTCCCACCGCCGCGAAGATAATGCCGTCCGGTCTGGTGAGACACGCAAGCGCAAGCAGAACCCCGCCCAGGACTGCGCCGCGCAGGCGCTGCGACGCCGACAGGCAGGCCATTCCTGCCAACGCCAGCGCCGCAAACACCGTGGTCTCGAGCCCGCCTGTTCCCCAGGCGTGCAGATCGTCCTGGGCGAGCCAAAGGCAAGCCCCCAGGGGCAGCCAGAGGCCAGTCGTCGGTCGTTTACGATACGACCACCACGCCAGCGTCACTGCGACGACGACATAGGCGACGGCTCCCAACGCCATCGAGGCGAAACGCGGCTCCAGCCCAGCGGCCATCATCCCCGCCAGCAGGAGCGTGAACAGCGGATTGGTGATGCCTTCGACCCGCTCCCCCGGATTGAAGACCAGCCCTTGCCCTTCAACCAGGTGCTTCGCGTATCGGTAGGAGATGAAAGCGTCGTCGCAGGTCCACGCCAGGTGAATCACGCGCCAGACGGCGTAGATTGCCAGCAGCCCCAGCACCACCAGCCCGGCGGCGCTGTGAAGGCCGCCGCCCGGTCGGTTATCCCCAGGCGCTTCGCTGCCCGGGGTCTTCTGGCGTGCGGCTCGCGGGCCACCCGAGGCGGCGCCGGATCTCGGGCGTCCGCTGCGACGCTGACCCTTCATGCGTCTGTCGCCATCTACTAGTCCGCGCCTACGGCACCTGCCAACCCAGCTTCGCCGACAGTTGCAGCTGCAAAATGCCCGCCATTCTCAGATGATCGGCCACATTGGGATGCCAGTCGCAACCCGTGGGCACAGAGCCATCGGCTCCCATGTTCTGCGTGCCCAAATCGAAAGTCGCCAGCTTCTGGTCTCCCGTGGCGGTGAAGGCTGCCACCACATTGGCCAGGCGGGTCTTGACCTGGCTGAGCGCGGGATCGCTGAGCATCGATCCAATTGTCAGGAATATCCAGGCGTCGGGATAGTGACTGCGGATCGTGGTGATGAAACTCTTGTAGGCCGTCTCGTAGGGGGTACCGGGATCGCCAGTCCCCCAGTCGTTGGTCCCCAAGTTGATGACCACGACCGAGGCCTTGGGCACAAAACCCCACACAGCAGTGTTGTCGGTTCCCAGCGCATTGGCGTACACGCTCGACAATACGCCGCTGGTGTCGCCCGTGCTGTCCCGATACATTCCCCAGCCGGAGCGTGCAATGGTGCTCACCTCGGCATTGAGGGCGTGGCCGGCAACAGCCGCATAGGTTTGATACCAGGTCGAATTGTCGGCGGTCCAATGGCACGCAGGGTTGGCCACCCAATTGGGGTGCGGCTCACTGCCCAAATCGCCATAGCCAGCACTGATTGAGTCGCCCACCACTTCAATCAAACGACCGCTGGCGGCAGGGGCACCCTTGACCGTGCCACTGGTGAAACCAAGAAACGTGCTCAGGCCATACATTCCCTCTGTGTCGCGATACAGTTCAACCACATGGTCCGCGGCGGCAAGCCCGGAAGCCAAGGTCACGGTTTGATCGGCTCCCGAATCGACCTTGAACCGCGTGGCCATTTTGCCGTCGATGACTGGCTGGAAATACACAGTCGACGTGCCTTCGGTCCGCAGTTTCACCGCGATGGAGGCTCCGTTCACCGTGGCCACCAGTCCGGCGCCCTGCCAGGCAAAGCGAACCGCGTTGGGGTCAGTGGCGTCAACGCGGCCTACCCAGCGCGGCCCACCTGTGCTGAGCACGGTGGTTCCACCGCTGCCTGCACCGCCGCCGCCCTTGCTGCCGCCCGTAGCGAGCGTGCCAGCGACGGAGCTGCTGCCACCGACCGTGCTGGGCGCGCTGGTTCCGCTGCTGCCTGCACCGCCCCCGCCCTTGTTGCCGCCCGCAGCGAGCGTGCCAGCGACGGAGCTGGTGCCACCCGTTGTGTTGTTGCCACCAGTCGTGGGAGTGCCGCCTGTGACTCTGGAAGAACCCCCGCTGGTCGCGCTGCCGCCCGTCGCATGGTTGCCGCCGCTCGTGCTCAGCCCACCCACGGAGCTGGTTCCGCCTGGACCATTCGTTCCCCCCATCTGGGTCGAGCCTCCTATCACGGAGTTTCCGCCTGAACCTAGCGACGAAGGCGCGCCGCCTGACCCGCACGCGACCCACAGGATGACAAGGGCGAGTGCAACTAGTTTGCTCATGGGATGACCTCGAGCTGCAACCCACATCCCGTGCACGCACCCTCTTGCAGGGGCGCGGCGGTGCCGCACGCGGGGCAAGGGGGATCTTCGCATTCTGCGGAAAGGGCGGTCTGCTCTGGCAGAGTGCCTTCCTGATCGAGCAGGTTCTGCCAACGCGCGTGCATCATGGCCATGACCTTGGGAAGATCCTCTGGCCTTACGCACAGGTCGATGCGCACGGCACAGGCGTGGCCATGTGTATTGCAGGAATCCTGGCGATCCAGAATGGCGGGAATGTCCGCCGCGAGGCAGGCATCGAGAATCTCCTTGGCCTCCGCGATTCCTCCCGACACACAGGGGACGACCTCGGCATCTGCCAGTTGCTTGAGGGCTTCTTCTTTGGTCACGCTGCTATTGTGGCCTATCTGGCCATTGAACTCAATTGGCATCGTCGACGGCTATGAGCTGAACGGAACCCCAAGTCCGATCGCGCGGTGAACGGCGCCACCGTCTGTGCTGCGGCTAGCGTGGGTTGCAACACAGGTCCGGGAGCGAAGCGTTCCCCTGGCAGGTTTGACAATGGCGCCGCGGCCGAGCTGACGTCCGAAAACTTGCTCGAGGCTCTCGGTCTACGGGTCGTCGAGGACCATGAAAGCAAACAGTGAATACCCGTTTGTCGTTCCCCTCTGCGTGCCATACATGCGCACGTAGCGGGCGGTTGTCTTGCTGAAGGTCACGTCGGTCACGGAATACGTTGCCCCAATGGTCGTGCTGTACACGTCGGTCCAGGCCGTGGCGTCAGTCGAAACCTGAATCTTGAAGGCCTTGCCATAGTCGGTGTACCACTTGAGGATGGCCCGGTCGATTTCGGTCGCGGCGCCCAGGTCCACCATGATCCATTGTGGGTCGCTGGCCGCGCTCTCCCATCGTGTGGCTGTGTAATTCTGATAGGTCGTGGCCTTGGTTACGTTCGCGGCGACATTCGTGCTGTCTTCCGAGGAGGCCGTGGCGGTCTTGCCCAGCGCTAGATTGCGCGAAGAATCGAAGGTTCTCCACGTGCCGGCGGTCACGTTCAAGTCCCAATCCTGATAGTAGGGCATGGTTGGCATGAGAGCGGTGGCGAACTGATAGGGCAGCCACACATAGCCGCCCTGGCTCCCTCCGGTTGGCAACCAACGGTCGCCATCGAACATGTAGACCGTCCCTTGCGTGCCGGCGAATGGGAGGACGAAATCGACCTGCGTTTCGTACGTCGTGCTCGACCCGGGCGTGGACAGCATCGTTGCAGCAGACCAGGGACCGGTGAGGTTGGTTGCCGTGTAGTATCGCGTGGGTGATGGGTTAACCCCATTGGTTTCAGAAACCCCATAGTAATAGGTACCATTGCGTTTGAAAATGTGGGGCGCTTCGCGGCTGGCTTCGTTCCACAAGTACATTTGGGTATCCAGGCTCAAGTAGTCCGCCGACATTCGGTAGATGCCGTGTTGTCGATTCGGGCCGGTTTGATCCCAGACATAGGCCAGGTACGCCTTCCCGTCGTCATCCTCGTACAGCGACATGTCCCCGATGTTGGCACCATCCACCTGGGTTTCGTTCAACAAGGTGTATGGTCCCTCGGGGGTCGACGATGTGGCGAAGCCCAAAGACGCGGCGTCTCCGCCATACTTCAAGAACATCACATACTTCTTGGTCGTGTCGTTGTAGAGCACGTCCATTCGGTTGGCCCCGGCAACCACGTGCAGCGCAATGCCCTTGTTGGTCCAGTGAACGAGATCGGTAGACGCGTAGCAAGTTTGATCGTTCCAAGCCTTGGGGTCCTGCCAAGCGAAAAGGCCATACCAGTAGTAGGTGTCCCCGAACTTGCGCAGGCAGCCAGCGCGCGTCTCGATCGCCGCCCCGGTGTCGTCGTACCAGAAGAAGTCGTTGTGTATGGTCACCCAGCCTGTGGTTGCTGCGCCACCCGTGCCCGTGCTGCCTGCGCTGGTGCCACCGGCAGCGGTCGAGCCGCCAGGTGTCTTGCTGCCACCAGCCACGGTGGCGCCGCCCGTGGCGGTCTTCCCGCCCGTGGCGGTCTTTCCGCCCGTGGTGATGGTGCCACCTGGGGCGATGCTGCCGCCCGTGGCGGTCTTTCCGCCTGTCGTAGTTGTGCTGCCCCCCTGGACGATTGTGCCTGCTGTGGCGCTGCTTCCGCCGGTGCTGATGGTGCTTCCTGCAACGAGGCTGCCGCCGGTCTCGGTGGCGCCCGCCGTTCCACTGGTTCCGCCGAAGTTTCCGCCAGCAGGGCCAGCGTCCTGAGCGACGCCTCCGGTAGCAGTGGCGCCTCCCATTGCCGCCCCGCCGGTGCTCTGGGAAGTGCCGCTGGTGGGCGCGGGGGACGAGCCACCGGTTGCGGCGTTGCCACCTGTGCCGGTTGCGCCAGCCGAGTTGGCGCCCGCGGCGCCAGCGGTGGCAGAGCTTGCGTCACGGCCAGCGACGGACGCGGTGCTTCCGCCGCAGCCGAGGGCCACGGATGCACCGGCGAGCAGCACGAAAACCAGACGGCGTGGTTTCAGAATCAGGTTCATGGCTTGTCTCCCAGGGTGGCACACGGCTTTGCTTACAAGACGAAGTGCCGGGTGCCTGGTGGTTCGGCTCAGCCGATTTGAGCGACGGCACGGTCGCATGCTGGGGCCGACAATGGTGCTGGGGGATGATCGCTCGTCAGCCGCTTCAACCCTGACCAGAACATTCCCGCCTCAACTCTTCAGATTCTGGCTCAGCATCTTTGCCAGGTCCGCAATTGTGAACGGCTTGCAGATGCTCGCCGTAAAGCCGAATTTCACGGGATCTGTCATCACAGGATCGTCAGCATAGCCGCTCGCCACGAACACCGGCACCTTCTCGTCGACCTTCCGGATCTCTGCCACCGCTTCCCTGCCTCCCATCCCACCTCTTATGGTGAGATCCAGAATGATCGCGGCAAATTTACGTCCCGCCCTGGTCTCCTTGATGTACAAGTCAATCGCCTCTGCGCCATCCCTTCGGCAGACCGCGCTGTATCCCAGCGCTTCCACCATCCTCCGCACCGTCGTCCGTATCACCTCCTCATCGTCCACTACGATGATGGTGCCGCTGCCCTGATGCCTGACTCTCTGGTCCTCAATGACAACACCGACCTCGCTGGACGCAGGCAAGTACACGTGGAACGTGCTTCCGCGGCCTGGCTCCGACTCAACATCAATGCAACCGCCATGACGGCTGACGATCGAATAGCAGGTAGCCAGTCCCAAACCATGCCCTTTCGTCTTCGTGGTGTAGAAAGGGTCGAAAATGCGCGGCAGGATTTCTCTTGGGATTCCGATGCCACGGTCTTTGAACGACAGCCTCACATAATTGCCCTTGGCCAGCGAATGAACCTGACCCTCCTCAATAGCCACATTCGCGGCCGCGACTTCTACAGCGCCCCCGCCCGGCATCGCTTGTTGCGCATTGATGATGATGTTGTCGATGACCTGTGCAATTTGGTTCTTGTCAATGTTGCACGACCAAAGCCTCTCGGGGAGAGAGAAGCGGCAGGAAACACTCGATCCGCTAAGCGCGAACTGGGCGGTTTCTTGCAAGAATGGAGTCAAAGGCGTGACTCTCTGGATGGGAGCTCCACCCTTCGCGAAGGTCAGCAGTTGAAGAGTGAGCGCTCTCGCTCGGCTCATTGTGGCCAGCGTCGCATCAAGATGCTCGATAATTGCGGGATCCCTTGCCTCCGACCGAGCCAGGTCGATGTTGCCGAAAATCCCGCCCAGCAGGTTGTTGAAATCATGGGCAATGCCGCCGGCCAGAACGCCCAGCGAATCGAGCCTGGCTGCCCGTTGCATGGCGTCCAGGCTCCTTTGTCTCTCAGTCATATCGCGAAACACCAGCACAACGCCGATGGTCTGGCCGTCCCTATCCTTGATGGGGGCGGCGGTGTTGGCGATTAGCCGCTCGCCACCATTGCGCACAGTCAGGAGCGTGGGATTGGCCAGGTCGACCACTTGGCCGGTGGAAAGCACCCTTGCCACCGGGCTCTCGCAGGGCTGGCGGGTGGTCGCATCAAGAATGGAAAACGCGGTTGCCAGCGGTTGGCCCTGGGCATCGACCTGCCTCCAGCCGGTCAAGTCTTCGGCAACCGAGTTCATAAGAACAATGTTGCCTGTGATGTCGGTGGTGATGACGCCGTCGCCAATGCTGCGCAGGGTGACCGCCAGGCGTTCCCTCTCGGCGGCAATGGCCTCATCGGCATGCTTGCGTTCGGAGATGTCCTTCACTGCACCCACGATTCCGGTCACCCTCTTTGCCTGTTCATCCCATTCTGACCTGGCGATGACATTGACCCATCGAGGCTTTCCGCCGCAAATGAAGGAGCGACACTCCAGCTCAGCCGATTGCGGGGTGACGACCAGTTTCTGAAGAAGTCCCATGACCTTGCCCAAGTCGTCTGGGTGAATAATGGTACGCCACAGATCGGTGGTGAGGGTGTCTTCTCTGGTGCGGCCGGTGAGCGCGGCGAAATTGTCGGAGACGAAATCCATTGTGACCTGGCCGTCCGCGGCTACCGAGAGGTGGTAGACGTAGTCGGTGGTCAGTTCCGAAATCATCCTGTAGTGTTGTTCGCTGACCCGCAGCGCTTCTTCTGTGCGTTTGCGTTGGGTAATGTCGCGCCCCACTAGCAGTACGCATTGCTGGCCGTCGATTTCAATAATGCGGGCGGAGAGCAGGGCGGTGCAGACTCCGCCGTTCTTCGTGCGGAGTGGCGCTTCCATGCCGATAACTTGCCCGTGGGTGGTCAAACCCGCGACCATCCGGTTGCGGTCTTCCGGGTTGGGCCAAAGGTCGAGCCCGCCGGACAAGGATGAACGTCCCAGGACGTCCTCAGGCGTGAAGCCGGTGGTGTCGGTGAAGCCCTGATTCACATCGAGGATCTTCCCATCAGAAAGCCGGGCGATTACGATGGAGTCGGGGCTGGTTCGAAAGACCTGCGAAAACTTCTCCTCGCTTTTGCGCAGAGCCTCTTCTGCTTGTTTGCGTTCGCTGAAATCATCGAACAACACGAATACCTTGTCAGAAATATAGGCTCCGGAAATGACCATGGTCTTGACAGTGCCATCCTCGCAGGTCACCCGATATTCGTTGCCCGGGATCTCCTGGCCTTCGGTCACGGCCTTCTCGACCAGCGCCGTCCAGCGAGCGACAACTTCCTTGCGGTAGGTTTCGTCCGGGTAGGCCTGGACCCACCATCGGTCCATGTTGGGGATATCCTCATGCGCGTATCCGAAGACTTGGACGGCCTTGCGGTTGATGAACTCGATCGCGCCGTCCATGCCCACGACCGCCATGGCGATGGGAGCCTGTTCGGCAATCTTGCGGAACAGGCTCAGGTGGTCAGCAGATTCAGCGGGGAGAGGAGTCTTTCTTGAGCGCATTGAGCGCCTCCCCCTTTCTGGAGTTTCCGCCGCTTCCGACCATGGGCCCAGTGTACATCATCGCCTTGTCGCGATCTTGCCCGCTGCTGGAAGCCCGGTTCTTACAGACCGCCGGTGCGCACCAAGCCTGCACGCGAAGCGGCTCGCCCCCAGACGGCGCGTGACGCGATCAGAGCGGCGTTCCCGCTTCGATGACCATTGGTTTGTTGTGGTGCGGGCGGGGCTTGGTGGCCTCCACGCAGGCGCGCCTGAAGGCGGGGCCCAAGCGTTGCCAGAGCTTCTCTTCCACGTCGTAGGGCAGGCCGCGCCGGTATCCGGTGAAGGTGACCGAGGTGAGCTTCTTGCCGGTCACGCCGCTGCGAACGACGATGGTGGCGACGGCGTGATCCGCGGGCAATTCTTTGACGTGTCCGTGGACGTAAGCGGCCAGGTTCATCACCGCGCCCATGTCGCGGTATTGCTCGGTAGTGTCCACCGGGGGAATCGCGGCTTCGACCTTGATGCCCCTGTCGGTGAGGGCCTGAATCACGTGATCGCGTACAGAATAGGTGTCCTCGCCCTGGAAGGCGAAGACCGCGATCTTGCCTTCGGCGAGAGCGCCGCCCGCCCCATCGGCCTTGGCTGTGGCTGCGACGCGCGTGGACGCCCGGGACGAGTGCTTGGCCTTGGCGTGGCTCTTGGCCCGCCGGGGCGCAGCCTCGACCGTCGGAGCCGCGCCAATCACCACGGCCAAGGCAAGCAACGCGAGCAGAAACCTGTGCAGCGTGAGTCGCGCCGACACCGTTGGGCAGACAGGCCGCGCAGAGACAACGGGTGAGGGAAGCGAGCCGCAGACGCGAAGCGACGTCATCGGATGTTCGCGAATAATACTCTGTTTCAGGCTCGTTTCAAAAGTGCTTTTCGCGCGATCTTTTCTTGGAGTTATCCTCACGAAATCATGACTCGATTCCCGAATGCGTTCGATACGGCCCAGCGAAGCCAGCCTAGGCTGCTCGTCGTGCTGGTCGCTTTGGCATCTTCCTGCATCGATACCATCGACGAAGAAACCAGCGCCGTCGGCCAGTTGACCTCGGACTGCGTGGTGCCCGTGCCCGACGGTGTGCGAAGCTTGGACGCGCCCGTGTCGCTGGAATACACCGCCGGCTCGTTCTGGATCTGGCGGAGCCTCGAGCTGGCTGACGGACAGATCGTCCCCAACGCATCGGCCTTTGTCAGCGACGCAACCCAAGCGTGTGCTTCGGGTGTGACCTTGGGCCTCGATGCTGCAGGGGCACCAGCGTCCTTGCTCGCGCTCACGCCTCAGGAGACGGCGGCGAACGCCGCGCGCAGCGACGGCCGACAGCTCGCGCTCGTTCCTTTCGGTGGGTTCGTGTATGCCGGCCTAGGGTACTTGTTCTACGACCACGCCTTGGTCGGGCCGGGAATCTTCGACGAAGAGTCGCAGGGCACGGGGCTGTGCGTGCGCGCGGCCCAGGCGGTGACCTGCAATCGTGTCACGGTGGATGGCGACACGATCTTGTGGAAGCCAGACCAACGCATCTTGAACAGCGGCGGGCTTGTGGTCGACGAGCGCGCCTTGGTCTATGGCTGCCGGCGCGTGGCCAGTTTCTCAACCCCGTGCACCGTGTCCGGTGCGCCGCTCGACGCGATCGAGGTTCCGTCCGCGTACCAGGTGTACAACCTTTTCAACGGCTGGGTCGACCAGCTTTCTGACGCTTCGGTGCTCGCCGACGAACTCGGTCCGGTGACCGTGTCGGCCTTTTCGGGCGCATTCATGGCCACCACGCTGGATATCTTCGAATCGCGCTTCTATGTCCGTCGCATGTCGTCGGCCACCGGCGAGATGGACCGGCGCATCGCGATCTTCGACGCGCTCCCGCCTGCAAGCTGGTTCTTGGGCGGCGGCCGGGAACATTCCGGGTTGCGCCGCAGCCCGCGCACCATACACGTCAGCTACAGCACCAGCGGGGCGGCCGCGCCAGGTCTGCATCTCGCGACCTTTCGCTTTTTCGCTGAACTCGGGGAGATCTACCAATGAGGTGCGTTCTGACGACGCTCTTGGCGACGACGATCTTGGCGATTTCCGCGGGGGCATGGGCTGGCGACGCCGCAGTCCGCAGCCCGTTGGCCGATGATCCGCCCGATGTCCCGTCGACGGCCGTGCCGGGCCTGGCATGGCCGCGCCTGACCTGGCTCGGCTATCCGCGACGCGTACCGCGGGCGTGGTCCGCGTCCCGGGACACACCGGCCATGAACATGATCGTGTTTCCACGACCAGCGGACATGGCCGGCGGTGATTTTTCCCTGTTCACGCTCCAATTCAACAGGTGGAGCCTGCGCAGTGGCTTTGCCGGATTTATAGAGCTAGAAGTCGATGCCAGGACCAGCGGAAGCAATGCCGGCGGCCTTCCCAGCGGCAACGGCAAGATTCTCTGGCGCGGGTCCTACGCTTACTTCGCTGCCTTCTCGCTCGACGCACTGGCGCGGTCAATGTGCCAGGGCTGCGCAATCGAGCTGGCGCTGCAATACCGTCACGAAAGCCAGCACTACACTGGCAGCAATGCGGGTAACGGGGGCGAGGAAGATGCAACGCCGGAACCCTATGTTGGCGATGATTTGATTTTCGATCTCGCCTCGTTGCAACGAGCCGGGAATTGGCTCTTTGCCGAACGGGCGATTGGTATGTGGTTTCTGCCTGATCGGTCGAGCTACTCGGCGGGCGTCGGCCTGGACCTCCACGCCCGATACGTCCACTTCGCAAGAGTGCAGCCCTTCATTTCCGGCTATGCCGAGCAGCTTTGGGGCGACATGCTGCAGGGACGGCAATTTCCCGACGCGTACCGTGTGCGCGCGCTGGTCGGGATAGCGCTCGTGTCTGCGCTGGGTGAGATCATGATCTATGGCGCGGGCGACGTGGGGAATCGCTACGGCATTCGCGGCCTGACAGAAGAGGCAACCCTGGGACTCGGAGTCCGGCTGGCCCTGGCCTCAGGACCCAAGGCGGCTGGACGTTGAAAGGCGGGTCCGGGTTGACGGCCCGCGGGCAATGGTTCAGTCTCTCGCCTGTGAAAAAGCGACCATTTGGCAATTCGGGAATCAACGTTTCGGAAATTGGCCTGGGAACTTGGCAAGTGGGAGGCCGTTGGGGCGAGCCCTTCGACGCGGCCAATGCCGAGCGCGTGCTCCAGCGCGCCGTTGCCGGTGGCATCGATTTCATCGACACCGCCGACGTCTATTCGGACGGGGACAGCGAAAAGGCGGTGGGGCGTTTTGTTCGCTCCTGTGGCCAGCGCCTGTTCGTGGCCAGCAAGTGTGGCCGGCAATTGTCACCACATGTGGACGAGGCGTACACGCCACAAGCCATGCGCACATTCGTCGAAGCCAGCCTCTCGCGTTTGCGACTGGAGTGCCTCGATCTGATCCAGCTTCATTGTCCGCCGATGACTGTGTACTACCGGCCCGAGGTGTTCGAGGTTTTCGATCGCATGCGCGAGGAGGGCAAGATCAAGCACCTCGGGGTGAGCGTGGAGAAGGTCGAGGAGGCCCTCAAGGCCATCGAATTCGACAATGTGCGCAGCGTGCAGATCATCTACAACATGTTCCGACTGCGCCCACGCGAGCGGTTCTTCGCTGAGGCCGCGCGGCGCGGGGTGGCCGTCATTGTGCGCGTGCCGCTGGCCAGCGGCCTGCTGACCGGGCAGTACAAGAGTTCGACGGCGTTCGGCCCCGGCGATCACCGGCAGTTCAATCGTGAAGGCGCCGTGTTCGACAAGGGCGAGACGTTTTCGGGAGTCCCGTATGAAGTGGGATTGCAGGCAGTCGAACGTCTCAAGGCCTTGTTTCCCGGAACGCCTCTTCACCTGGCGGCTTTGCGCTTCGTGCTCGATACGCCGGGTGTGACCACGGTGATTCCCGGGGCCTCCCATCCCAATCAAGTCGACGCCAACCTACAAGTCGAGACCATGGCTCCCTTGACGCCCGAACAGAACCGCGGAGTCGAACGGATCTACAACGATCTCATTCGCCGCCACGTTCACGCACTTTGGTAGGCGAGCGACCCTTGCCCTTGGTCTGGAAACCGATCTGCCGCTTGGGTTTGTCCGGCGCGGCCATCAGGCTTCGGACGGCGTCGAACAGGGCCACAATGCGGGTGTCGTGAGTTGCGATCTTGCGCTCCAGCTCGTCCAGCTTGGCGGCGAGCTGGTGGTGCGAGGCCAGAAGGTGCCGGAGCCGCACGAACGCGCGCACGACCTGGATGCTCATTTCGACGGCCTTGGCCGAGTTCAGTACGGATGCGGCCATCAGGGCGCCGTGCTCGGTGAAGGCGGTGGGGAGCGTGCGCCGTCCTCCCCGGCGTTCGGGTTTTGAGGTCGCAAATTGCGACCTCAAAGTCTCGAACTCTTCGGGCGTGAGCTTGAAGGCGAAGTCAGCGGGGAATCGTCCGGTATTGCGCTTCACCTGTTCGTTCAGCCGCTTGGCTGACGCGCCATACAGGCCAGCCAGGTCTGAATCGAAGATCACCCTGCGCCCACGCAGAATGAGGATCGTTCGCTCCACACGCGCCAGCGGGACGAGACTTTATTCGGGAACGAAGCGGAGTGGTCGTCGCATGCCAGGTTATCGGCAGCCACGGGAAACAGTTGTGGACCGTCCGGCATCCGACCGCGGCCGTCGCGATTCAACACGGGGCGGGCGCCCTTGCTGCGGAGGCCCGGACACAGCACTTGCCCATCACTGGCCTAGCAGTTGCAAAGCTGGACGCGTATGAAGCTGGCGCACCTCTCTTTGTCATTCGTAATGTCGGCGCTCGTCCTTCTGCCCGTGGGCAGGGCCAGAGCTGATGACAGTCGCTGCTTCGAATTTAAGTCACCTACGCCCTGGGCGGAGAAGTTCGCTCGACCTGCCTATTCGACTGTGATGGCGACACAAGCGGCTCGAGTTCACGGGCCCATGGAGTATTTCCGCAGGGACGCATGGCGTTTGGCCACTGGTTCTGAGATTCGACCCAAGTTGGCATGCCAGCCAGTCTCAGCGTCTCGACAAGCATCTGGCACCTATCTCATGCTGGCATCGACACGAGGCGGACACGTGGAAGTGCATTGTCCGGCGACGCAGCCGAACGCCTCACCCAGACACAGTTCTACGCATGGGCAGTCCTGGCGCAGCGGAGACCGGTCGGGGCAATAGGATGCCCAAGCGGCTTGATTGGCGTCGCATCTCTTCTTGCTCAGCCACGTCATGCCACAACAATAGAAGGCCGTGCAGTGGCTCGAATCGATGGGGGCCGTTACCCAGATGCACGACGACAGGCAGTCGGCATCACTTGAGCAACTGTCCAGGTCGGTGGTGGCCGAACCGTCAGAAGCCGCAATCGATCCGCCTGTGCCGGTTACGCCCCCTGCGGCGAGGGTTCCGCCGCTACCTGCCAGAGCGCCGCCGCCCGCTACCGCGCCGCCGAGGGATATTGTGCCTCCTGCATCGGGAACCACCTTGTCGAGGCTCGTGCGTCCACAGCAGACGAGAGAGAACATGACCGAGCAAAGCAGGAAGAAGTCTCGTTGATGCATGAGCATTCATAGGCGCATGGGGCGCCGCCGGCCAAGCCCAGTGTAGTTCAAATTGGGCCTATGTGGATGCTCATATTCGTCACCCGGTCAGCGACACCTTGCGGTTCAGGCGCCGAGATGACCAAAGCAACAAGACGGCGCCCGCCGTGATGTAGATGTCCGCCACATTCACATCAGCGAAGAGTTCATCGCCGAGACCGGCCCTCTGCTGATCGTGCCAGAGAGCAGCCCGGCGTAGTTCGGACTGGGCTTCAGGGTGCAGATCGACTTGCACGACGCTGCCGCATTTCGTTCAGGATCTGGGTGCGCGCCGTTTCCCAGTCGACCGGTTGAACCTTGCCCTCCGAGATTTCGCGCGAACGCCGGTCAAGCTCCTGCGCCCACGCTGCGGCCACCGTATCCTCCGGTTCCTCAAGGCTGGTCAAGACTTCTTCGGCCACGCGCGTGCGTTCATCGCGCGGTAGCCTGAGAACCTCAGCCAGCAGCTCGTCTGTCGACATATTCCAAGCATAGCACTTCCCTGATTCATGCACAGGGGGCTGGCGCCTGCCGAGGGACATGCTGCCCTTTTTCGGAAGCCGGGGGGATTAAGTTGCCTCAGAAGTGACCCCGGCGCGTTTCCGAATCAAGCGTCTTGCACCTGTCTCGCGTGAATGGGGTACTATTTCCGTACTGCGGCCCCAATCTCAAATCTCGATCCAATGTCCCCATTGCGGGCGCTATACAGCGGTTAGTCCGGCCCCGCTGTGTGTCTACGAACCAGGTCGCTACGAGATGAAGGTCAGCCCTCTTAGAGCGTGTCTGAAAAGTTGATGTTTCGTGGAGGCGAGCGATAGCAAAGGCATGAAGCGAGGCAGGTACCCGAGCGACTTGACCGAGAAGCAGTGCCAACGAATCGAACCCCTGTTGCCCGCACCAA
>Ga0265316_10000871_pt1 | contig 33093 bp, 28 predicted proteins | sample 4522metaG_FD_202092 | JGI IMG/M metagenome (GOLD analysis project Ga0265316, IMG submission 202092) | Rhizosphere microbial communities from Carex aquatilis grown in University of Washington, Seatle, WA, United States - 4-5-22 metaG | ecosystem: Host-associated > Plants > Roots > Rhizosphere >...
CGGTCGCGGCTCGGACCGGTCGCAGCTCGGACACGGTCGCGCCTCGGACCGGTCGCGGCTCGGACCGGTCGCGGCTCGGACACGGGTGCGGCTCGGACACGGGCGCGTTGATTTCGCAGGGGTTACCGAGCCAAGCCCAGGGCACCCCGTGAGAGCGAGCGGAAGCGTTGTTCCCGGCCTACAATGGGACATCATGTCTGAAACTACGAAGTCCCTGGGCCGGCGGATCAGCCGGCGGGACGTGGGCAAGATCGCGCTGGCCTCCGCCGCCAGTTTGGATTTGGCACAGCCGCTTCCTGGCCAACAGGCTCCACAGAAGTACGCGAGCGCGCTGGACGGTGTCGAAGACAAGGTCGACATTTCCGCTTTCGATCCCGTGGCCTTCACCAAAAAGCTGCACGATTCCGCTCCGCTCCGCATGACCTTCCGCGCGGGCACTCGCGCCGCCGCCGCCGAGTGGCAGAAGACCCTGCGCGCCAAGGTGGTGGAACTGGTGGGCGGCTTCCCCGGGAAACCGTCGCCTCTCCGGGCGCAGACGCTGGAGGTGCGCGACTTCCCTGCCTACACACGGGAAAAGTTCGTATTCGAGAGCCGTCCCGGCGTGGCTGTGCTCGGATACCTGCTGACGCCCAGGGCGGCCAAGGCGCCGCATGCCGCGGTGATCTGCCTTCCCGGCCACGGCCGCGGAGTGGAGGACATCGTCGGAATCGACGAACAGGGGCGCGACCGCACCGTCAAGGTGGACTACGAGTACGATTACGCCATTCAGGTGGCGGAGCACGGACTGGCTGCCGTGGCCATCGAACCCATGGCGTTCGGCTGCCGGCGCGACCCGCTGACGGCGGCGAAGGGCGCCAGCGCGACGGCGTGCCAGCCCGCGGCGGGGTCCGCGCTGCTGCTGGGCCAGACCATGATTGGCTGGCGCTCGTACGATGCGATGCGGACCATCGACTGGATCGCCACCAGGAAGGAACTGGACGCCAGCCGCGTGGGCGCGATGGGCGTCTCCGGGGGCGGAACGGTCACGCTGTTCGCGGCCGGGATGGACCCGCGCATCCGTGCCGCCTTTGCCAGTTGCAGCCTGAACACGTTCCGCGACAGCATCATGAGCCTGTCCCACTGCATTGACAATTATGTGCCGGGCATTCTGAACTGGGCCGAGATGTACGACATCGCCGGCCTCATCGCGCCTCGCCCGTTTTTCGCCGAGTCCGGCGAGAAGGACGCCATTTTCCCGATCGCCGCCAGCCGCGCCAGCTTTGCCAAAGTGAAGCATATCTACGAGGTGTTCGGCGCGGGAGACCTGGCCGGGCAGGAGACCTTCGACGCCCCGCACAGCTTCTGGGGCAAGCAGGGGCTGGCGTTTCTGGCGAAGCATCTGGCGTGAGATGACCGAATCGTGACGCCTCCCGTACGGAAACCGGTTTCGCCCCGTGTACAATCGGGGTAGTATGATGCCACCGGGAGAGTGGCTCAAACCACCGCGCAGTCTGCTGCTGATCCTGTTCCTGGTGACCCTCGTCTCCGTGTCCGCGCTCGCCTGGTTCGGCTGGAGAGTGCTTTATCAAGAGCAGGTGGTCGAAACCCAGCGGGCACAGGAACGCCTGGAACAGGCCGCCGACCGCATCGCCGCTACCGCCCGCAGCGCACTGGCCGAGACCGGCGAACGGGTGGGAGCGTGGCTTATCGCGCCACCGCCGGACGGCGAGCCCGTGGAAGGTTTGCGCCTCATCGTGGGCGATAACCAGCTCACGGCGCTGCCCGCGAGCCGCCTGCTCTTTCGTCCGTTCCCCTCCGCGGAGCCGGAAGCATCCCCGGAGGCTTTTTCCGAGGGAGAAGCTCTGGAGTTCCAGCAGGCCGACCCCGGCAAAGCCATCGAATGGTACCGGCGGCGGCTGGCGGAATCGAAGAATGCCGCCGTTCGCGCCGGCGCGCTGCTGCGGCTGGCCCGCGTTTTGCGCACGCTTCCGACCGGATCGTAGACAACCACATCGCCAACCTGAGGAGAAAGATCGAACCCGACCCCGCCAACCCGCGCTTCCTGCGCAATGTGCGCGGCCTCGGTTACCGGTTCGATGGTTGAAATGTTACGCAATCCTGACAATACCGTGGCGGCATCCGCACACTGCTTTTGTAAGCTTAGGCTTGAGATGAGTTGGCGATTGCCGGCGATTGCCGGCGATTGCCGTGGCGGCGGCTCTGGCGGCCGCGGCCCAGCCCGGCGCGGTCTTCGAAGAGCGGATCGAGGCCGCCATCCATCGCGAAATCGTGCTCGGCGATCTGGTCCCGGCCCTGAGGGCACCCCGGACGCCCTCGTCGGCCCTTCTCGATTATGACGCGATGAGCTCTGGTCGCGAACAGGCCGGCCAGGGGGCCGGCGGACCCAGAGGGTGCCCCCCAGGGGGTCCGCCCCACAAAAGCCTAGCCCGGGAGCCCGCGGGTTCCAGCCGGCGATTGGGGGCTATGATGGAGCGGGGAGCCGGTCGAATGAGATGGTTCAAGGCGTTGCTCTCGATTGTGTGCTGTTTCCTGCCGGCGGCGGCGGAGCCTTCCGTCGTCAGGATCGTCAAGAGCAGCAGCGGATATCAACTCTTGCTGAACGGCCAGGCGTACCTCACGAAGGGCGCGGTTGGCGCCGTGCACCTGGAGGAACTGGCCGCAGCCGGCGGCAATTCCATTCGCGCCGGAACGGGCTCGCTCGATCGGGCGCAGGCGCTGGGGCTCGCGGTTCTCGCCGACCTGCCGTTCGCCAAGCAGCGCGCGGGCTTCAGCTATGACGACCAGGCTGCCGTAGACCGCCAGCGCGAGCAGATCCGCCAGATCGTACTGCGGTTCAAGGACCACCCCGCGCTGCTGGCGTGGGCCGTGGGCAACGAGCTCGAAATCAACACCACCGCCGTCCAGCGCGCCGCGCTGTGGAAGGAGATGAACCAGGTGGCGCGGATGATTCACCAGGCCGATCCGAACCATCCGGTGATCACGCCCATCGGCGACGCCTACAAGCGCATGCTCGGCGAGTTGAACCAGTATTGTCCCGACCTGGACGCCGTGGGGCTTAACTCGTATGCCGACATGCTCACGCTGCCGGAAGATATTGCGAAGCAGGGTTGGACGCGGCCGTACTGGGTCACGGAGTTCGGCCCGCGCGGCCATTGGCAGGTGGAGAAGACCGCCTGGAAGCTGCCGATCGAAGACAACAGCAGCCAGAAGGCCGACTTCTACCGGCGAGCCTACGAGCATGCCGTCAAAAGTCAGCCGAACTGCCTGGGCTCCTTCGTTTTCCACTGGGCACAGCACCATGAGAAGACCCACACGTGGTATGGCATGTTCCTCGAAGACGGCAGCCGAACGGAAGCCGTGGACGTGATGACGTTCCTGTGGAGCGGCAAGTGGCCGGCGAATCGCTCACCGCGCGTGGGGCCGGCTGCCATCACCCGCGGCGGCGCGCAGGGGCCAGCCGTGGTGGCGCCCGGATCGGCGATGGAGTTTCGGTTCGATGTTTCGGACCCCGACGGAGACCCGCTGCGCATCTCCTGGGATTTGCGGAAAGACGTGTCCGGAAACCCCAATGTCGGAGGCGACCGGGAGGAGCCGACGCCGCCCATTGACGGCGCCATCGTTTCCTCGCAGGGTGATCGGGCTTCGGTGCGCATCCCCGATCGGGAAGGCGTCTACCGCCTGTTCGCCTATGCCCGGGACGGGCACGGGAACGCGGCTACGGCAAACCTGCCGCTGTTGGCCCAGGCGCCAAAGTATCCGCCTGCGCCGCCGGAACGGCCCGGTGAAGGGTACGGCGCGGGAATCGAGCGAACCATGGCGCTGCTGGCCACGAGTTCGCCGGGGCGGCGGAACCCGGTGCGCATCCTATTCTATGGCCAGTCGATCACCAAGCAGGAGTGGTCGCAGCAGGTGGCGCAGGACATTCGCACGCGCTTTCCTTATGCCGACCTCACGGTCGAGAACCGGGCCATCGGCGGGTACAGCTCCGAATACCTGGTGCGGACGGTGGGCCACGATGTGTTCGCGTTCTATCCCGACCTCATCGTCTTCCACGATTACGGCGGCGAAGAGAACTACGAGAAGATCATCGCCGCGATTGCCAGGCACACTACCGCGGAGATCCTGATCCAGAGCGACTACCCCACGTGGGCACCGGTATCGGGGCAGCCCAACGACGCGGCGAAGGCCAAGAGCGAAGAGTGGCATGATCGTCACTGCTATGAGTGGCTGCCGGAGTTGTGCCGCCGCTACGGTTGCGGGCTGCTGGATGTGCGGCGCCCCTGGATCCAATACCTGAAAGAGAACCAGCTTGCGCCCACCGATGTGCTCTCTGACGGGACGCACCTGAACGCGCAGGGTAACTGGCTGCTGGCGGAGCTGACCAAACGGTATCTGCGCTATGACGCTTCGCGCCCGCAGACCGGCCGGGCTGGTCTGGTGCGGGACTATGCGGAGGGGAGCGATTTTGGCTGGGCCGGCGGGCGCATCCGGCTGGAGTTCGACGGCAATCGCATAGACGCCATTGCCGGCGCCGACGGCGCGTATCATGCGGACGAGGCGGACGTGCTGATCGACGGGAAGAAGCCATCGGAATTCCCGGACCTGTATTTCATCACGCGTCCCACGGATACGTTCAACGTCGATTGGCCGGCGGTGAACTCCGTCTCCGCAGAGAAGCCGCTCCTGGTGGAGGACTGGACGCTGCGGGTGCTCGAGACCAACGCCGACGATTCGCGCTGGCGCTTCGAGGTAATTGGCTCGAAGACCGGCAAAGATGGCGAGGGGGTGAGCACGGAACGTTTCGTCTCGCGATCCGGGCGGGTGGTAATCGAGCCAACGGACTATGGGGTGAAACGGGCGTTCGATTTGCGGCATGTGCTCACGCCTGTCGGTTTCGAAGTGAAGTGGCGCGTGGAGCCGATGTTCTGCGATGTGTATCGGGCGCCGAGGGTGGCCGAGCCCTCACGGGAGGAATCGGTCACCCTGGCGCTGGGATTGTCGAACGGGAAGCACACTTTGGAGTTGTCCGCCAGGGGAAAGACTCCGCCGCCGATCAAGGCCATCCGGGTTTACCGGCCGCCCCTGCGGTAGCGGCTCGGGCTGCCACGTGGCCGCGAAATCCGCCATCGTTCGACTCTTGTCCGTGTCGCCGGACAAGCGCGTGGCCGCGCCCCGGAGCTGCCTGATGGACGTGTCACGCTGGAACTGGAACATGAAACAGCGTTCCGCGATCCATTAGATCCGTGTTGTCAAGGTACTAGGACGCCTGCGCCTTGCCATTTGTCCATGCTTTTGAAAGACTAGGCTGATATTCGGATTCGCCCGGATCGGACATCACCGAAATGGGACTGAAAGAGCGGTAGCGTGTCCAAAATACTCCGCGGCGAATAATGTGAACCGATAGAATATCAAAGGGAAGGCGGCCCCAATGGCTAATTTCCAGAATCGGACTCGGGTAGTCTACGTTCGTGTCTCTGAAGACGAATTTCTCCACTTTCGAGAGCTCCGCCAACAGCATGGGGCGAAGAACATGTCAGAATTGGTGAGGTCTGCCATGAAAGCCATGGCGTGTCAACAGGCCAACGGTTTCGAGCGCGAAGTCACGTTGCGTTTGCAGCAACTGGAGGCCTCACTCGATCGCCTCAACCTCGCCGTGGAGCAGATTATGGAAGGAAAACCTGCATGAAAAGAACATCTGTGTGCCGGGTTTTGGCCCTGTTGAGCATCGCCGCTCTTTTGAATGGGCAGACGCCGAGACCGCAGCAACCACAGCCTCAGTCTCCAACGCAAATCGGGCAGAGCCAGGGTGGCGTCGCCCCGAGTAGTTCTCCGCAGAACAACGTGGTGGACCAACTGCGGCCCAACTACGTATTGCGGGTGGGCGACCAGATTCTGCTCCGCGCGTTTCAGATGCCGGAAATCAGCGATCGCCCGTTCCGCATAGATAGCGATGGGCTCGTCAACTTGCCGGAGTTGGGCAGGGTCAAGGCTGCCGGCGTCACCATTGAGAACTTTGAGGCAGCGCTGGTCGAATTATCGAAGGCCTATGTCCGTGTCCCACAAGTCACGGTGACAGTTGTACAGTTTAGCAGCGAGCCGGTGTTCTTCGTGGGCGCTTTTAAGGCGCCAGGTATCTATCCTTTGGGAGGGCAAAGGAATCTTGTGGAGATGATGTCGTCCATCGGCGGCCTCCTGCCTACCGCAAGCCGGCGGATCAGGGTAACGCGGCGCAAAGAGTATGGGCCAATTCCGTTGCCCGATGTGATGACCGCCCCGGATGGCAGCACCACCAGCATTGAAGTCAACATGGCCAGCCTGACCGATAACCTGAACCCCGAAGAGGACATCCTGCTGCAGCCATTTGACGTGGTCAGTGTGGAGGCCGCTGAGCAGGTCTATGTCACCGGCGAAGTGGGGCGGGTGGGAGCGTTCGACCTGTTGGAGCGGGATTCCATCTCCGTCCTGCAGGCACTGACGTTAGCCGGGGGCATATCGCCGTCGGCGAATCCGAAGGAGGCCCGGATACTCCGGCCCATCTCGAACACCTCGCGGCGGGCGGAGATTCCGCTGGACCTGCGCCGAATCCTCAAAGGCCAGGACAACGATCGGCCCTTGCTGCCGAACGATGTGCTGTACGTTCCCAAGAAGACGGGGGCCAGTACCGTGGGGCGGACGCTCCTGGTGCTTCTCCCTCTGGCCGGTGTCCTGGCCACCGTTCTGATTGACGTTTACGTTTACAGGTAATAGGTCTACAGGTAAGAAGATGAAAGGCATGAGCCACTATTTGGAACCTGAGTGGAATGGCGGCAAACCTCTCGGGGCAGCTCCCGAGCCGCCGGTCAGCCTCTTGCCGCCAGGACCGGTAGGGCAGAATGTCTGGACTGGCGCCCAGGCGGCTAAGATTTCCTATTGGCAGATCTTTCAGGGACATAAGTTCCTGATGTTCGTTTTCCTGTTGCTCGGCTCCCTGGGCGGCATGGTCTATGTGATACTGAAGACCCCCATATACAGAGCAGTCACGACTGTGGAGTTGGTCGGCTTCAACCAGAGCTTCATGGGAATGAACCAGGTGGACCCGCAAGCCGGCACTGACGGCACTACGTCCTCCGCATCCAACATCCAGACGCAAACTCGGATCTTGACCAGCGGGAGCATGGTCACCCGCGTCATGGAGCGGATGAACCTGGAGATGACCCCGGTTACGTCCACACCGGTAACTTTCTTTACGACTATCAGAAATCGTATACCGTACCTCCAGAATGAGCCGCTGGTACAGAGCCGCGCGGCGCTCAGCCAGGCTGCCGGTTCCGTGAGGGCACGCGGCGTGGGAATCTCCCGGCTGATCGAGATTTCGTGCGAGTCAACGTCGCCGGAAGTGGCGGCCAACTTCGTCAACACACTCGCCGAGGAGCATATCTCGCAGACCTTGGCTTCCCGGTCCACCGTGACCCAGCGGACGTCGCAGTGGATGGACTCTCAGTTGGAAGAAGCCAAATCGCGGCTTCAGGAAGCCGGCGAGGAACTCCGCGCGTTTGTGCAGAAATCCGGCGTCGATTTCTTCCCGGAGCAATCCACCTTGGCCGACAGCAAGCTTAGGACCCTGCAAACAGATCTGGCGAGCGTACAGGCCGACCGGATAGCCAAGCAATCCCGCTGGGAACTGGCAAAGAATGCTCCCGCGGAGAGCCTTCCGGATATCATCAGCGACCCGACCCTTTCGGCGTTGAAGCAGCGGCTGGCGGATCTTCGGCGCGAGATGGCTCAGGACCTGGTAACGCTGACCCCGACCAATCCAAAGGTAGTGGAGATCCAGGTTCAAATCAACGAGACCCAAAAGACGCTGGACAGCGAAAAGCAGGGATTACTCAAGCGTTTGCAGAACGACTACGAAGAATCCCAACGCCGGGAGAAGTTGTTAGCGGGAGCATACAGCCAGCAAACCCGGACCGTTTCGTCCCAGTCCGACAAAGCGTCTCAGTATTCTACGCTGAAACGCGCTGTGGATATGGCCCAACAACTCTACAGCGCCCTTCTGCAGCAGTCCACCCAAGCAGCCTTGATTGCCTTGGCGCCCAACAGCAACATCCGGGTCGTCGATGCGGCTCTTCCGGCTTCGATGCCCACCAGTCCCGACCCGATGACCGACATCCCCCTGTCCGCTATGGCGGGCGCCGCGTTGGGGTATGCGCTTCTTTACTTGCTGGAGGTTAACCGCCGGAAGAAATTCACAATGCTGTTCGACACGCCTGGGTATACGCAGACGATTCTAGGTGTCCCGGAACTCGGGGTGATTCCCTCCGCGGAGCCGGATGCGCACAGGGGGAGGCTGGGAGGCTGGGTGCCTGCACGGGTCTGGCCGCGTCGCGGGGATGTTGCGGATCTCAGCATTACCGTTGGGAATGGCAGCTCCAGCACTTCGGCAGTGGCCGCATGGCGGGGCGATAAGTCGTCGATCCTGGCCGAGTCTTTCCGTCAGACTTTGGTCTCTATTCTTAGGAGTAGACCGAGGGACCATAACCCGCTGTACGTGATTACCAGTGCCGGCCCGTCGGAAGGGAAAACAACCATGAGCGTCAATCTGGGCGTTGCCATGGCGGAGGCTGGCCTCCGGGTTCTCATCATCGACGGGGACCTTCGACGATCTCACGTGCACACGCATTTTGGAGACAAAGACCACAAAGGCTTGAGCGACCTTTTGCTGAGCTCCGATCCGATCGAGACTCTGGTTATGGACGATTACGTGCAGCCGACCGGCATCGAAAAACTCTATGTGATCACCAGCGGCCTGGCTGAAGTGGAGACGCCCGCTCTTCTCTTCTTCTCTCGCCGGGTGCAACAGTTGGTGCCACAGTGGCAGGCACACTTCGACTGCGTCATCCTCGACACCGCTCCGGCCCTGCCATTCCCCGACGCGCGGCTGTGGGGGAAGTTTTCCGACGGGGTGGTGCTGGTTATTCGTGCCGGCATCACTACCCGCGAGGGCGCTTCGTCCACCTGTCAACTTTTCCTGGACGATGGGATCCCAGTGCTGGGCTCGATCCTGAACGACTGGGCGCCAAAAGACGGTGGTGCCCGTGGCCATTACTATGGATACGGCTATGGATACGGATATGGCAAGAAAGCAAAATGAGCTTCCCGCGCCGGCCGTTCTCTTCTCTCTAGTAGCGGCAGCGGGAATGCCGTATCCGAATAGCCTTTGAGAGGCCGTGCGGCGGTTATCCGGGCAGCGGGGGCTGGCCATGTGTGTCGAGTGCGGACGCCGTGGCAGCCCCGGCGCTGCAATCGCCTTATGGAACGGCGCTCTGAGACAAGCACCGGATGTAGCGCCGTGGCAGGCCCGGAGACGATGTAGCTATGTGTGGAATCGCCGGCCTTTTTCGAGCTAATGGGATTTTGCCGGACGACGCGGGGGCTGTGGCGCGAATGTCAGATGCACAGCGCCATCGTGGACCCGACGCCGAGGGCCTGTACTGCGGCGAGCGGGTTGTGCTCGGCCATCGCAGGCTTTCCATCCTCGATCTGTCCGACGCCGGGCGCCAGCCGATGTCCAACGAGGATGGCTCCGTATGGGTCGTCTTCAACGGCGAAATCTACAACTATGCGGAGCTGCGCGAAGAGTTATTGAACTCGGGCCACAGGTTTCGGTCAGCGTCGGACACGGAAGTGCTGATCCACGGCTACGAACAGTGGGGAGTGGAGCGCTTGCTGGCGAAGTTGCGTGGCATGTTCGCATTCGGGCTTTACGATACGCAGAGGGGCCTGTTCCTGGCCAGAGACCGGATGGGGATCAAGCCACTGTACTATTACCAGTCCGGCGGTTTCCTTCTGTTCGCCTCCGAGGTCAAGGCGCTGCTCGGAAGCGGTATGGTGCCGGAGGAGCAGGACCGAAAAGCCCTGGCCGGATTTCTGATCGCGGGCTCAATCCCTTCTCCACGCACCATCGTGAAAAACGTTGCCTGCCTCCCGCCGGGACATTGGGCGGAATGCGGGGATGGTCAGGTGTCGGTGCGAAAGTACTGGGACCTGGATTGCTGCGCGGAGGCGACAGGCTCCGTTGACGACTCGGCACTTCAGGCATGCCTGGAAGATTGCGTGAAGCGTCACCTGGTCAGCGATGTCCCACTGGGCGTGTTCCTCAGCGGAGGTGTCGATTCGGCAGGCCTGGTGGCTCTGGCGAGCCGGATTCGAAAAGCTCAGGGAGATCGACTCCACACGCTCACGGTAGTATTCGACGAACGGGAATACAGCGAGGCTAGCCCCGCGGCCGAGATCGCCAGTCACTTCCAGACGTGCCACCAGGAAGTCCGGGTGACGTGCGCCGATTTCCGGCGCGAGCTGCCCGCGTTCTTCCGGTCGATGGATCAGCCCACCAATGACGGCATCAACTCCTACTTTGTCAGCCAGGCGGCGCGGCAAACCGGTCTGACCGTGGTACTCTCGGGCTTAGGCGGGGACGAAGTGTTCTGGGGTTACTCCCACTATCGGTGGCTGCGCCGGGCGGGTGGCCTGGCGCGAGTTCCGGCGCCGCTACGGCGGCTGCTGGCGTTCTCAGGCTGCCAGTGGGGCAGGCTTCTAAGACGCGATAACTGGTTGCGCATGGCCTACCTGAGCGGATCGGGCTCGATAGACCGGGTGTATCTGACGATGCGCGGCTTCTTCACTCCCGAGCGGGCGGCGCGGCTGCTGGACATGAGCCGTGCCGAACTGGATGCGATCATCGAGGAGCAATACGGGTTCTGCCCGCCGCGGCGGGGCTCCGCCGCGATGGCGTTCAATTATCTGGAGATCAAGCGGTATCTGCACGATCAACTACTACGCGACACGGATGTGTTCGGCATGGCCCACTCCATCGAGGCTCGCGTGCCCTATCTGGATCACGTTGTGGTGGAGCGGATCTGGGGCCTGGCATCCGGACTGAAACTCGACAGAGCTGTCAACAAACCTCTCCTGGTGAAGGCGCTCAACGACCCGCTCCTACGGGCGGCCGCTTCACGAAGAAAGCGCGGGTTTTCCTTTCCCATGAGCCGCTGGATGCAATCCTGCACAGCCGAACTTCAGGAGATTGCGGCATCGGCATCGCTCGATCGCGGCACGGTACGAGAGTGCTGGAGCCAGTTTGCGCGGGGGCAGTTACACTGGTCGCGCGCCTGGGTGCTTGCCGTGCTCGGGTCTCAGAACTGAGAGCGATGGCAGACGCAACAGCACCTCCGGTCTTTCTAATCCGTCCCTCCACCGGATTCCTGAAGCTGAATCTGGGTGAAGTGTGGCAATACCGGGAATTGCTCTACTTTCTGGTCTGGCGAGACATCAAAGTGCGGTATAAGCAAACCGCCCTGGGGGCCGCGTGGGCGATTCTGCAGCCTGTCATGACGATGGTTGTCTTCAGCATATTCTTTGGCCGTCTGGCAAAGGTTCCGTCGGATGGAGTCCCCTACCCGCTCTTTGCCTTCACGGCTCTGTTGCCCTGGCAGTTGTTCGCGTTCGCGCTGAGTGAATCGTCGAACAGCCTGGTGTCGAATCAAAACCTGATCACTAAGGTGTTTTTCCCACGACTGGTAGTGCCGATGGCGTCCGTCCTGGCCGGTTTGGTGGATTTCGCGATCGCGTTTGTGGTCCTGCTGGGGATGATGCTGTATTACGGAACCGTACCCACGCGGGCAATAGCGGTGCTGCCGTTGTTTGTGCTTCTGGCTGTAATGACGGCTCTGTCGGTTGGGCTGTGGCTATCGGCCCTGAATGTCAAGTTTCGAGATGTGCGTTACACAATTCCTTTCCTGACGCAGTTATGGATGTTCGCTACACCGGTGGCATACCCGAGCAGCCTGGTACCGCAACAATGGCGCGCGTTGTACGGGTTGAATCCCATGGCCGGCGTGGTAGAAGGGTTCCGCTGGGTATTGCTGGGGAAGGCGGCGGGTCCGGGACCGCTGTTGTGGGTGTCCATTGGGGCCGTGATCGTGCTGCTGGCAGGGGGCTTGATCTACTTCCGCCGGACGGAGAGCACGTTTGCGGATATCGTATGACCACCGCCATGGACGCGTTTCACTGCTTCTGCGGAGAGACGAAGTTCAATCCTGGCCCAACTTATATTTCCAAGTGGGGGCCAGTTCCACTGGTCCGGTGTGCCGCCTGCCGTACGTACAGAACGTCAGCAGTTCCGAGCGCAAGCGATCTCGTTTGGCTCTATGAATCCGACGATATCTATCATCCTTGCAGCGAGGAAGTATTTCGCGCGCGTGCGAGGGATTTTGAAGCTGTTCTTGCCGACCTTCGCGGCCTGGGGCTGGAGCGGCGAGATCTCTTGGAAGTCGGCTGCAACGCAGGATATGCTCTCTCGGCTTTCCTCGAAAGCGGCTGGAGCGTGACAGGAATCGAAACTAACGAGTCGACCGCGGACTACGCGCGCAAGAGACTTGGCGTCAGAATCGTATCCCGGATCGACTCGCTGCCTCAGACCGAGACCTTTGACGTGGCGCTACTGAGCCACGTGCTTGAGCACATACCGGACCCGTCGAGTTTTCTAAGGGCGCTGGCTTCGCGACTGCGCCGCGGCGGGCTCGTCTGCGTTCTTGTGCCGAATTATGGATCGCTTCTGGTTCGACATGTTCTGAAAGGCGCCTGGTGCGGGTTCATTCCCCTACAGCACGTCTGGTATTTTGACAGCCTGTCATTGGCTGGGCTCATGCGCAAGTGCGGCTTCTTTCCAGTTATGGTGAAATCACGCCACTACCTCGACTGGCGATCGCGGACACTGTGGCGCACGGCGATAAAGATCCCGCTGGCGGGAGTTCATCGGCTTTTCCCGAAAGATGGAACAGAACTACTCGGAATATTTAGAGTCGAATAACAGGGTGGCCTTGGCCAAAGGCGGAAGGCCGGAACCATGCGGACGTGGAGTCACTCGGGCGCTCCACTGGACGTGCATCTAAAGTACACGCTCAAACGACCGGTGGCCGGGCTGGGGAAGACAGCGGCTCCGGGACCGCTGTTGTGGGTGTCCATGGGAGCTGTGATCGCGCCGCCGGCGGGCGGCTTGATCTACTTCCGGCGGACGGAGAGCACGTTTGCGGATATCCTATGAGTGACGAGACGATCGGACCGCCAAAGACCGTGGTTGCTGGAAGCACAGATCCAAGTCTGCGTCGCCTCGCGATGCGGTTCGTGCGCAAACTCCGGCCCGATCCGGCTACCGATGCACAGCAACTTATTCGATGGTTCGCCGCCCGCAGTATTCCCCGAACTTGCCTGAATTAGATTTACTCTATCCTCTCGTCAAATCAAAGAGGAGCCTTTCATCGGCGCTTTGCCAAGTTGTTTCGTGGATATACCGGCCGATTCGACGAAGGGACCTGGAAGGTTCCATTTTGCGGCAGAACGATCAAGGTTCCTCTCCAGCAGGACTCGGCTTGGCTCGATTGGGACGCGGCATTGTCCGTACTTGGCCACGAGACCGAGATTAAGCGATCCTATGAGTTCCTAATCCAACTGAGTGCCCGGCCCAGACTGATTCTCGATATTGGCGCAAACTATGGCACCCACTCCATCCTCTTCCTGGTGCACGGAATCAGGACCATCTCATTTGAGCCGAATGCAAAGTGTCACAAGTTTTTTCAGAATCTCTGCTCCCACAATGGTGTTCCATGCCCCATTGAGCCGCTGGCAGTTGGCCGGCAGGAAGGCGTTGTCGAGCTTTGGTTTCCGGAAACGGAAGAATGGCTCGGCACGATCGATCCGGCGGCGAAACAGCGACTGGAGTCAGTTGGCGAGATCGTAAAGGTCGAAGCCGGCCAAACGACTGTGGACGAATACATAAGGCGCCACCAGCTTCGGCCGGATCTTATCAAGATCGATACTGAAGGCAACGATCTAAACGTCCTTCTCGGCAGCTTGCAGACCTTGGCGGTGTGCCGCCCGCTTGTAATCTTCGAGAGCTGGCAAGACGATGGCAGGATGCCGGCATTTGAGTTCCTCGCCGCGCATGGGTACAGGGTTTGCAATTTGCCGATAGTTCCTGGAGAAACTCCGGAACCTCTTACCGCCGCAGTCTTTTCCCATACGGGGTCGGCGAATTTTCTCGCCGTGGCCGAGGAGATGTTAGCTATTTGGCCACCGGAATTCGCCTAACCCGGGTTTACCCGACTGAATGAGCACACAAAGTAGCGTTCCGCGGCCGGGCCCCCAGCCATGAGTGACGCCGCCATTCGCGTTGCAGGACTGAGCAAGCTGTACCGCCTCGGCAAGCGGGAACGCTACCGCACGCTGCGCGATACGCTGGTGGATACGTTCACCGCTCCGCTTCGGCGGCTCCGCTCAGGACCTTCTCCAAACGGGGAACCGGAAACGATCTGGGCACTCAAGGACGTTTCGTTCGAGGTCGGGCACGGGGACGTGATCGGAATCATAGGTCGCAACGGGGCTGGCAAGAGCACCCTGCTGAAGATTCTGTCACGGATTACGGACCCGACGGAAGGGACGGCGGAGATTCACGGCAGGGTTGGGTCTCTGTTGGAAGTCGGGACCGGATTCCATCCGGAACTTACCGGACGGGAGAACATCTTCCTGAATGGCGCCATCCTGGGCATGAAGAGGTCCGAGATCCTGCGGAGATTCGACGAGATAGTGGCATTTGCCGAACTGGAGAAATTCATCGATACTCCGGTAAAGCACTTTTCGAGCGGCATGTACATGCGGCTGGCATTCGCGGTAGCAGCCCACCTGGAACCGGAGATTCTGATCGTGGACGAAGTGTTGGCGGTGGGAGACGCGGAGTTTCAAAAGAAGTGCCTCGGGAAAATGGGTGACGTCGCAAAGGAGGGCCGGACTGTGCTGTTTGTCAGCCATAACCTGACGGCGATTGCGACCCTATGCAAAACCGCGATTTGGCTGCACTGCGGGGAACGCAGGATCTCTGGGCCCTCGGATACCGTCGTTTCCGAATATTTGCGCTCCAGTAAAGGAGCGAGTTCTTTCGATCCACACGCGTTTCCAATAGACCCTGACTTTCGTCTCATCAGCGTCTTCGTCGACCAGGGCGGAAATAGGACTGGACCGTTCTCGACCAGTACTCCCTTAAGTCTCGTTATCAATTACGAGATAAAGCGGCGGACCGTTGGTATTCGCATTGGGTTCGACATTGCAACCCTCGAAGGAGTTACTTTATGGCGGTCCTTCGACGACGATATGCAGCCTCCCAGATTGCGGCCCGTGGGAGAGTACCGGGCTGTCTGTCACTTGCCGCCGAACCTGCTGTTTCCACGCAGCTATGTTATTAGCCTGTCCATCGCCGTTCACGGTATAAGATGGATTTCATTCGGGCAGGTTTCGCAGGTCGTCGAGTTCTGCAACTTAAATGGCGTTGGATCGGCTTATGCCGACGAGAGGCACCGCCCGTTCTTGCTGTTGCCGGCCTTGGAGTGGGAGACGAAGATAAACAACGACGGCACATGCTTGCCAGTCCTGCCGTCACTCGGGCGACGGTAGCTCTGGAATAGGGGTTTTAGCTTTATTTGGTGCCGGTCGATTGCGGCTCCGCAAGTCTTGTAAAAGCCCTGGTGTGCTGGACCAAGGGCCTCTGCCGCCCCTGAGGCCAAATGCATTTGGGAGTGGAGCAAGCGTGCTCTTGAAGCGGGGTGTTTTGCCGGCGATTTCCTGGCGTGGATGCCTGGCCCCTGGCGAAAGACAGGCATCGAACCCAGCGCTGCCGCCCGAAGGATCGCAGAGGCCAGAGGTGTCGAGACCGTAGGGGATTCGATTGGCTCATCGTCTACGTTAAGAGTCTCTCCGGCAATCGTCAGATGATCGATGTCATGGAACATGTCGAGTACCCGTCTTGAGGCTCTACGATCCCTTTGCGATCTCCTCGCCGATCGCGGGATCATCATGATATTCACCGACGCCGCCGATTGCTGGAGTTGGCGCGTTTTCGGGAGACATTACTGGTACTCATCGCTTCCCGAACACATTAGCTTCTTCACTCGGCAGTGGTTCGAGCACGCTGCATCGAGATTGGGCATGAACGTGATTTCATTCCAGCGCATGTCGTTGGTACTGGGCCGCTGAGATGCCGCTTCACCAGACCTGCAATAAGTTGGCGATCTTGGGCGGCGGCGCGGTTGTTCGCAACTGCTTTCTTCCTGCTGCCAAGGCGATCGGAATTCTGGGCCGGGTCACGGTTGTAGATCCTAGTGCTGCCATCCGAGCGCTCGCTCCCCTGTACCCGGAAGCCGAATTGACGCGGGGAGATTTCCAAAGTTGGCTGCAATCCTGTGCGGCGGACGAATACGCAGCCGCGATCATCGCCCTTCCCAACTCCCTTCACGAACAGGCGGTCCAGCTCGCCTTTCAGAAAGGGTTGCACGTGCTTTGCGAGAAGCCGCTGGCGCTTGCAAGCGACGTGTGCCGGAATCTGGCAGAGGAGGCTCAGGCAGCGGGTCGGATTCTGGCGGTCAATATGGTGCGCCGGCTCTATCCGAGCGTGTTGCTGGCACGCTTCGCAGTGGAGCGGGGCTTGATCGGAGATTTGCAGTCGGTCGAAATGGAGCACGGGTCGCGCTATTCCTGGCCGGCCGAGACTCTGTCGCCTTTCCGTCGCGAGAATGGTGGGCTTCTAGCCGATATGGGGGTCCACTATCTCGATCTCGCCGAAAGTTTTGCCGGGGAATTGTCGCCTTGCACCTATGAAGATGACAACCGGGGTGGCGTGGAAGGGGACCTGTGCTACTCTCTCGAATCACGAAACGGCGTAAGAGTTCGTATCGCCCTGTCCCGAGTGCGTTCGCTCGACAATCGTATCGTGTTGACGGGAACGGACGGACGCATCGAATTCGGAGTTGACGAATTCGAGCGGTGCCTGATCACCGATCGGGGCGGCAGTAGCTTGGAACTGAGGACAGTTCGACCTTATTCAGCGGGTGACTTTCGCCCGGATTTTACCGCCTGTTTCGCGCAACAGATCCACGACTTTCTGGAGTGCATCGAGACCGGCCGGCGACCCCTGGTCGACGGCTTCGCCGCGAGCAGGGCAGCCGCACACATCGAGTGGGCCTATGCGAAGCGGCAGCGCTGTGCGATGCAACCCTGCCCGGGTACTGGGCGGGACATCGCATCCGGGCTGAAACCGGCGCCAGTGCTGATTACCGGCGCCACCGGCTTCATCGGATCGCACCTCGTGGAGGCGCTTGCAGAGTGCGGATTCCAGGAGATCACTGCCGCTGTCCGGGGCGCCCGGAACTGCGCCACAATCGCGCGGTTTCCCATAGCGCTGGAGAGCCTGGATCTACTGGATTATGAAGGCGTGAGGCGTGCGATTCGCGGGAAGCGTTTCGTGTTCCACCTGGCGTACGGCAAGGATGGAAAACGACCGCGAGAGATCACCGTCAACGGCACCGAGAACATGGTTTCCGCTGCGATCGAGGAACACTGTGAATGCATAGTGATCCTGAGCACGATGTACGTCTTTGGCCACTCGCCCTCTGTTGTGGACGAGTCGTTTCCGTATAGGCCGATCGGGGGGGAATACGGGCGATCCAAGGCGGAAATGGAGCGATGGTGCCTCCGACGCGCACAGAGCTCCGGAAACACCCGAATCGTCGTGCTGAATCCGGCTTGCGTGTACGGGCCACGCGGCGGGACGTACTCGGAGCTTCCCGTTACGCTTGCCAAGGCGCAGGGATTTGGCTGGATTGACGGTGGATCCGGTGCAGCCAATTATACGTTTGTAGCCAATCTCATCGATGCGATGCTGTTAGCCGCGTCGCATCCCAGGGCGCACGGCGAGCGCTTCATCATTAATGATGGGACGACTACCTGGCGCGCGTTCCTCGAGCCGATATTGGAGCCGTGGCTCTCGGAAATCCGCTCGTACACTAAGGCCGAACTGATCCGAATCGAAAAACGGCGACGGCTGGGCCTGCTCGACGCGGTCCGAGCAGCGGCTCAAAATCCCGCACTGCGCCGATTGGTTCGTCAGACTGCGTTGGGCGAACTGGCAGCGGCCGCAGTGCGGCGATACTGGCCGTCGGCCCTCAACGGACATACTCACAGGGAGCCTGTTTCTCGCGGAGACGCGGCCTCCCAGGCGCCCGCCCCGCCTTCGTGGCTGGCCGATTTGTTCAGCGGCGAAACGTCCCAGTTCTCAGCGGAAAAGGCCAGGCGCGTGCTCGGATGGTCGCCTCGCCTGGATTTGGCCGAAGGCCAGCGGCGCACAATCCGATATCTGGAAGAGATGAACCTGCGTTGACCGCGCGGCAGGCGGTCAGGGAGCCCGCCCCGGTCGCGCGATCGGAGTATAGCCACGGCTAGGTACGGTAGGCTCATCCATTTCATGGCGCAAGTCTCTGTCATCATTCCGTGCTTCAACGCCGCCTCATGGCTGCCGGCGACTCTAAGCAGTGTCAGCGCCCAGCGAGGTGTGGATCTGGATATTGTGGTTGTGGATGACGGCTCAACGGACGGCTCCTCGCAGGTAGTGCGGGAAATCTGCCCCGCGGCGCGGCTGATCCGGACTGACAATCACGGGGCCAGCGCAGCCCGCAACCGGGGGACCGCGGAGGCGCGGGGCAGTTTCCTGCAGTATCTGGATGCCGACGATATCCTTGGTTCGGACAAACTGATGCGGCAAGTGGAGGCGCTGGAGCACAGCGGCGCCGATGTGGCATACGGCGATTGGCAGAGGCTAGTCGAGCAGAATCCCGGGGAGTATACGAACGGCGAAGTGGTGCGGCGAACAATGGACGGCCCGCCCGACATCGCGCTATTTACCTGGTTCTGGTCGCCGCCAGCGGCTTACTTGTTCCGCCGCGGTATTGTGGAGGCGGTGGGTTCGTGGAACTCCAACCTGCCGATCATACAGGACGCCCGGTTTGCACTGGACTGCGCACTGCGGGGCGCCAGGTTCGTCTATTGCCCGGGCCTGATGGCCTCCTACCGGCAGCACATGGCCAACTCACTTTCCCATCGGGATCAGCCGGCGTTTGTGCGTGACTGTCTCACCAACGCCTTGGAAGTAAAGCAATGCTGGGAGGAGCGGCAGCCCTTGAGTGAGAGTAAGCGCGCCGCTTTGACAGACGTCTTGCATTCCGTGGCCACGGCATCGTGCGGTAAGGACGGAAGAACGTTCGATACGGCTTGTGCGATGTTAGGGGAAGTCGCCAGACGATACATACCAAGGAACGAGCGCAACCTTTCGAAGATGGTCTTCTGCTTACTGGGATATCGGCGCGCGGTCCAGTTCCTGTATTTCTACCGGTCGCGCGTGCGCCGCCGGAGGCCTCTGGCGGGTGGGGGCGCACCCCACAACCCGCTCCGATGACCCAAGCGACACCGCAACCGGTCTGCATGGCGAGAGATTCGATCCAGCGCGGGAACGCAGGCGTTCATGAAAGTGCTGCACGTACCATTTTGCTATTACCCCGACCCGGTTGGCGGCACCGAGGTTTACGTGGCTTCCCTTGCTCAGGCGCAACGGAAACAAGGGCTGGAGATAGCCATTGCCGCTCCGGCCGATCAGAACGGGACTTATCGGCACGACGGGATCGGCGTCTACCGCTTCCGGACCTCCAGCCGTATCGATCTACGCCAACTGTACGGCGAGGGCGACGACGAAGCTGCTCGGGCGTTCCTGGGAATCCTGAAATCCTGGCGTCCGGACCTGGTGCACTTACACGCATTTACCAGCGCTATTTCGTTGCAGCTTGTTCGCGAGTCGCAACAATGCGGTGCGCCCGTGGTGTTCACGTATCACACTCCGACAGTGACCTGTACTCGCGGGACACTCCTCCGATGGGGCAAAGAAATCTGCGACGGAAGAATGGACGCGCGCCAATGCGCGCGATGCACGCTGCACGGCAAGGGCGTGCCACGACCGGTAAGTTGGGTAGTCGGGAGCCTGCCCGGCCGCATCGGTGAGTGCGCCGGAAACGCGGGCCTGAGCGGGGGCATCTGGACCGCGCTTCGCATGAGCGAGTTGATCCGGTTGCATCATCAGGCGACAAGGGCGCTCGTCGAACAGGTCGATCATGTCGTGGCGGTCGCCGAATGGGTGCGCGAGTTGCTGATTCGCAACGGCGTTCCCGCGGAGAAGATCACATTGAGCCGGCAGGGTCTTCCCTACCCCGCTCGGTCCGGCGATAGCGGACCGTCGACTCGACCGGCGTCCGCCGCACCGCGCCTGCAATTGGCGTTTTTGGGAAGGCTGGACCCCGTGAAGGGAGTCGAGATTTTGATCGACGCGCTGGGCAGCGTGCCGCAGTTAGCTGTGTCCCTGGACATCTATGCGGTGGTTCAGGGGCCATCGGCCGGGGACATGGAGGCGCGTCTGCTCCGCAAGGCCGCCGCGGATCCGCGGATTCGTTTCTTGCCGCCCCTGGCAGCGAAAGACGTAGTGGAGCGGCTACAGGCTTACGATGCTCTTCTGGTCCCTTCGCAATGGCTCGAAACCGGCCCACTCGTGGTCTACGAGGCGTTTGCCGCCGGCATCCCTGTGATCGGCAGCAACCTGGGGGGCATCGCTGAGTTGGTGAAGGACGGAGAGAACGGGATTCTGGTGGAAGGCCATTCCGTATCCGCGTGGACAAGAGCGATAGCGAGTTTGGTGGAAAGCCCGGATTTGCTGGAGGGATTGCAATCGGGGCGGGGGCAGGTTCGTACGATGGAGAGCGCCGCGGCCGACATGCGAAATGTTTATGCGGCGCTTTCGAATCGGGTACGCTGTATATGAAGATTTGGCCGCGGCAGGCCGCGCGTGGCCGCTCTTCTTGCCGGATTTCCCAACCACATTCGACTTGCATTGTACCGCCACGGTTTGTTACGAGGACACGGGCCTGAAGCCGAAGCGCATCGCGTACGTGCAGTATACGAATCCGGCGGGATACCCACCCCTGCACCACAGTTCCCAGATCCTGGCGGAAAACGGCTGGGATGTCCTCTTCCTGGGCACTGGTGCTTGGGGGGCTGATAAGCTGCGCTTCCCGCCCGATGAGCGAATTCAAGTGCGCCAACTGCGCTTTCAACCAGCCGGCTGGCGGCAGAAAGCGCATTACGCGTATTTTCATCTCTGGTGTCTGCTCTGGGCGATACGCTGGCGCCCCACTTGGATCTATGCCTCCGATCCGCTATCTGCTCCGTTCGCATGGTTCGCAACCGTAGTCTTGCGGATCCCGGTTGTGTTCCACGAGCATGATAGCCCGGCCAGGGCTGCATCGTCCGGTAGCCTGGCACGTTTTTGTTCCCGCATGAGAATCCGGTGCGCGCGCCGTGCGGCGCTCGGTGTACTCCCGAACGGACGCCGGGCCGATGCGTTCGCCGCCACAACCAAATGCCCGATTCCTCCATTGGTGGTTTGGAACTGCCCGCGCCGCCGAGAGGTTGCTCCGGCGCGCCAGCGGTGCGAAGAAGGGCGCCTCCGGCTTCTTTACCACGGCTCTATCGTGCAGGAGCGGCTGCCTGTAGCCGTGATTGAAGCATTAGCCGCATTGCCCGAAGGTGTGTCGCTCACGGTCGTTGGTTATGAGACAGTTGGTTCGATGGGGTACCTCGACACGCTCCGAAGCCGGGCCGCGGAGTTGGGCATTAGCCGGCGTCTGGAGACCTTGGGGACGTTAGCGCGTCGCGAGTTGATGGAGGTCTGCCGAACACACGACCTCGGCTTGTCGTTGATGCCCCTGCACAGTGAAGATGAGAACCTCCACGCCATGACAGGCGCCTCCAACAAACCCTTCGACTACCTGGCATGCGGCCTGGCGGTACTGGTTTCGCAGCTCTCTGATTGGGAAGAAATGTTCGTCCGTCCGGGGTACGGCCTCTCTTGTGATCCGAGTTCGCCCGAAAGCATCGCCGCGGCTGTCGGCCAACTCTACGCGAATCCGGAGCGGACGCGCGCGATGGGCGAGCGCGGGCGCCGGCGCATCCTGAACGACTGGAACTACGAGCGCCAGTTCCAGCCGGTGCTCGACATCTTGTCGGGCGCCATTCGCAACCAGGCCAGCCACTCCGACGCCACGCTCCCGGCCAAGACTGGAAGGGCGTCGACAAGATGACTTCTGCTGAGCAAGCTGCGAAATGAGCGAACTGCTGATTGTCGGGAACCGTGGCGGGTCTCACGTCGGGGGGAGTTTCGAGCGTGCGGCGGCTGCGATGGAACTCCCGGTTAGCTTGATCGAGTCCCGCCGAGCCATGCAAGGTCCTTTGTGGCTACAGAAGCTCAAGTGGCATGCACTGGACCACCGGCCCACGAGGATGCGGCAGTTCGAGACAGAAGTTGTCACCTACTGCCGGAAGTTTCAGCCCAAGGTTCTGTTGGCCACCGGACAAGCGCCGCTTGGCGCCATGGCGCTGGAAACGATTCGAAGTTGTGGCACATGTTGCGTAAACTATCTCACCGACGATCCGTGGAACGCGAGTCACCGGACCCGGTGGTTCCTGCGTGCGCTGCCACAGTACGATTGCGTATTCACAACGCGCCGGTCAAACCTCCTCGAACTGGGACAAGTGTGCCGCCGGGTCGAGTTTGCGCCTTTCGGATACGATCCCGAGCTGTTTCATCCCGAGAGTCTAACGCCCGAAGAGACGAGTGCGTTGGCGTCGGATGTACTGTTTGCCGGTGGAGCAGACCAGGATCGGGCCGCCGTAATCGGAGGGTTGATAGCTGGCGGATTCCACGTTCGGCTTTACGGTGATTACTGGGATCGTTTTCCGGAGACGCGGGGCCGTTCGGGAGGGCTAGTAGATATACCTCTGTTAAGGAAAGCCATTAGCGCAACGCGCGTGGCACTTTGTCTGGTCCGGCGCGCCAACAGGGATGGGCATTGCATGCGTACCTTCGAACTCCCGGCTGTAGGCGCCTGCATGCTGGTCGAGCGAACCGACGAGCACCTCGATCTGTTTGGACCGGAAGGAACTGCCGTACGGTACTTTGAATCCACCTCAGATATGATTCGGGCGGTGGCGCTTCTGCTGCAGGACGAAGGCGAGCGACGCCGGCTGGCCGCGGCAGCGCACCGGCTTATTGTGGGTGGCCGGAATCGCTACCTTGATCGCCTCAGCCATATGCTAGCTGCCATTTCAGATGACGTCGTACCCACTGTATGATGATCGCTCCTGTTGTGCACGGGAGGTTTTACCCGTTCGATATTGCCCGAAGTCTGACCAAACGCGGGCACGTCGCTCAGGTGTTTGCATCCGGGCCTTTCGACGTAATTCACGTGTTCAGCGGAGTGACAGAGGAACTGTTAGGAGTGAAGAACGGTGCCCTGCGCTTGCTCGTGCGCGGCTTCGCCCATATCCGGACTCAGGATAGGATACTGGCAGAAGAGTCTGTGCGGGTGAATGGCGTTTTGTCCTGCAAAGCCGAGACGATGCCCGCGGCAGAAATGGGGAATCGGCAGGTGGTTGCAGAGTGAGTCAGAGATACCAGCCACTGGTGGTGATTGAGACGCATCCGGTGCAATATCACGCGCCGGTCTATCGGGCGGTGCAGGAGACACATGGGATCCCCGTCGAGGTGATCTATGGGGCTGATTTTAGTGTGGCCGGCTATCGTGACACGGAGTTTGGAGCTTCGTTCGCTTGGGACGTGGATTTGGTGTCTGGGAACGAGATCACGTTTCTGTCGCATGTCGCGCAAGGCGGTGCCCGGTCGTTTGAAGAGGTCTCCAGCAGGGGCTTAGGCGAAGCCCTCGATCGCCTGAGAGTTGGGGCAGTTCTAGTCACCGGATACCAGCACGCTTTCCATCGAGCCGCGTTTTTTCAGGCTTGGAGGCGACGATACCCCGTCCTGTTTCGTGCTGAGACTACGGACCATGCCGCCTGGAGAAACGGCGTCCGGCGATGCGTTCGCGACCAGGCGCTGCGGTGGCTGTACTCAAGCTGTGGCCGCGTTCTCCCCATCGGATCGCGGTCCATCGAGCACTACCGGAGGCTTGGGGTACCTGACAGCAAGATGATACTCTCGCCTTATTGCGTCGACACTTCGCCGTTTCGATGCGAGGAGGCCGATCGCGATCGTCTCCGCCCATCGACGCGGAGGGGCCTGAATCTGGGCGACGGGGATATCGCGGTCCTGTTCTCCGGCAAGCTTAGCGTGCGCAAGGGTGTCCACGTGCTGGTCGAGGCCGCCAAGCGTCTGCCTGAGGAGGTTCGCAGCGGGCTGGTGCTCTTGTTCCTGGGGGCCGGCAAAGAAGAAGGCTCGCTGGCCGAAGCCTGCCGTGCTCTTCCCGCGATCCGTGCTTGTTTCGTCGGATTCCGGAACCAGAAGCAGCTCAGTCCTTACTACCATGCGGCGGATTTGCTGGTGCTGCCAAGCATCGAGTTCGAGACGTGGGGGCTGGTCGTCAACGAAGCTTTGCACCATGGTCTGCCATCGGTTGTGTCTGACGCTGTCGGTTGCGCGCCCGACTTGATCGAAGCGGGGGTGACGGGTGAGGTCGCACAGGCCGGGTGCTCGCGCGGCCTGGCTTCGGCGCTGCAGCGGAGCCTCTTGCTGGTTGGTAAGGCGCATGTGCGCTCACGGTGCCGCGCCAAGATTCGCCCATTTTCGGTTAAGAGCGCGGCAGAAGGCATCGCGAGAGCGTACCGGGAACTCGCGGGAGTCGACCCCCAAGAACCGCTGGCGGCTCAGGCGAAGGCTCTGTCATGAGAGTAGCCGTTGTGGCCCATGGCCGGTTCTACGCGTTCGATCTGGCCGCAAGCTTGACCAAGCGCGGGCACGATGTTCACGTCTTTACCAATTATCCCAGGTGGGCGGCCAAGCGCTTTGGCCTTTCGCCCGAATGGGTCCACGGTTTCTGGCTGCACGGCGCGCTGTGCCGTGCGGCGGACCGGCTGGGTCTCTCCGCGATCGCGGACGCGCCGCTGCATCGGATGTTCGGCCGGTGGGCGGCGAAACGGATCGCATCCGGGCACTTCGACGTAATTCACGTGTTCAGCGGAGTGGCCGAGGAACCGTTACGAGTGAAGAACGGAGCCCTGCGCATGCTCGTGCGGGGCTCCGCCCACATCCGGACTCAGGATCGGATACTGGCAGAAGAGTCTGTGCGGGTGGGTGCCAAACTGGAACGCCCCACCGGGTGGAAGATCGCTCGCGAAGAACGCGAGTATCTGATGGCGGATCGCATTGTGGTTCTGTCCCAGTTTGCCCGGCAGAGTTTCGTCGCTCAGGGCGTGGAGCCGCGGAAATTGGCGCTCCTTCCTCTAGGCGCCGAGACCCGGGCTTTCCGGCCATCGCAGGAAGTCTTGGAAAGGCGGTGCCGCAGGATTCTGTCGGGCCATCCGCTAACCGTGCTATTCACGGGCAATTTTAGCTTCCAAAAGGGCCTCTACGATTTTGGGAGAATAGCGCGCGTGCTTCACCAGAGCGGGCGATTCCGCTTTCGAGTTGTTGGCACAGTTTCCGCAGCGGCTCGCTCATTCGTGGCTCAACTGCCAGCGTCCGTCGAGTTGGTACCACGGCAGCCGCAGTCCAGCCTGCCGAGATACTATGCCGAAGCGGATGTGTTCCTGTTTCCGACCTTGCAGGATGGGTACGCTGTAGTCCTGGCGGAGGCGTACGCGAACTCCTTGCCTTTGCTGACCTCTACCAACTGCGCGGGTCCGGATGTAGTGAAAGAAGGCGAAACCGGCTGGGTATTGCCAATACGCGATGCCAACGCTTACATCGAGAGGCTGCTCTGGTGCGACCGCAATCGGGAAGAGCTGGCCCAAATGGTACACCGGATCCATGCAGACTGTCATTCAAGAAACTGGGATGACGTCGCGGCAACATTCGAAGATATCTGCGCCGAAACCGGCGTCAAGGCGAAATAACGCATGGATTCCTCCGCATTCGTCCCCGACCTGTTCGTCTGGTTAGTCGCCCTGGCTTACTTAGTGTACCAGACCTGGCGGCAACCTTCGACCGGCCTGGTGCTGTCTTATTGTTTCCAATTGTGGATGCTGTACTGGCTGGCCGGGTTCATCCACGCTCTGCCTTGGGCAAACCTGCCCAATTCCGATACGTCTCTCCAGGGTTTTCAGCAGAGCACGTATGGCTTAGTGGCCTTTACAGTGGGCGCATCGTTGTTAGGCCCCCGGCTGGGCAGGTGGATCGTGGCGAAGCGTGACACTCAGATGGATGCCGCCGATCCGCGGTTAGCCCGTAGCTACCTCATTTTTGGCATCGTCTCTTATCTTGCACTTGCGCCAACGGTCGGCACAATCGCCGGTCTGAACTGGCTCACCGCCATTGGCTCTCAGTTTGTGGTTGTGGGTTGTTGCCTGGCCTGTTGGCAGGCATGGCACTCGGGAGGCAGGATGGCGCTGTTGCGAACGATAGCGCCTGCGGCGGCACTCCCATTCGTGACAATTGTAGCGGCGGGATTTTTGGGGTTTGGCCTCGTGTCCCTATCCGTCGTTATGTTCTTCTGTGCCCAATTCTTCCGCCCCAGGTGGCTGTTGATCGCGGGATTTCTCATCAGCGGATACATAGGCCTCTCTTTCTACACCTCCTATATGCGCGACCGCAGTGCGATTCGAGCCTCGGTTTGGGGCGGCGAGTCTCTGACGGACCGTTTCGAAGTATTGTCCCAAACGATTCTTAATGTGGATGCCTTCTCGCTTACCAATCCCCAGCAACTCGCGTCTATTGATGTCCGTCTGAATCAGGACGCCCTGGTTGGCGCTGCGATGAATTACCTGACTGAGCCAAGCGATTATGCCCGGGGAGCTACTCTCTGGCAGGCGGCCTTGGCTTTGGTGCCACGATTGATCTGGCCGTCGAAACCGGTATACGCGGGCAGCGGCACGCTTGTCTCGAGTTTTACGGGCATGACGTTCGCACCAGGCACAAGCGTCGGAGTCACGGCGGTGCTGGAGTTTTACGGGAATTTCGGGACTGCCGGCGTCATTGGGGGGTTTTTCGTTTTGGGGCTTATCGTCAAGGCTCTCGATATGGCGGCGGGAGCGTTCCTGGCCGGCGGGGATTGGCGTGCCTTCACGACAGTTTTCCTGGTCGGTATCAGCTTTCTGAACGTGAATGGCCAGTTGGCTGAGATCTCCATGAGTGCGATGGGTAGTGTGGTCCTGGCGAGCGTGGTGAATCACCTCCTCAAGGCGCGCGCTCGGTCTTCGGCCGAAAGCGAATCGCGGCCGGTTGGCGCGATTGTGAAATAGGAATGCGGGCTCTGTTTGTGTCTCCTTGCCTCTTCGAGGAGCACTACGGCGGCGTGCAGAAGAGCGCGCAACTCGCTCTGGAAGCTCTCCGTTCCAACAAACAGACGGCGGATACGCGGGTTCTGTGTTACGGCGCCCGGTGTAACCGAAAGAGTTGTCTAGAAACTGGCGTCGATCCGTGCAGTCACTCAAAACTGTCAGCCGTTCTACGGGCGTTGAGCCTTCGACCCCGCCCCGGCACAATACTGTTCTGGCACGTGGACCTTCTGAGATTGCTCCCTTTGCTTAGACGCCGCGCGGCAAGGATCTACGTGTTTCTCCATGGTGTCGAATGCTGGCGCCCAATGGAGGCGCGGATGCAGAATCTGCTGGCCCACGTCGATACCTTCCTGACCAACAGCGATTTTACCTGGGCACGCTTCCTCGAAAATAATCCGCGTTGGAAAGCATCTCAGCACCGTACCGTGGCGCTGGGCCTGGATTGCCCCGGGCCCAGTATCCCGGCGCCCGCGGGAGTACCTGCCGCGATAATACTGGGCCGAGTGTATCGGTCGGAAAACTATAAGGGCCACCGTGAACTGATTGAAGCTTGGCCGACGGTCGTGCGGAGCAGTAACGAAGCGGAGCTTTGGGTTGTGGGCGGCGGAGATGCGGTGGATGACCTGAAAGGTTTGGCGGTGAAACTCGGTGTCGAAAGACAAGTCCGATTTTTCGGCGCCGTCGAGGAAGGCCGGAAGCAGTCCCTTCTTCGGTCTGCGCGCTGCCTGGTTCTGCCCAGCCGCGGCGAGGGCTTCGGATTGGCTTACTTGGAGGCGATGCGGCTCGGCAGGCCCTGCCTCACCAGCACGAAGGATGCCGGCCGGGAGGTTGTCAACCCGCCCGAAGCGGGTTTGGCGGTTTCCCCGAGCGATATTTCCGGTTTAGCTGAGTCCGTTCTGCGTCTCCTGAGTCCCGGTCCGGAGTGGCAGGATTGGTCCGCGCGGGCGAAGAGCCGATACGAGTCGGCATTCACGGCCGCGCATTTTCAAAAGCGGCTTCTCCAGGCGGTGCTCAAGGAGGACGCGGTTTGAATCCTACAAAGGGGAGAGGCGCCACCGAAGGGGATCCGCACGATTCGATTCCCCGCCCCAGCACGATCGCATTTTGCCATACGTGCGGCGCTGGGTGGCCGGGCCGGGTCCATCGGCGCCGCACCCGGGGGCTACCATGCTGGACATAGGTTGCGGCCGGGGACGCTGCGGCACGTTTCGCGCAATCGCGCCAAATCAGCGCTGACCCGCTGCCATGGAGATACAGGCCAATTCGCCTGATCTCAGAGCTGTTCCGGTTCACAACACTCATCGTGCCGGCACTGACTCGTATAAGCGACTCCGTGTGTGGCTGGGCACGGAAGCAATCGTCCGTCTAGTGAGTGCAAGGTTTGCAGTCGATAGCTTGGGTGCTGCCGAGTTTGCTTATACCGAGTGCTGAGGCCCGAGTCAAGGATGCACGGCAGCCGGTCCTCGCGTCAACATGAAGGTTCTGCACGTAATCCCGTCGGTGGCGCCGTCACGCGGGGGACCCAGTTTCGTCATCCGGACCATGACGCGCGGGCTGGCGCAACGCGGCATCGAAACGCACGTCGCCACCACCGATGATAACGGACCGTCGCGTTTGGACGTGCCCTTCGACCGGCCGGCTGTCGAAGACGGGGTTGTCTATTGGTACTTTCCACGCCAAACCCGCTTCTACACGTTTTCGCTTCCCTTCACAAAGTGGCTTTGGCGGCACGCGGGCGATTACGACCTGATTCACATACACACCTTGTTCTCCTACTGCTCAAACGCGGCCGCGTGGGTGGCCCGCCGCAAGGGGATCCCGTATATTATCCGCCCATTGGGAGTTCTTAATCGATGGGGCATGAACAAACGCCGCCCGTGGCTGAAGCGGCTTTCCTTTGTTCTTCTCGAGAAAAAGCTGCTGGCCGGTGCGGCGTGCGTGCAGTACACCGCCGACCAGGAGCGTATCGAGGCGTCGGAACTCGGCTTTTCTCATACGCCGGTCGTCATTCCGAACCCCGTGGAAATCTCCAAAGCACCGCGTGGCGAACTCCGAGGCCGTTTTCGCGCCCGTTACCCCCAATTGGCGGGACGGCGTATTGTTCTGTTCCTGTCCCGCATCGATCGAAAGAAGGGACTGGATCTTCTAATTCCCGCCTTTAACCAGGTCGTGGCTCGCCACCCGGAGGCAGTCTTAGTCATAGCCGGAGATGGCGACCGGGGGTTAGTCGAGACATTGCAGCGCCACGCGCACGAGCTCGGTGTCGATAATTCTGTCGTTTGGACAGGATTTATCGGCGGTGACAACAAATTCGAAGCGCTAGCCGATGCAGATGTCTTCGTACTTCCGTCGTATTCGGAGAACTTCGGGATTGCGGTGGTCGAAGCGATGGCAATGGGAGTGCCAGTGGTCCTCACCGATCAGGTCGCAATCCATCGGGAGGTTTCCGGTTGTTCTGCCGGCCTGGTTACGCAGGCTGCCGTTGGGCCGTTGGCGAAGGGCATATTGTACCTGCTCTCCCCGGAGGGTGGAGACACCGCCATGGGCCAGAACGCTGCCAAGTTGGCGCGCTCCTGTTTTGATGCCGGAATTGTGATCCAGAAGCTCATCCAGATGTACCGCGACGTGCTGGGCGGTGCTGGTTTGATCGGAGCCACGCCCGGTTCGATTCATTCCAGTCACACAACAACATGACAAACCCACAAAGCAACCGTCCATGCTCCCTGGTCACAGGGGGAGCCGGTTTCATTGGCAGCCATGTAGCCAGTCACTGCCTCAAACTCGGGCACGACGTCGTCGTTCTGGACGACATGTCCGGCGGTTTTTTGGATCAAGTGCCGCAAGGGGCGGAGTTGATTCAAGGTTCGGTGACCGATCCTGCCCTGGTGGCACTGGCTTTCCGGCAGCACCGTTTTGACTACGTGTATCACCTGGCCGCCTATGCTGCAGTGGGGCTCTCGCACTTTATCCGCCACTTCAACTACACCACGAATCTCCTCGGCACCGTGAATGTGATCAATGAGGCCGTCCGCAACCACGTCAAATGCCTCGTCTTCGCCTCTTCGACCTCTGTGTACGGGGAAAATCAGGTGCCCATGACGGAGGAACTCGTTCCGAGACCAACAGACCCATATGGAATCAGCAAATACGCCTGCGAACTCGATCTGGCGGCGGCCTTCGAACTTTTCGCGCTCCCTTACATCATCTTCCGGCCGCATAATGTCTATGGGGAGCACCAGAATCTGGGAGATCCCTACCGCAACGTTCTCGGCATTTTCATGAATCAGATCATGGAGGGACGCCCGTTGACGATTTTCGGCGATGGCGGCCAAACCAGAGCGTTCACCCACGTAGACGATGTCGCTCCGCACATCGCGCGAAGCGTGCACGTTCCGGAAGCCTACAATCAGGTGATGAACATCGGCGCCGACCAGCCATACTCCGTCAACAGATTGGCGCAACTTGCTCTTGAGGCGTTCAATTCAAACCTACCGATCCATCGCTTGCCCGCGAGAAACGAGGTCTACGAAGTGTACGCGGGTCACGAGAAGGCCCGCAGGCTGCTCAACCTCGTTCCTAAGGTCAGCCTTGAGGAAGGCGTCTCACGAATGGCGGCGTGGGCGCGAAGGGTTGGCAATCGTAGGAGTCAGGTCTTCTCCAGGATTGAATTGGCGGTCAATCTTCCACCCGCTTGGGCGGCGTTGGGCCAAAGCGAGTAGGCGCTGCGATTCACGCCCCCCTTTGGAACTCCGCATGCCAATCGACCTCGACGTTGTAATTCTCACCTATAATGAACAAGAGAACCTGCCACGGTGCTTGCAGAGCTTGAAACCGCTTGCATGTCCAATCTATGTCATCGACTCCGGTAGTACCGACGGCACTTTGGACACCGCGGCTCAAAACGGCGCCACGGTTGTCCAACACCCATTTAGTACCCACGTCGAGCAATGGTCTTGGGGGATGAACAATCTGCCTCTGGAGTCTCAGTGGGTGCTCGGTCTGGACGCGGACCAAAGCCTCACTCCCGAACTCGCCAGAGAGCTGCTTGATACCTTTTCCGGCCCAATTCCCGATGGCATTGACGGATACTACATAATTCGCCGCCAGATTTTCCGGGGGCACTGGATTCGATACGGAGGCTATTACCCAAAGCGTCTGCTGAAACTGTTTCGGCGCGGACGGGTCTTATTTGACCCATCCGATTTGCTGGATCACCACTTCTACGTTTCCGGACGCACCCTCAGCCTGCGGCACGATCTGCTGGAAGACAATCGCAAAGAAAGCGACCTCGATTTCTGGATGCAGAAACACATCCGCTATGCGGCACTCGTCGCGCTGGAGGAGTACAAGTGGCGCACTTGCGCTGCCGCAACACCCCTCACGCCTGCCTGGTTCGGAACACCGGATCAGCGGGTACTCAGACTGAAGAAATCGTGGCGGAAGCTGCCCGTATATGTCCGTCCTACCCTATATTTCCTGTATCGATATTTTTTTCGCGGCGGCTGGATTGACGGTAAGAACGGGTTCCTTTTTCATTTCCTGCACGCATTTTGGTTTCGTGTGTTAGTGGACGCGAAGCTCGATGAATTGCTCTCCTCCCGTGCTCCGGCTCCGCAACAGAGCGATAGTGAAGACTAATGCCTGACAACATTCTCGGCCTTAATGCCTACCACGGCGATTCCTCCGCTGCTCTGTTGGTGGACGGCCATTTGGCGATGGCGGTAGAGGAAGAGCGCTTTAACCGGATCAAGCATTGGGCGGGCCTGCCGGTTCAAGCCGCGGCAGCCTGCCTCGCTGGCGCCGCGGCCGATTCGGTGGCGCACATCGCCATCTCGCGCGATCCGCGTGCCCACTTCATCCGAAAGCTTGCTCGCGTCGCTACACGCCCATCCTCCTGGCGCGAGGCGGCAGGCCGTGCCGCCAACAGCGTCCGCATCGCCCAGACCAAACAGCAACTCGACCAGGCGGGACTGCCTGGAATTGCCAACGCGCAATTTTACTTTGTCGAACATCATCGGGCCCACATGGCAAGCGCCTTTTTCGCCTCCCCCTTTGAGGAAGCCGCGGTGATATCCGTGGACGGATTCGGCGACTTCAGCAGCGTGATGTGGGGCGTGGGCGCCGGCAACCGGATCAAAGTTCTCGGCGGCGTGCGGTTCCCTCACTCGCTGGGCCTCTTCTACACAGCCTTCACACAGTTCCTTGGCTTTCCAAAATACGGCGACGAATACAAGATGATGGGCCTCAGTGCCTATGGCGAGCCGCGTTTCGTGCGCGAAGTTCGGGATGTGGTGCACATCGACCGTGACCAGGTCCGGCTCAATCTGGATTACTTTCGCCACCACACCGAAGGCGTCGAGATGACATGGAAGGGCGGTGAGCCTGTTCTCGGGACTGTGTACACGAAGAGGTTTGCAGACAAGTTTGGCGCTCCGCGCATGGCGCGCGGCGAAATCACGCAGCGGGACATGGACCTGGCTGCTTCCGCACAAGCCGTTCTCGAAGAGATCTACTTCGCGCTCCTCAATTACGTGCAGAAGAAGACAGGCCAGCGTGCGGTCTGCCTGGCTGGCGGCGTCGCGCTGAACTGCGTCGCGAATGGAATGCTCTTTGAGAAGACCGGCTTCCGCGATATCTATATACAACCCGCGGCACACGATGCAGGTACTTCCATCGGCGCGGCGCTGCACGTCTGGCACCAGCTTCTGAACCGCCCCAGAGACTATCAAATGCGCCACGTGTACTACGGAACCGAGTATTCTCCCGATGAAATCCGGGCGGTGCTCGATGCAAACGGCGCGCGCTATCGTAGCCTGGACGAAGGTGCATTACTCGAAAACACAGCGCGGGAGATTGCGAACGGCCAGATCGTCGGATGGTACCAGGGGCGCATGGAGTTCGGTCCCCGTGCGC
>Ga0265316_10000872_pt1 | contig 33053 bp, 32 predicted proteins | sample 4522metaG_FD_202092 | JGI IMG/M metagenome (GOLD analysis project Ga0265316, IMG submission 202092) | Rhizosphere microbial communities from Carex aquatilis grown in University of Washington, Seatle, WA, United States - 4-5-22 metaG | ecosystem: Host-associated > Plants > Roots > Rhizosphere >...
CTGCGATGCAGGAGGTAGTGAACACCGTCCGATGTATTGTTTCCGCGATACCGCTAATATTAAAATATCAGGGGACAGCCAAGATGCAGGCGGTAGTCCAGGAAGAGTACATGCCGAATCAGTGGGTTGACCTGGACGGATGGGTAGGACGAATCCAGTTTGGTATGGGCAGATTACCGTTCGAACGTAAAGACTGGCGGCATGTTAAAGAGGCCGGGATGCCGAAAGAGCAGGCCGATGCAGATGTCAAACCCGAATACTTACGGGGCCGAGGCCTGTTAGTCCAGGCAAGCAGGAATGTGTTCTACCTGGTCGGCACCGGCTGGCGGCTATTCCTTCGCCCCAAACTGCCGCCAGAGGAGACATTGTTACTGTTCTATCATCAGGATTTAGCGCATGCCCGGCAGCTTTCGGTTGATGAGGGTCATTTCGACAAGGACGGTAATTTCGTCGTCGACCGTCAACGCAACAAAACACCTTTAGTTTCCGGCGCATGGGTGGAAGCCGACATCGGCGTACTGCGCATAATTATGGGGAATTAAATCAGCTAAAGCCAGTAAAGCCGTATTCTTTCGATGGTATAACAGGAATCGGTTATTCCTGGAAATTTTATTACTGGACCACGGATGTCCGGGGGTTTCTTTGTCGTTGAGGTCCACCTCGAGTCTCAGTTTCTATGGTATTCTGAGATAACCGTCGTTAATATTTGGCAGCTCAATAACGATATCATCGCGGCCACGGTGCCCTATCTACATCGATTCCCATAATTCTGACATCAGGCACGGAAGCGCAAGCATGGGCAGTCATAAACGAAGCCAAATAGCTGTTAGCGTTATGAGGGGTAATATTTATTTCATAGGATTCAGCTGGGGCGGCAATGCGCCGAGATTGGATAAAACCGGCCATAACGCTGTGTTTTTCTTCCTGGTTTAAGGTATGCGCAATAACCTGGGTATCATAAAAATGGGAGTCATTTAAATCAGTATTCGTTACCCCCGAACAGATGGTCTTTACACGGATGTTATACTGGCTAACTAATCTACTGAGACAATCGGTTGCCGCCAAAAATTACAATAAACTTTTGTAATGTTTTACTTTTTTGATTTAGCGGGCCTGACCAACGGTTTAGGGTTAGCGCCGAACGAAAAGTAAATCCCAATCATAGCGATAATATAGATTGCGGTGATGATCACAAACACACGGTGGTAAGACCCGGTGGCATCATACATAAATCCGGCAAGCGGGGCACCGACGGAATTACCAACGGCGAGTAATACAATTACAAATCCAAACATGGCGCTAAAATCTCCGGCGCCGAAGATATCCCTTGTCACGATTGGTAACAACGTACCGCCTGCACCGATCCCAAGTCCATAAATGATAACAAACGGCCAGATTTGAGACATAGAAACAGCGGGTATCAGTATCAGCATTCCCAGCATCGATAAAAAGAAAAATAGAATCGTAACATACCGGGAAATCAGCCGGTCGGCTAACCAACCCGAGGCCAGAGCGGAAATTGCGCCGATACCCAGAGTGATTCCCCGGGCTGTGGCAGCGACGGTGTCAGAAACATGCATATCGGTAAGGAATGAAACTTCCTGGGTCGTAATCGCGCTTGATCCGATAGCAACAAAAGCGAAACTGATTCCCATCAACCAAAGCGACGGATTTTTCAGATAAATAAACAACGGGTTATTCCGGTCGGTATTTGTCAGTTTCGCGGACGGCTGAACAACAATTTTGCCATTTAACAAACCGGCTGTTTCGCCTGGCTTATCACCGTCGGGTAATAGCCCCATCGATTCCGGACGATCCTTTAATACAAACAGAATTAATGGTACATTAACAGCCAGAACAAGTGAGCCGGCAAAAAGATAGGTCGCTTGCCAGCCGTAGTTCTGGGCAATAATACCGACCAACGGCTGGATGATAATACTGCCGATGCCACCGCCCGCCATTGCAATGCCGATGGCAGTACCCCATTTTCTGGTAAACCAACGGGACAATACTGTAAACACAGCGATGGCATTACTGAAGGCTCCGGCAACACCGCCAATAAGGAAGAATACATATAAAAACAATAGACTGTGGGCTAAACTAAGGAGTAAAGTACAGAATCCACTGATTATTGTACCCCACAACATAAACCTTCTCGGACTATGGCGGTGAAGTATTCTACCGACAAATATTCCGGTAATACCGCCGGCGATACTTGTTATCGATTGGGATAAGGAAACTTCTCCTCTGCCCGTGTGGAATTGCGCCATCAGTTGTTTTAACACAACAGCGAAAGGAGCAGCGCCGCCGATAAAAAATAAGATGGTGATAACAAGAACTATCCACCATCCGTAAAATACTTTGTTACTTTTTCTCATGATTTAGCTCTTATTATAGGATAACAGGTAAATACTATAAATGTGAAACTTGTTTTGGTTTTTTGTAAAAATATTTTAGAATAACAAAATAGTATAGGATGGAAAAGATAATAGTCCATTTTTGGAATCAGCGGGAGGAAATATAACTGATTCTATCCAAAACAGTTTCGGCAATATTATTATTAATCGTTTATGATGACAGTCCGTCTTTTGCGAAGGCGATCAGGGGTAAGATTATGAAATTAGGCCAGTATGTTAAAAAATGACAGCGTCCCCGACACAAGCGGCAGAGTATTAAACTCCAAAAGAGAATAACTCAATCAATTGAATATTGTATTATGGTGTTATGCCGATTTACCAGGTTTTAAAATACGGATTCTGATTATCATGAGAATAACAGGTTATTAAGAAGAGCAGGAAGCAATGATTGAGGCTGTTTTGTCGTATATTTGGAAAGCAACCCTTACGAGCCTGATACAAATCGGGATATTCTTTGTGCCCGGTTTAATTTTAACTTTAGTCGTTAACTATATTTCCACGTTGCTTCAGCGGCGAGCGCTGCTCACCATCGGCCGGGGTTGGTATCTAGGATTATTCGGATGGCTTGGTACGATTATACATGAACTCGGGCACGCCATATTTTGCCTGATATTCCGCCATAAGATTACAAAAATGAAACTGTTCGACCCGGACCCGGAAACCGGAACGCTGGGCTACGTCCAACATACCTATGAATCATCAAGTCTTTATCAAATGGCGGGAAATTTTTTTATCGGAATCGGCCCGATTTTATTGGGCTCGGCGCTGATTTATTTACTACTATACCTGCTTTTGGGCTTGAATTCATTTAAATTTGCAGTAAATACAGGTTTACCATCATGGGATATCTATTCCTGGTGTGTTTTTAATCAGCTTTTACAAAACTTAAGGGCTTCATTAACAGCACTGGTTTCAGGAATTTTTTCCCTACATAACCTTGCGTCCTGGCAGCTATACATCTTTATATATCTTACATTCACTATTGGAAGCTCGATAATTCTCAGTCCATCTGACTTCAAAGGCGCGTTAAAAGGGCTGGGCATAATACTGCTGGTTATATTTGTTTTTAACCTAGTGACGGTATGGGCCGGTGATTTTACTTCAAATATTTATATTGTTACGCTTAGCTACTTTTTGATTTTTTACATTGCAATGCTCTTAGTCTTACTAATGGATATTGCTGTGTTTGTTCTATTTTTACCTTTATCAAAATTGTTTCAACACAACGGTTGATACATACTAAAAACTCAAGAGGGGCGTCTACGGTCTGATTTGTGTTGGTATCTGCAACTATATATATTAAAAGCAAGTTTTTGGAATTAATTTACAGACAAATAAATTTTTGACAACGATAAAACTCATTGGATTCTTTTGAGCTAAGATACGGGTAATAATTGTAGAAGATATTGGGTAGACCGGTGGTTTGGTCTACCCAATATCTTCCTATTAAAGAGTTTGGACTATTAAGCTTGCGGCCGTTTGTCCTCTTCTCAGTACCGAGGTTTGAAGATTACCGGGTCCAAGAATTATGGAACTGCGGCTTTACCGGTTGCTGTTGTTTCTGTTGGGCAGGAGCAAAAGTCGGAGTAGTCGGTACATGCCGCTGAGTATATTGCGCGCGGCGTAAGAAAGCCGGTACATCCAACTGCTCTTCTTTGTCACCCTTTAAATTCTGCAGGTAACCGCTGATTTCAGCTTCATTGCTGGTATTGCCATTCAAAGATGAAGCCTGGAAACCGGTGGCAATAAGCGTAATCTTAATATCTTTGTCCATGGTGCTGTCGCGGACAACACCGAAGATGATGTTGGCTTCGGGGTCAACTGACTGTTTGATAATCTCAGCAGCCTGATTTACTTCGAATAACGATAAGTTGTCGCCGCCGGTAACATTAAACAATACCGCTTTGGCTCCGGAAACGGATACATCCAGTAACGGGCTGGCAAGAGCTGCCTGAGCAGCGTCGACGGCGCGGTTTTCCCCGCTGCCTTTACCAATAGACATCCAGGCCGGTCCGGCATCTTTCATGATGGCGCGGACATCAGCGAAGTCCAGGTTGATCATACCGGGTACGGTGATAACCTGAGCGATCGCTTGTACACCATTTGCAAGTACTTCATCCGCCAGTCTGAATGCGGCATCAACACCAGTCTTCTGGTCGCACATAGTGAACAGCCGATCGTTCGGGATAATGATAAGAGTATCAACTAAAGGCATCAACATTTCAATGCCTTCTTCAGCATTTTTCATGCGGTGTGAACCTTCAAATCCGAAAGGTTTGGTTACGACGGCGATAGTTAACGCGCCGCAAGACTTAGCAATTTCGGCAACGACAGAGGCAGAACCTGTTCCTGTACCACCGCCCATACCGGCAGTAATAAAAACCATTTCTGCGCCATTGACTACTTCTTTGATTTCATCGCGGCATTCTTCGGCTGCTTTATGTCCGACAGTGTGATCGCCGCCGGCACCTAAACCACCGACTAATTTTTCTCCAAGTTGAATTCTGATTGGAGCTTCGGCGATTGCCAGGGATTGCGCATCCGTGTTCATCGCGATAAACTCAACTCCGGCTACTCCGTCTCTGACCATGCGGGTAACTGCGTTGGATCCACCACCACCGAGTCCGACTACTTTAATTCTGACCGAACTGGCGGAAAAATTTGACCTTGCCATGTTTTTGTTACTCCTCCTGTTAAATTTTATGTATTTATTTTATTAAGCTTCAGGTTGGATATCGGCGGCAAATAATATCTCTTATTGATAATTATATTTGAATATGATTCAAATACGCTTTTGATAGAATTTCCACTCAATATACACTCTGTGCTTATATACCTATATTTTTATTCTAAATCCCATTTTACCCATGTCAATAGGGACGGCCAGATTATTTCGAATATTTTATTAGAGTTCGAAAAATTACCATTATTAACAGGAAATCGTTGAACTTTACAGGCCGGGACACGTGGTATACCATAAGAATATTAATTTCATTCAGTTTCACACCAACGGGAGGGTCAAATATGCAATCCAATAAACGAATTGCCATATTAAGCGGCGGCGGAGATTGTCCCGGCACGAATGCCGCAATTCGTGCCATAACCAAAAAAGCAATCCTCGAACATGGACTCGAAGTAATAGGGATTTTGGACGGCTTTGACGGTATGATTCATAACCGTTTTCGAACACTGCATTATGACGATGTTTCCGGCATCCTGACACAGGGCGGTACAATTTTGGGGACTTCGAACATCGCTAATCCCTATAAACTCTCGGTCAAAAGAGGCGACAAAATGGAATTTGAAGACGCTTCACCAACCGTTATTGCTAATATCAAGAAATTGAATATCGACTGCCTGGTGTGCATCGGCGGCGATGGGACACTGGACATCGCCAACCGATTCTTTCACGACGGCATCCCGCTGGTCGGTGTACCGAAGACAATCGACAACGATTTGCCGGGGACAGATATCACCTTTGGCTTCGATACCGCTGTCACAATCGCCACCGAAGGAATTGATAGACTGCACAGCACCGCTCAATCGCACCACAGGGTGATGATTGTAGAGGTCATGGGGCGCAATGCCGGTTGGATTGCGCTCTATTCCGGCGTCGCCGGCGGAGCAGATATTATTTTAATTCCGGAAATACCTTATGACCTCGACGTCATCGTAGAAAGGGTGAAGGAACGCAATAGAAAAGGTAAAAGATTCAGTATTATCGTGGTGGCGGAAGGAGCAAAACCAAAGGGGGGAGACGTAATAGTACAGAGGGTTGTCAAAGAAGCATCGGACCCGGTGCGGCTCGGCGGTGTGGGAATTGTGCTGGGGTCGCAAATTGAGGATATTACCGAAATTGAAACCCGGACCGTAGTAATGGGGCACCTGCAGCGGGGAGGAACCCCGACGCCATTCGACCGGATACTCGCGACCCGTTTGGGCACAAAGACAGTTGAAATGATAGAAAAGAAAAGTTTTGGCTATATGGCTGCGACTAAAGGCAGTTCAATAATTGAAGTACCATTAGCGGATGTTGCCAAAGGATTGAGAACGGTACAGGCAAATGACCCGCTGGTACGATCAGCCCGGTCAATTTCAACCTGTTTCGGAGATTGAGCGCATCAGCATACACGGCTTCAGGAATTATTTCTCCTTATTGTTTGTAAAAGATATTCCAGACCGTTCAGCTTGATTTCGTAAAGCACTGACAGTAATTGACCGATGTGCCCGGGAGGAAACCCTTTTCGTTGAAACCATGCCAGATAGGGTTCAGGCAGGTCGCAAAGGGTACGCCCCTGATATTTACCGAAGGGCATACGGGTAGTGACTAATTCTATTAATGTCCCCTTTTCAAAGGGAGCGGCGTTTTTAGGTTGTTCCATCATTCTTGCCTGACTTCATATATTAATAGCCGGTGACAGCCTTACTTACCAGCGTAATCAACACATCTAAAGGCAAACGTTCTTTTGTTTTTGCCATAAATCCGTTTTTGTGGGCAAAAGCAATTTCAGGACTGTCTGCGATCAGTGTGAAATTCACCGGCGTACCGTCGTAGCGGAAAAGGCGCCAGCCGCTGCCCGTGCGGTCAAGAGAGATGACAATATCCGGCGGATTTTTATCCAGGCGCCGAAATTCATCCAATCCAGCGGATTCCTTCGTCTCGCCAAGCATCGCAGGCACGCCGGAAATTATTAGTCTTTGAGCGGTTTTCCAATAATCAATTTGTGTTTTTAATGTTTTCGCTTCCCCGATTAATTTCTTGCCGTAATCTTTGAGCATCGGGATGCATTGTTCCGGTTCGCCCGCAAAGCGTGTGACCAGCCAGCTTTCTACCGGATTCCGGTTGACGAGGTCATCGCCGGCATGAAATTTTATCGAGCTCTCCACCGGTCCGATGCGGTCCACGTTATCCTTGAATTGCCACCACGGCATCACCGACATGGTCTCTAAAAGGCCAAAATAATCAGCTACCAAAACAAAAGATGCCGGACAATCAAGGGACTGATGATGGTCAAAATTATGTTTTTCCGGCTCATGTTGCAGGCCAATGTCGATTACCCACACTTCCGGATTTTCCAACTCCAGGGGCAGCGGTTCACGCCGTTCAATGCGAAATTTCGTGTCGGACTGTTGAGCCAATAAAAAGCTAACTGCTGTTATTTCATCAAAATGTGCGCTGCCGGGATGTGTGATAATCAATTGTGTTTTCATTGCTATCTATTATCATATCAGTGAAATGCCCGGTTTACTATTGTGTTTACCAATAGGGTTCAGGAATATTTAAATCTTTCATTTAAAGATATGTTTCAGTTTGCGTTTTTTAGAACGTGAAGCTACACTAAAATTAATAGACAAGAAGCAGCGCGGCAGACGCAAGCATTTGGAGCAGGCAGTATGGATCAAGAAGAAGACGTATTTTTAAAAACACTCCGTGAGAAAATCAGCGAACTACCTTTTCACCGTCTTCTGGGTCTCAATGCAAGTAATTTCGATATAGAAAACGGCTGCATCCGTTTTGAAATGCGGGATGAACTGGTAGGCAACAGTCACTTTAAAATCCTGCACGGCGGAATGATTGCGACAATACTGGACAGTGAAGCTGCATTTATTCTGGCAAAGGACGGCGCCTGGCGTTTTGAAACCGGTACTGCCGAGCACCCGCTAATCATAAAAGGCGGGACTGTCGACCTGCGCATTGATTATCTGAGACCGGGCAGAGGCAGCCGATTTATTGCTTCCGGCACAATTCTCCGGGCAGGAAAGAAAGTAGCGTCAGTCCGGACTGAACTACGAAATGAGCTAGACGAGCTAATAGCGGTTGGGACAGGGACATATTTAGTCGGATAAGAGATATTTGTGGAGCGGGATACGGGATTCGAACCCGTGACAACCTGCTTGGAAAGCAGGCGTTCTACCCCTGAACTAATCCCGCAAATGTATCTAAATTTTACCTAAATCCCGCCACTTTGTCAAAACATAAAATGAGGTGAGCTTGCATAGATAGCGCAGTATATTTGACAAATGTGATTATTTGAGCCTATAATGAGGCAAATCAGCGAAAATAGAATGACCAACAGGAGTTTAGACGTGCCGAACTGGAATCAACGTAAAAGTCAAAGAGAGCCATCCATCATGATGATGCCTCGGGCTTGGTGTTTCGCCGGTTCGGGGATGATGGCCTAATATCTCTGACGGCAAAGCTCTACCAAGCCCGGAAAACTGTTATTTCCGGGCTTTTTGTTTATACCCGAACGAATTACTCAAAAACTGATATATGAAAGGAGACCAATGTCAAAAACAATTGAAGAGATAAATCAAAAAATCAAAAAAGGCGAAGCCGTAATTTTTACGGCAGAAGAAATCATCGGCGTGGTTAAAGAAAAAGGACTGCAGCGGGCGGCAGAGGAAGTAGATGTCGTAACTACTGGGACTTTCGGCCCGATGTGTTCTTCAGGTGCTTACTTTAATATCGGGCATTCCAAGCCGCGCATTAAACTCGGCGGGGGCCGGTCTTACCTGAATGATGTCCCTGCCTACACCGGACTGGCAGCCGTGGATTTATTTCTCGGCGCAACCGCGATGCCGGAGGACGACCCCCGGAACAAAGTCCATCCAGGTGAATTTAACTACGGCGGCGGGCACGTTATCGAAGAATTAGTCGCCGGCAAAGATATCCGGCTCGAAGCGACCGCTTACGGCACGGACTGTTATCCCCGGAAAAAACTGGAAACATGGATAAACATCAAAGACCTGAATGAAGCAGTGTTATTCAATGTCCGAAATGCCTACCAGAATTACAATGTCGCGGCCAATCTTTCGAACAAGACAATATATACATACATGGGCATGCTGAAACCGAACCTAGGAAATATCACGTACTGCAGCGCCGGGCAACTTTCGCCGCTGCTGAACGACCCGTATTATAAAACCATCGGTATCGGCACTAAAATCTTTTTAGGCGGCGGCGTCGGTTATGTCGCCTGGCAGGGAACACAATTTAATCCCACCACGGCCAGGTCGGAGAATGGCGTACCGAAAGGGGGCGCCGGTACATTGGCAGTAATCGGCGACCTGAAGCAGATGAGCCCGCGATGGCTAGTCGGCACCAGCATGCTGGGCTACGGTCCGACTTTGACCGTAGGCATCGGCGTGCCGATTCCAATTTTATCCGAGGAAATCCTGCAGTACACCACCGTTACCGACGACCAGATAATCGGCACCATCGTCGATTATTCGGATGCCTATCCCAACCGCCGCAATGAGTCGGTCGGGGAAGTGACTTATGCCCAGTTAAAGAGCGGCAAGGTGACGGTACAGGGTAAAAAAGTACCGACGGCTTCACTCTCCAGTTATCCGCGGGCGGTGGAAATTGCCAACACCCTTAAAGATTGGATTAAGACCGGTAAATTTGAACTGACACAACCGGTGGCATCTCTGCCGGGCGTAGAATCCGGGGTGACTTTTAAACCGCTGAATGAGCGCCCGATAGCCCCATAATCAATATCAGTAAATAATCAAAGAAGGTAACAGAAAATGGTAGATAAAAAAATAGTGCTGCGCTTTCCGAAGAGACTGGTTGACCGGCCGATTGTCTCCCACCTGATAAAAGACCACGACCTTGAATTTACCATCCTCAAGGCTTCGGTAACACAGGACGAAGAAGGTTTGATGGTGTTGGAGTTGAAAGGTAAACAGGAAGAATATGATAAGGGCATTGCGTACTTGAAGGAAGCCGGCGTCATCCTGGAATCCCTGAGCCAGGATGTGACCCGCAACGAAGAGCGGTGCACCCACTGCGGCGCCTGTATTACCGTTTGTCCGGTCGGGGCTTTCGAACTGGATATGGTTACGCGGCAGACCAGTTTTCACGATAAGAAATGTATTGGCTGCGGAATCTGTATCAAGACCTGTCCGCCCCGGGCCATGGAATTACATTTTTAAAGGGTCGCATTATAATACCTTGACACGGAGATGCCAACCATCTAAATTGTAATCATACAGTCAATTCCTGGAGGAGTTTAATGGAACAAAGAAAACCGAGGATCGGCATAATGACGAGCGGCGGCGATTGCCCTGGCTTGAATGCGGCAATTCGCGCCTGCACCAAGACAGCCATCTGGTCGGGTTATGAGGTTATCGGCATCCACAACGGCTGGGAAGGTCTGCTGGAACACGATGACGAGGTACTGAGTGTCGTGCGGACTTCCGGTATAATCGATAGAGGCGGGACGATTCTGGGAACTTCGCGGGTCAGTCCGCTGCGTATCGAGAACGGCGTGCAAAGGGTTAAAGACCGTTTCAATGTTTTAAAACTCGAGGCGCTGGTGGTTTTAGGCGGCAACGGCGGGCTCAGCCTCGCCTACAAAATGTTCAAACAGGGTATCCCGCTGGTCGGTATCCCGAAAACTATTGATAATGATGTCACTCAAACGGATTTCTCAATTGGTTTCCAGACTGCGGTACAAATTGCCACCGACGCTTTGGACCGGCTCCGATCCACCGCGGAAAGTCATCACCGGGTGATGGTACTGGAAGTGATGGGCCGCGATGCCGGCTGGATTGCGACATACTCCGGACTGGCTAACGGCGCAGATGAAATCCTGATTCCGGAAGTACCGGTAACCGAAGTTAGACTGGAAGGGATGTGCGAAAAGTTGATCAACCGCAGGAACCGCGGCATTGTTTTCAGCATCATCGTGGTCGCCGAAGGTGCCAAATTATTGGGGCATAATATCACACAGGAAACACCTGCCGGGGAAGACAGCCCCGCCCCAAGATTAGGCGGTGTCGGACAGCAGCTGGGCGAAATCATCGAACAGCGCACCGGCATCGAAACCCGCGTTTCCACGTTGGGCTATATTCAGCGCGGCGGCACCCCGGTTTCTTACGACCGGACATTGGCCACCGCCTTCGGCGTCAAGGCAACTTATTTGATAAAGAATAAGAAATTCGGCGAAATGACTGCGCTCAAAGGCGTCAGGATTGTCGGCGTGCCGTTGGAGAAAGTTTCCGACGGCATTAAAACCGTGGATTTAAGGGCTTACGCTGTCGCCAGCAAATTCTTTGCGTAAGTGTGAGGACTGATGTTAACACCGGAAGAAAAGCAGCGCTACGACCGTCAAATGATGGTTAGTGGTATCGGTGAAGCCGGGCAGGAGAAGCTGAAAAAAGCGCATGTCGTGATTGCCGGGAGCGGCGGACTGGGTTCCCCGATTGCACTCTACCTGACCGCGGCCGGTGTGGGCACGCTGCGGATTATCGATAACGACAAAGTGGAACTCAGCAACCTGAACCGCCAGATTTTACACTGGGGCAAAGATGTCGGCAAAACGAAAACCGCATCGGCCTACGACAAATTATCGAAACTGAATAAAAATGTCATTATCGAAACTGTCCACACGACTATCGACGAAAGCAATGTCTCACAACTGACGGAAGGGTTTGATGTAATTGTGGATGCGATGGACAATTTACTTACCAGATTCCTGTTAAACAAAGCTGCGATTGAACACCACGTGCCTTTTGTACACGGTGCGGTTTCCGGATTGGAAGGCCGGGCAATGACCGTGATTCCCGGTAAAAGCGCCTGCCTCAAATGCATCTATCATTCGTTACCGCCCGAAGCTAAATTCCCCGTCCTCGGTACCACGCCGGCCGTCATCGGGGCGATTGAAGCCACAGAAGTTATTAAATACATCACCGGTATCGGCACGTTGCTGACGGACAGGCTGTTGATTTACGACGGGCTGAACATGAAATTCACCGAACTAAAAGTCATCAGGAATACCAATTGCGAACACTGCGGAGACGCGGTTACCGGAAAATAATATCCGATTCTATTTATTCAATCCGTTCGTCCGTCGGTTCTTTTTGCCTGGCTTCAAACCATTTTTGTTTTTGACTGATGCGGGTTTGTTCGTCCGTGGTTTTATAGGTAGACAAAAATTGTTCCCGAAATGTGTCAAAAGTGCCGTCCAGTATCGAATTTCTGACATCCTGTACCAGATTGCTCATAAAAGCCAGATTGTGAATAGTCGCCAGACGGTATGCAAGCAATTCTTTGCTGCGGAAAAGATGATGAAGGTACGCCGCCGAAAAGTTGCGGCAGGTGTAACAATGACAATTGTTGTCTATCGGCTCTGACTGCTGGCTGTAAATTGCGTTTTCGATGTCCACCCTGCCCGTCCGCGTATAGAGCGCGCCGTTTCGGGCGACACGTGTCGGCATGGCGCAGTCAAAAATATCTATGCCGCGTGCCACACATTCCACCACATCTTCCGGCGCACCAACACCCATCAGATACCGCGGTTTATCAGAGGGTAAAAGAGCCGTAGTTTGTTCCGTTATGTCAAATGTTACCTGTTTCGGCTCCCCAATGCTCAATCCACCAAGCGCATAACCGTCAAATTTCAGCTTAGTCAGAAATTCCGCGGATTGCTTTCTTAAATCGGGGAAAAGTCCGCCCTGGACAATCGCATACAGCGCCTGTCCCGGTCTGTCATGCGCTTTCAGACACCGTTCCGCCCATTGGTTTGTCCGCACCATCGCCGCCCAAACCCGTTCGCGGCTTTCATTGTGGTCGATGCATTCATCAAGCACCATAATGATATCGGAGCCTAATGACTCCTGATATTTGATTGCCAGTTCAGGGGTAAATTCATGCCGGCTGCCATCAATATGCGATCGAAAAATCACACCTTCGTCGTTAATTTGCCGTAGTTTGGAGAGGCTGTATAGCTGATATCCGCCGCTGTCGGTCAATATCGCCCCGTCCCAATTCATAAACTTATGTAAACCACCGAGTTTCTCAATTGTCGGGATACCCGGCCTCAAATACAGGTGATAGGTATTAGCCAGAATCATATTCATGCCGACGTCCCGCAGGTCCTGCGGTGTCAGCGTTTTCACCGAACCCTGGGTGCCGACCGGACACAAAACAGGTGTGTTAATGATGCCATGCCCGGTATTCAATTCGCCGGCGCGGGCTTTGCCGCAGGTTTTCAGCAGTTTGATTTCATTCATAAACTGTTTTCTTGCCTTTTATTTGCTGCCACTTCTTCGAGATAATCCTGTAAAATGACCGCCGCGGCCATAGCATCATATCTGATATTGCGGTTATTACGGTTTTTCTTTTTAAACCCTGATTCCTGATGTAAGCGCTGCGCCGTAACTGTCGTCAAACGTTCGTCGCGGTATTCGATGGGGATTTGGGTATGAGAACGCAACGCTTCAGTGAAGGCCTGAACCTTCTGCGCCTGGGGGCCGATATCGCCGTTCATCAGGCGGGGTAGGCCAACAATTATCTGTTCGGCCTCGCGCTCTTTCGCAATCTTCAGGATAGCTTCAATATCCGCGGATTCAGTCGTATGCTCGAGGATGATTAACGGACTGGCTAGAATACCGCCGGAATCGCTTAAAGCCAGCCCGATTCTTCGATCGCCGACATCTATCCCCAGAGCCCGCCCCATTATTTACCCTGCTGAGCAACCAGTTTTTGCACCAATTTCAGCGCTTCTTCAATTTTAGTTTTGTCTTTACCACCGGCCTGTGCCAGGGTGGGTTTACCGCCACCGCTGCCGCCGGTCACTTTGGCAACTTCGCGCACGATATTACCGGCATTATAGCCTCTGAAGGTTAAGTCTTGTGTCACGACCGCTAAAAATGAGGGTTTATCATCAGACACGGTACACAGCACGATAATGCCGCTCTTAATCCGTTCGCGCAGCGAATCGCTCATATCCCGGAGAACTTGAGGCGGCAGTGAAGGAACTTGCGCGGCGATAACCTTGACGCCGTTAATTTCTTCAGCAACCAGGGTTTCAACAACTTTACGAGCCAGTTCTTTTTCAACAGATGACCGAAGTTTTTTCTCGTTTTCTAGAGTATTTATTGTCTCGGTGACTTTATCTTTTGTATTTTCGGCCGTACCGCCAAGTGATTGGGAGATATTTTGCAAGTCTTCAGTGAGCTTGCGGACATACTCTTCTGCGCCCCGCCCGGTAACTGCTTCGATACGCCTCAAACCGGAACCGATGCTGCTTTCGCTGACGATATGGAAGAAACCGATTTGCCCGGTGGCGCTAATGTGCGTACCGCCGCACAATTCAAAGCTGACCGGAGGCTTGCCGATTTTCAGACCGCGCACGATATCCCCGTATTTTTCATCGAACAGAGCCGTAGCACCCTGCTCCACCGCATTTGGATAGGACATTTCTTCGGCATAAACGGCCAGGTTTTCACGAATAACCTGATTTACCAGATGCTGGACTTTCTGAATTTCATCCGGCATCATCGCCACGAGGTGGGAGAAATCAAACCGTAATCTGTCCGGCGTGACCAGTGAACCGCGCTGCTGCACCTGTTTCCCCAGCACCTGCCTTAAAGCATACTGCAGGATGTGGGTCGCGGTATGGTTGCGGGAAATATCCAACCGACGTTCTATATTGACTTCAGCTTCAACCGTTTCGCCGGCAGAAAGTGTCCCGCTGAGCATTTTGCCACGGTGAACCACTATGCCTAACGCAGTCTTAAGGGTGTCCGTAACCCGGAACCGCCCTGATTTGCTTTTAATTTCGCCTGTATCACCGACCTGTCCGCCCATTTCCGCATAAAAAGACGTTTTGTCCAGCACCAGACTGGCTTCCTGCCCTTCGTTCAACACGCCAACCATTTCACCTTCAGATAAAAGCGATGTGATCACGGCGTGGCAAACTGTATTTTCGTAACCGACAAAAACAGTCGATTTTCCTTCCAGCCCGGCTTCAGCCGCGGCAGTAGCATTACCGCCGACACCATATTTTTGCGCGGCTTTAGCGCGCTCTCGCTGTTTTTCCATTTCCGTATCAAAAACGGCGGCATCGACAGAAAAACCGTGTGATGCGGCGATTGTTTTAGTCAAGTCGATGGGGAAACCGTAGGTATCATGAAGAACAAAAGCATCGTTGCCGGGAATGATTTTAGCCTGTCCTTGCCGGCTGTTTATTTTGCTGATGATATTTTCGAGCATTCCCCTGCCGACAGGCAGAGTCTTGCGGAAACCTTCTGTCTCCAAGGTAATCACATGCAGGATATGTTTTTTGTTGGTTTCCAGTTCGGGATAAACATGCCCCATGTTTCTAATCACTTCTTCCGCGACGTTGGTCAGGAATGGTTTTTCGTGGGCCAGCGTCTCCCCGAAATATTCGGCACGGCGCAAGAGCCGCCTCAACACGTAGCCGCGGCCTTCTTTACCGGGCATCACGCCGTCAGCCAATAAGAAGGTAATTGCGCGGGCGTGTTCGGCGACGATACGCATAGCATTATCGGAAATCGCATTGGCACCGTATTTTGTGCGGGATAAATCAGTTACTTTTTGCAGCAGCGTGGTAAAAACATCAGTCTCATACATCGATGTTTTGCCCTGCATGATGGTAGCAACCCGTTCCAAACCCATACCGGTATCGATATTCGGTTTGGGCAGGTTGGTGCGTTTGCCGCTCTCATCCTGATTGAACTGCGTAAAGACCAGGTTCCAGATTTCGGTGTAACGCTTGCAGTCGCAGCCAGGCTTGCAATCCGGCTTACCACAGCCGTATTTTTCTCCCAAATCATAGTGTATTTCAGTGCAGGGACCGCAAGGCCCGGAATTGCCGGCCGGACCCCAGAAATTGTCGCTTTCCCCTAACCGTACGATTCTATTCTCGGGAATGCCTGTCTGACGCCAGATTTCGAAGGCCTCATCATCGTCGCGGAACACAGTTACCCAGAGGCGAGAAGGCGGGATTTTCAGGTATTGGGTTACATATTCCCAGGCCCAGGGAATAACTTCTTTCTTAAAATAGTCGCCGAAACTGAAATTCCCCAACATCTCAAAAAAGGTGCAATGCGTAGCATCCCCGACAGAATCCATATCCGTAGTGCGGAAACACTTCTGGCAACTCGCCAAACGCGGCGCCGGGGGCACCGCTTTCTGGGTAAAATAAGGCTTAAACTGCACCATCCCGGCGCTGGTCAGCAGTAAGGTTGGGTCGCCATAAGGAATCAATGAGGAACTGGGCACAATTTTGTGTCCTTTGGCCTCGAAAAATTTTAAATAAGAACTTCTAATCTCGTCGCTATTCACGATATTAACTCCAAATCAAGCAATTACAATTGATTTTAAGCTAACAGCGTGAGGGTGTCAATGGAAACAAGCTCTCAGCCGTTGGATATCGGCTTTTCCTTATCATTTTGCCAAAAGTTTGACAATTCCCGGACAGGCACATATAATGGAAAAAGTGTATTAGTCATAATTGATATTTATGTTTAAAGGGGATTCGAAAATGAACAAGCGGCTGGTTGGAATTATCATTGTTTTAGCATTATGTTCATGTTTAATTTTTTCGTCGTGTGATGCTGAACTGGTTGGCGCGGTCGGGTCAAATGGTCCCAATCATGCCCAGGAATCCTATCATTATTTTAACGGCACGAATACCTTTGGGATAAGTACCAGCGCAGGAAAAACAATTGATTGTACATATTCATCGGCAGTGAAGAGCGGAACATTATCCATTCAGATACTGGACCCGTCCAAAACAGCGGTTTCGAACCTGACTGCCGGAACTTCAGGCACAACTGAAATTAACTCGGGGAACGGCGGCGTTTATCAACTGGTGATAACCGGCACAAAAACAGAAGGCAGCTATAATGTCAGCTGGTCGGTAAAATAACCGGCGGTTAACCACGCCGCTTTTGACTATTCGTGCGGCCACCTGCTAGATTTAAATTGTGGTACGTCTTCTCGACAATCTGGAATCGCTCAAGAAAATCATCCGGCGTAAGCCTTTCGGTTTAATCACCGATATGGACGGCACGATCAGCCCGATTCCCCGGGATTTTCTGGAGACACCCATTCCGCCCCCGACATTGCCACAGTTAACCGAACTTGCTTCCCGTCTGGACCTGCTGGCCGTCATTTCCGGTCGGAAAGCCGGGGCCCTTCGGGAAATCATCAATATCCCCGGCGTGGAATACATCGGCCATTACGGGATGGAATGGTGGGCAAACGGTCAGGCTGTGCTGCACCCGGATGTTACAGCCTCGCTATCCGATATGCGTGCCCTGGCGGCAGAACTGGAATTTTTACACTCAATTGACGGTGTCATCATTCAGGATAAAGGGGCTTCCATCAGCGTGCACTATAACACGGTGCAGCAGCCTTCAACCGCCAAACAGCAGATACTGGACTTTCTGGAAAAGTCTCCTCACATTAAAAACCTGCGGCTGATGGATGAAAAGACAAATATCGGCATCGTGCCAAAGCTGGATATCGATAAGGGTACGGCCGTCACCGGTCTCATTCAGCAATATCATCTCCGGAGTGCACTTTATCTCGGGGACGATATCGGCGACCTGCCGGCATTCCGCGCCATCAGGGTCGCTCGGGAAAAGCAGGAATTTATGGGATTGGCCGTGCTGGTGACCGGCGGCGAGACAAGTCACAGCCTGCTCGATGAAGTGGATTTCACGCTGCGTGGAGTGCCCGAGACAGAAACGTTTTTGAACTGGCTGGTAGATGATACCAAACCCTGATAATGATTCAGGATACGGACAGGCTCATCGCCCGTTTGACCGCGGCAGCAACAAAAGACTATAATAAAATTGTAGAGGCAGCTGGGGAGAAAGTGGCAAACTTACACGAAGAATGCGGCGTCTTTGGTATTTACTGTCCCGGTGAGGACGTAGCCAGACTTACATTTTTTGCACTCTTCGCCCTCCAGCACCGCGGACAGGAAAGCGCCGGTATCGCCACCTCTGACGGCAAGAAGATACAGTTCTACGGCGATATGGGCCTGGTCTCCCAAGTATTCGATGAAAACGCCCTCGGCCAGTTAACCGGCCACATTGCCATCGGTCACAATCGCTATTCCACTACCGGTTCCAGCCGCCGGATGAATATCCAACCCATTGTCCTCGGCACCGGGGCCGATACAATGGCCATCGGTAATAACGGCAACATTGTCAATTCCGCGCATTTATACCGCGAGCTCTGTGAACAGGGCTATAATTTCCGCAGTTCTACCGATACCGAGGTTGTGGGGGACCTCATTCTTTCAGCGCCTTCTACCGATTGGATAGAACGGATCAGATACGCAATGCGCCGCTTGCAGGGTGCCTACTCCACAGTTATGCTGACCAAAGATGCCCTTTACGTGTTTCGTGACCCGTGGGGCGTCCGTCCGCTATGTCTGGGTTCACTCAACGGCGGATTTGTGGTAGCATCTGAAAGCTGCGCCCTGGACCACATCGGGGCCAAACTTATCCGGGAAATCGACCCGGGTGAAATTATCCGTATCAGTCAGAACGGTGTGGAAAGTTTCCGCGAACCGATACGAAAGCGCGCCCTCTGCATCTTTGAGTATATCTATTTCGCACGGCCGGACAGCTACATGAACGGTCAATTAATCTACCCTACCAGAACGGCAATGGGAGCCAATCTTTCAAAAGAATACCCGGTTGACGCGGATGCAGTCATGGGCGTGCCTGATACCGCCACGGCGGCGGGTATCGGTTATGCCCAAGAAGCCAATAAACCCTATTGCGAAGGATTGCTGAAAAACCGTTATGTGGGACGCACCTTCATCGCCCCCGACCAGCGTATCCGGGACCTCGGGGTGAAACTGAAATTCAATCCGCTGCCGCAAATGCTGAAAGGTCAGCGCATGGTGGTGGTCGACGACAGCATCGTCCGCGGCACCACAACACCGAAAGTAGTCGATTTAATCAGACGGGCCGGAGCTAAGGAAATCCATATGCGTATCTGCGCCCCGCCGATTAAATACCCATGTTTCTTCGGTGTCGACATGGCCACCAGAAAAGAATTGATTGCGTCGCACAAGTCTGTCGAGGAAATCCGGCAATTTATTGGCGCCGATTCGCTGGGGTATCTCAGCCTCGATGGTCTACTGAAGTCAGTCAACTTACCCGGCGATTCATTCTGCACCGCCTGCTTCACCGGCGAATATCCGATTCCCGTGCAGCTGGAAATGGACAAACTGGCACTGGAAAATTCATAGACCCTGCTGGATATACCCGGTTTACTTATAGCCTATTTTAGCCTGCGAAAAAGCATCCTGAATGACTTTCGCCATGCCTTCGATATCGCCGGTCACAGAATACCGTATATACGGCTCGAAATGTACACCAACCACACCGGTTTTCTCAATCATCAGGTAATTGAAATGTTGGGCGTCCCTGATTTCTTCCCCGAAGGCTTTATCCGGACGCTGCCAGAGCGTGAAGAAACCTGCTCCGGGTTCGATTGCCGGCCGCATGCCGTTTTTAACCAGGATATCGGATAGTATTTTAATGCGGCGTTTGTATAATTCGCGGCACGCCGTGACACCGGCCTTGTCGTTTTCCATCGCATTAAGGACGCCGACAGCCATCGGCGCCGCGAAACCGCTGTCCGTATTGCCTTTAATGGTAGCAATATCCCCGACAAAATTCGGAGAACCGACGATTGCCCCAATTCTCCACCCGGTGCCGTTGCTGATTACTTTTGACGCTGAAAAAGCCTCTGCCCAGGAAAGTTCCCGGAAATCAGTCGCGACTTCCGTCAAAGTGCAACTTTCCTTTTTATGGGAAAGGATGTAATAAGGATTGTCGTTGAAAATCCGAATGTCATTCTTCTCGCAAGCCGAACAGATTCCCCGCCACCATTCCCGGGTGGCGATTTGCCCCGTGGGATTATGCGGATAATTAACCATCAGCAACTTCGTGTTTTTCCTGATGTCTTCCGCCCCAAAACGGAATTCATTCTCTATCGTCAACGGCAGTGAATACTGTTTTAGACCGAGGTATTTCGACCAGTCCGCGGGCGTAGGATAGCCGGGTTTGTCGGTCATGCCGACAACAAATTTCCCCTGCGCCGCGCCGCAGGCTAATTGCACCAGACCCAACATCGGTTTATTTCCCGGTGTCGGCAGGTATTCCACATCTTTTCCGGCCAGACTAAAATCGAAGTGCGCCTGAACGAAGCGTCGGGCAAAATCCGGGATTCCGGGAGAGCCGTTATCCTGGTATTCATGCATCGATTCTTTATCGCTCATCACTGCTTCTGCCGCGGCTTTCCTGGCGCTCAGCAGCGCCGGCCCGGCGGGTTGTCCGATGGACAGGCGGTAAAGTTTCTGTCCGAATGCTTCTGCTTCACGTGATTTAGCCTTAATCCCCTGAAAAAGATTAACGCCGCCTGCCGGTAATAATGACTTCCTCATTTGCTAACCCTCAATAATGGATTTGTAACCGGTATTTCGTTTTTTATTTAGTTTGATTCTTTGATGCTTGCCATGTAGCGTAGTCCAAATCCATCAGCAGAAAATGATAACCGTCCTGTTCTCTGTGTCCGCAGGGGGTCAGACCGCATTTCTCAAAGCATTTTTGAGCCCGGGAATTATACTCCAGTGTTTTCAGATACACCCGATTGAATTTCTGCAGACTGAAAACATAGTCGACTAATGTGCTGATAACATCGGTACCGTATCCCTTGTCCCAGTAATCCCGGTCGCCAATCATAATACCGATCTCGGTTTCCCGGTTGAGTTCGTCGATATTATAGTAAACACAATTTCCGATGTGCTTGCCTTCAGGCGTATCGACGCCGAAAGTAATACGTCCCGCATAGGGATGCCTGAGCCAATCAACGTATTCCCGGTAAAATTCACGGTAGGACATTGTCGTTGGGATCATGGCATCCAGCGCCGATAGTTCAGGGTCTGTCTGCCAGCGGAAATCGTTTGCCGCATCGGCAATTATTTTGGGGCGGATGATTATTTTTTTGCCTTTAATGTTCATGTGTATCCGGTTGCGGTGCAATATCAAGTACGGTCATATCGCTAAGAATAGATATTTCATTCAACGCCGTCTCGATTGCATCCTTTACGGCTTCGTTCGGTTCATCCGCATGCTTTTGCAGGTATAGTTTAGCTTCATTACCGCCGATTTTCCCCAGCGCATGAATGACCGCCATCTGCACATCGATATCCTCGTCATTGGCCGCGGGAATTAAATATTGCATGATGTCTTCATCACCGATTTCACCGCAGGCGGTAACTGCCTCATAACGTATTTCAGCATCGCTGTTTTTTAATTCTTTTAACACGAAAGGCAGCCATTTAGTGTCACAGTTTTTACCCATAGCATAGACTGCACTGATTTTCAGTCGTTCATCAAGGCTTTCGTAAGCAGTTTTAATGGCGGTTTTGACCTGCTCCGTGGTTAACGGCGAGACTGCTTCCAGCGCCCGCCGCCGGACTTCTACGGATTTGTTCCGGTCGTTAATAACATCCAGCAGTGCCTGTCCTACCTGAATGGCATACTTCGGTGAAATCGAGTTGATTTCAGCCATCAACGCAAATCTGCCTAACGCCAACGCGGCAACAGCCTGTACTTTTTCTTCCGGGTCATTGTTTAACAAATCAATCAGCAGCGGAATCAATGCAGGTTGTTCGTTTTCCCAAAGACCGTTGATTGCCTCGCTGCGCACATCCGCTTCCGGGTCACGGAGTGAACTCAGAAAAATATTATCAAAATTCAGTTCAACGCTATCCGAGGCTAACTCATTCAGCCGCATGATTATTTCGCGGCGGCGTTTTGTCTCGATTGTTTTCCAGACTTGCCGGAAATTTTTAATATCGGCCGCAGCCATATCGGACAGTGCCGCCAGATGTGTATTCACCAGCACTTTGCCGGTATCGGCCATCTCTACAATTACATCACTGATTATCAATTAATTACACCGCACTTTAGTTTTGGTCTACGATGTTTCCCTCGTCATCGCCCTCATCCTCTTCCCCATCTTCATCACCCTGCTCCCAGATAGGTTGCGTGAAATGTTCGATATACTCACCCATAGCGACGGTCATTGCCTGTTTAATCTGCTCCGTGACCTCTTTGGCATTTTCGGCTAATTCTTTAGTATCGACTTCAATATCCAATAATCGCATGAATGTTTTTAAAATAGCCAGCGCTGCCATCGGGTTGTCCATACGCGAAGTCTGGGACGGGACCTCAGTCATGACGCATACGCCGTTAAAATTATTTTCTTTAGCCAGACCTAGCAATAATCCGTTCAAACCGGCAATCTGGATACTGCCCTTTTGCAGCAAGTCATATTTCCTTAACTCTTCGATCAGGAGTTTGTTAGTGGCGACAGCCCAGACCCGGGGTTGTTCCGTGAAGTGAATATTTGTCAAGGCGGCGGCGCAGGTATAAACTCTTTCTACCCCATATGACTGTGCAAAATCCAGCACGCAACCGGCAAAATCATAAATCTTGAAATCCGGCTGGTCGTCACCGATAAATAGAATTATGTCGTGCTCGCCTTTTTTGTTTTTCCAATAGTAAAAATGGCTTTGTGGAAATTGAGGGGCTTCGATCAAGTGTTCCCGGGACAAAACACCGATAGGATCAAAGAACTGATTAGCATCGATTTCCGCCAGGTCTTTAAATTCGAACTTATCCAGTAAATAATTAGCCACGAGCATTGCCACATTACCGACACCCGGCCAAGCAGCTAACATTACAGGAGACTTGAGTTTTGGTTTGGCAGAAATCTTCACAAGTTTTTTCATAATTTCATACCTTGACGAATAATTATCTACTCAAGTTAATTCTAATACAAATTACGAATTCACGAAAGTGGCAGGGAATACAGCAATGAAATGTGATTATTATGTCAACCTAATTAACGACAGGCCACAGAGACGTTGGAGCAGCAGATAGACGGTGTATTCAAAAAACCATTAACCCACTTGGCATCGCTGCCGATTGCGGTAATATCTTTGAGCAATTGATAAACATTACCGGAAATCATCGTATCTTTAACCCGGCCGACAATCTCGCCTTTCTCTATTTTAAAACCTAACAGGACATTACCGCTAAAATCGCCGCCAAGCATGTTCCCCTGTCCGGCACCCAGCAGCTGTTCAACAATTATCCCTTCATCTATACTTTTCACCATATTTTGGAAGCTGACATTACCGGGTGAAATAACAAATGCATGCGGGGAAGGCGAAGGTAAGCCGCCCTGCCGCTGCCCGTTGCCGGTGCTTTTGGTTTTCGCCCTGGCCGCGGTCTGTAAATCATATAAAAAGTTATTTACAACACCTTTGGTAATCAAGGGCGTCACCTGACAGGGCACGCCTTCATCATCGCAGGGACGGCTGCTTGTGTTATACGGAACTAAGGGGTTATCGCTCAATGTCAGGTTATTATCAAAAACTTTTTCGCCTAATTTTTTGCCCAGAGGCGATGCTCCTTCCAGCACCGTTTTACCGCTAAACGCCGATAATAAGGGGAGCACGAGAGAACCGGTAACGCCGTCAGGAGCAAAAATCACGCTCATTGGTTTGGAGGTTACTTTCGCCATCCGTTTCGCAAGTTCAAGTTGCCGGATAGTTGTTTTTACAATTTCATCGGTTTTTAATATCGGATGACAGGAACTCTGATAATCACCGACAAACAGCATATCGGTGCCGCGGATGCGCTGCCCTTCAATGCCGAGGCCGAAAACACTCTCGCGGAAACTCGCCTGTCCGCCGCGTGAATTGATAATGCCTAATTGATATGATGATTTTGTGACCCCGCCTTCGCAAATTACTTCAGGCGAATACTCCGTTATCTTGCTGACTAATTCCTCACCGAGCCGGATCATCGTTTCCAGGCTGACTTTCTCGACTGCTGCATCGAAAATAGCGACCTTGGGGAAGGTCTTAGTTGCCGGAAATTGAAACTCGGCTTTCATCCCGAACTCGGCGGTCGCTACGGCATCATCCACCAGCTGCTGCGCATTTTCCATGCTCGTTGAAGTAGCATAGCCGGTTTTACCGTCTTTAATCACACGCAGCGCCACACTCTGGCTTTGCTTGTATTGAGTATTTTTCAACCGGTTGGATTCGAAATGAACCGGGGTCTCTTCGCTGGAAACCATGTAAACTTCGGCTTCTTCCGCAACTTTTTTGGCGAGAGCAAGAATTTCTTCCAAATTACTTACCTCCCACCAGACATTTCAGTATTCTGATATGGGGACTGCCGTTGCTGACTGGCAATGGGGATTGCCCGCCTTTACCGCAGCCGCCGCCCTGGTTCATATCCAGGTCGTCGCCGATGGCATCGATATTCATCAACGTATTAAAGACATTACCGCTCAACATGACGGGCCTGACCATTTCCGCGATTTTGCCGTTGCGTATCCGGTATGTTTCCCCGGAAGAAAAAGTGAACATTTCCATGCTGGTTTGTCCGCCGTACCAATTTTTGGCATAGACGCCGTCTTTAATATCGGCGATCATATCTTCAAATGAACATCCCCCCGGCTCAATGTAGGTATTGGTCATACGCACAATCGGTGGGTGCCGGTAATTAATCGCCCGGGCGTTTCCGGTTGGCTTTTCATGCATTTTCGCAGCAGTTTCGCGGGAATGCAGCCTGCCGGTAAGTTTACCTTCCCTGATAAGGTAGGTTTTTGTCGAATGGGTGCCTTCGTCATCATATTTAAAGCTGCCGCGCAGTCCCGGTCGGGAAGCAGAATCAATAATATTCAGGTGCGGGCCGCCGAAAACCTTGCCCAGCGTCATAATCTCTTTTAACTGCGCATTTTCGTAGACAAAGTCAGATTCAGAAAGGTGCCCGAAAGCCTCGTGCACGAATACACCGGCCAAAATCGGATCGAGGACAACGGTATATTCTCCGCCTTTTAGCGTCGGGACCGTCAGCATATCAACGGCACGCTGCGCCAATTGTTTAATGTCTTTATGCAGTTTCCGTATCGAGCGGAAATCATCGCGGCTGCCCTCGCTCAAACCGGCCTGCTGGACTTCACCGTCTTTGGAGGCAATTGCCACCGCCCGGATAGTAACATCAGACCTTTCCTGCGTGATAAAACTGCCGGCGGCATTCAGAAAGATAGTTTTTTTATTAGCATCGCCGTAGCCGAGGTTTGACGTCTGGATACCGGAAGTGCTCCAGATTGCATCGTTATATTCATCCAGTAATTGTTTCTTTTCAGAAAGCGGGATGAGCGCCGGATTTTCTTTGATTTTTACCGGAACGTCTTCGACGACAGGATTGGATGTATAAAACTGACTGGTTTCCTTACCGATAAAACGAGCCTGTTTTACCGCCATTTCCACTTTATCCTGCAATCCGGTCAGGTCGTTAAAACTGACAAAGCCCCAACCGCCTTTCACAAGGGCACGCACATTACCCCCTACCGAGGTGGTTTTGCTGATGGATTCAAGCTGTTTGCCGCGGTATGAAATACTGCTGAACTGACTCTCTTCAAGATGAGCTTCAATATAATCCGCGTTTTGCTTCTTGAGGATTTCTGCCAGCTGTTGGCCAACTTTCTGCAAATCTGTCATAAGTAATTTCAGTTTACCTTTCACAACTCAGGTTGTCAAACACTTCGGAGTCCAACTGATTCAAACTAATTCTATGCAACAATTTCTATATTAAATGAACCGATGAAGGCAAGAAACTAACGTAAACCTGATTCCCAACATAAAGCAACATTTTCTCAAATTGCTGCCGCGGCAGCAAACACTCAAATAAAGGGGGACAATCCAATATAATCAAAATGTTCGCGCCTTTGTCGACAATTGACTTTACCGTGCCCCGAAATGAGTTAGCGGTTGCAACCGGTTTCTCTGTGGTTACCTGCACCATTTCGGCGCGTATCACCGCATATTGCGCCGTGTGCTTATCCGATGAAGCAAAAATCTCCAACCTTTCGGTTTTAAATACTTTTTCCTGTCTTACCTGCCCGACAATTTTCCCTTCAAAGATATTACGTGCCATCGTGAAATGTGCAACAAAATTGGAAGACGGATGATAGAATATTTCGGCTGGTTTGCCGACCTGGGCAATCTTTCCCTGATTAATTACGACAATGCTATCGGCCAACGACATCGCTTCTTCAAAATCATGTGTCACGTGTAATGTGGTGATATTCAGCTTCTGATGAGTGTCTTATTGTTTGGCCTTGGGGCCGGGGGTATTCGCTTTATGTCTGCCTTTTATATGCAGTTCCTGACTCAATTGCAGGTAATTAATTACATCTGCGCGTGTCAACATCCCGACCAGTTTTCCATGGTTGAGTACCGGAATCTGGTTGAGGTCATATTGCGCCATCAATTTCATCGCCATATTCAAATCGTCTTCGGGCTTCGCCGCATGGATGGGTTCACGATGCATTACCTGGAAAACAGGGGTTATCGGCCATTTTTCTTGAGGAAGTGTTTTGATATCGCTAATGGTTATTACTCCCACCAGATTATCATTTTCAACAACCGGTACTGCCCGCTTGCGCTTCTGAACAAAAATCGCTTGTACCAGAAAATCTATTGTGGTATCCGGCCGGACCGATTCAATATCTTTTTCCATAACCTGTTCAACCGGCACCCCTGTTAAATGTTCTTTTAAAGTAACTTCAAGACTGCTGTTATCCGCGGCACTATTCAAGAACCAACCGACGAACACAAACCAGAGTCCATTCAGGAATCCAAAGCCGGTAAATATCGCCAGCACCAGACCCGCTGCAATAAACCCCCAGCCGAAAATCCGTCCGATGATTGATGCGATATTCGTCGCTTTGTAAAGATTGCCGGTAGCACGCCAGATGATAGACCGGAATACCCGCCCACCATCCAGGGGAAAACCGGGTAGGAGATTAAATATAGCCAGAGCGATATTAGTGTAGGCCAGAAAACCGGTGATCGCTAACCCCAATGTCTGCTTAGAGGCGGGGATATGAACGCTGAATACCGGTAGGACCCACGTTTTGGTAATCAGGTACCAGATTAACCAGAAAAGAAAACCTAAAAGCAAACTGGCAAGCGGTCCGACAATAGCCATGACGAATTCGACACCCGGATTTTCCGGTTCTTCCGCCAGATTACTGACACCACCCAGTATAAACAGGGTAATGCTGGAAACTGCTAAACCCCGCGACCGGGCTACCAGCGAATGTGCCAACTCATGAACCAATACGCAAATAAAGAGCGTGAAAGTGGCCAGAAAACCTGCAATCCAATAATAATATGAATACCAGCCGGGATAGGTCGTACTGAAACCTTGTCCCAATAACCACGTGAAAATAAATAACGCCAGCAGCCACGTGTAGTGGATGCCTACTTCAATTCCGGCAATACGACCGACACGCCACGATCCTCTCATTTCACTTCTCCCAGCGGTATCAGGAATTTCAAGGTAGGTCTAGTTGATTGCGAATGCATTAACAAATATTCGCATTATTGTTTTATCGGTTCCTCATGGCAACCTGCCAGTTATGTTTGTCATCTGAACGGATGCCGCCCACGGCGCAGACCCTGATATCATCGCCGTTATAGGCAGCTTTAGAAATTTCGAACAGGTGTTCCGCCAACTCTATTGCAGTTTTACCCCTGAATTCGATATTGGCCAACCCTAAAGAGGGGTCAGAGCCTTCGGGATTCTCCAAACTGCCTTTATAGGTCGAGATACCGGAGAGAGTTCCGGGTGCAGGTTCTATCTGAAATGCCCTTGCCGGTATATCATGTCTTTTAATTCCGACAATAAATACCGGTTTGTTATCTGCCGTATTTGTGATTACGCCGGCAATACGGGGGGTATACAAACTGTCCGGCTCGGCCTGTGCGCCGTCCAGCAATATTTCCATGAAATCCTTTGATGGTACGGAATTAGTGTTATAAAGAAGTTTATAGGTTTCAAAAACAGCATCGGTCTGAATGCCGTTGCTGACCACCATGACACCGGAAACAGGATCGTATTTCACTCCCGTGTAATGTCTTAACGGGTCGTACGGTTGATTCCCGATCGGTCCGATGATGACTCCGTTATCGCAGGGTGTTGCCTTTCTTTCCCTGCTGGCCGGACTGCGTCCGGTCACTAAATAAACTACTGCAGGGCTGCCGCTCATTGTCATACCGATAAATAATTGTCTGCCCGGATAAGGTCCGTTGGGATTCATCATCTACCCTCCATTAAACGCATCTTAATATCTTAATTTTAGCAGAACCGGCGTCATACCGATGGCTTCATTTCTTGCCGGACTTGACCCTTACACCACTCTCAAGTTTCTTCTGTATTTCTTCCGTCAATTGTGCTGTTTCAGAGATTGTTTTGCCAAGCGCTATCACGCCGCGGTTTTTAATTATCAAAGGCCCCGTATTATTATTGCTCTTGAACAGATTCGCAACTTCCCGGGCCAGTTCCTGAGAACCGGCAGGCCGATTAGTATCTATCGAAGGAATACCGGATTTTTCGGCGGCTTCTATTATATTATGAGATGTCAGAAAGAAGATCGCGTTGATTTCAGGGAAAGCTTCATAAATCACGGAATGCAATAATGCCTCTTCCGACGGCGCTGTCTGACCTTTCGTATAAATGGAAGGCCGGTTCAGTCCGAATACAACCCCTCTGACTTCGACAACCGTGTCTTTGGTTACGTTGTTAAGCATCAAACTACTACCGGTGATAATAAACCCCATTCCGGTCCGGAAACTCAGATTACCTTCCATTTCGGGGTTAGAACTGAACCCGTATAATTTTTTACACCACTGCAGCATCTCATCTATATGCGTATCGATAGGAGGATTTTTATCGAGGAAGACCGAACTGAACGGGATATTAGAGTTTTCGGGCACAACAAACCTCCTGAATACAAATCAATTACAAGGAATTATTTTACGGATTGAGTAAATCGACCGTCTATTTCCCTTTATAACGCGGCAGCCGTTTTTCGGAGAAGGCATTAGCGCCCTCTACAAAGTCTCCCGTGTTTCTAAGCTGAGCAGACAATGCCTTTTCAAGCGCCAAACCTTCATCCAGTGTCATATCATAACCGCGGACCATTGATTCTTTCACAGCTCTGACCCCCAGCGGGCCGCGGGTGATAATCGTATTAGCGATTGAGACAGCGGTTTCCATTAATTTTTCAATAGGTACCACATGACTAACCAATCCAATCCGCAAAGCATCCCGGGCGCTTATCGGGTTACCGGTCAATAACATTTCAGCCGCGAACGCCCGGGGAAGAAAACGGGGTAATCTAACGGTGCCGCCCATTGCGGGCATAAATCCGTTATTTACTTCCGGTTGCCCGAATTGGGCGTTCTCTGATGCAATCCGGATATCGCACATTAACGCCAATTCACAACCACCGCCGAGACAATAACCGTTTATTGCCGCGATAAACGGTTTCCAGATATTGTCCGGACGCACGGATGCAAAATCGTCATTCGGAGAAAAACCGGATAACAGGTTTTTAATATCAGCACCGGCAGAGAATGCTCTATCTCCCGCACCGGTGATAATTGCCACCCACAGGTTGTCGTTATCCCTGAAATCTTCCATCGCATCCCGGAGGCCTCTAAAGACTTCAGCATTCAAAGCATTCATTGCTTCCGGTCGATTGATAACGATGTGGGCAATCTTACCCTCTTTTCTACATTCAACAACAGCCATTGATTTCCCACATTTTGTTGTTCATTGTTAACGCTCGATAGCGAATGCATTCTAACAAACATTTTCATCCTACGTCAAATAATAAAAAATGATAGAATGAAACAACCGGTCAATAACAGTCTGGAGATGGATGGTGGATAGGGTTATCCATAAACAATCTGTCACTTGTAAGTTTTGCAGCTCTCCTGATATCGTCAAATACGGTACGTTTCACGGAATGCAGCGGTATTTTTGTAAGAGCTGCCGACGTAAGTTTGCCGATAACGATGCACTGCCCAAAATGAAGACGCCTATCTGGATTATTTCATTATCGTTGAATTGTTATTACAACGGAATGTCTCTCGCGGCGGTACAAAGGGAAATTAACCAGCGGCACGGGGCATATTATGCCCAATCCAGCATTTATAACTGGATAATGCGCTTTTCGGGGGAAGCCGTGAGGCGAGCGGCGCGTTTTCAACCAGTTTCCGGGGACTCGTTGTTTTTCTCAGTCACGCCGGTAATTTCCGGTATGCGCCGGCTTTATTTTTTAGATATTTTTGACGTGAACAGTAAATATCTGTTAGCTTCCAAAATAACCGAAACCAATACGGTGTCTGAAATCATCAGCTTGATTCACTCAACCGTAACAGCGACAAATGCGGATCACCCTGTCACAATCCGTCTGCCGAATGCTTGCGCAGATTATGACACGGAACCAACAACCGAAATATCGGACCCTTCGGCGGGTTTGATTTTTAACAAAGCTGATTTAACTATTGTCAAAGAGTTTAGCTCACTACTGAAAAAACGGGCAAGAGTCGTCCGTAATTTCAAAAGTATGAAAAACGCTCAGACCATAACCGGGGCGTGGCGGATACATTATAATTATTTTATGAAGAACAGTAAATCGAAACCTGAAATACCGCCGGAACTAATGGGGCAACCCCCTTTCAGCAAATGGGAAGATATTATCGGCCAATCATAACCGTCTATTTGGGGAAAACATTATCCCTAATTCGGCTGTTTTTACCATTATCAACCAAGATTATAACTAATACGCACGGTCTAATCCTTGACAATGAACAATGTTGATGTTACAATGACTCCCTAATGGTAGGTATTGTAATTGGTTAAAAGGCATTACAATAAAGGAGGAAAAGCTCAGGCAGCAACTAGAATCAGCATTATAGTTTTCTAATTCACGGCCAATGCTGACTAAAGAAACACTGAGTTTGCTCTAAGAGATGACGACGGTAGTAAAAAACGAAAAAGTCCTGGAAGTCAAAAATCTGCGAACCTATTTCTACATTCAAGAAGGTGAACTCAAAGCAAATGATGACCTGAGCTACTACGTCAACAAAGGCGAAAGCGTAGCGGTGGTCGGCGAAAGCGCTTGCGGTAAAAGTGTCAGTGCCCTGTCGATCATGCGTCTGATTCCTTACCCTCCGGGCATCATTGTCGGCGGAGAAATTTTCTTCCAGGGGAAAGACCTGATGTTAGCTACGGAAGCAGAAATGCGGCATATCCGCGGCAACAGCATCGCCATGGTTTTCCAGGAGCCGACAACGTCTTTAAACCCGGTGCTTACGGTAAAACGCCAGATATCAGAAAGTCTGGAACTGCACCGCAATATGGATAAAAATGAGTCATTTCAGGAAACCGTCAGGTTATTAAAACTTGTCGGTATCCCGGATGCTGATAAAAGAGCCAACGACTATCCCTTCCAATTCAGCGGCGGTATGCAGCAGAGAATCATGATTGCAATGGCATTGAGCTGTAATCCCTCCCTGCTGATTTGCGATGAACCGACAACTTCGCTGGATGTTACCGTACAGGCCCAACTACTTGAAATCATCGATGGGCTGAGAGAGCGGTTCGGTACGTCTGTAATCACGATTACGCATAACCTGGGCATCGTCGCCCGTTACGTTGACCGGGTAAACGTAATGTACGCCGGCAAAATTGTGGAGACGGCCTCTACTGAAGAGCTGTATTCTAATCCCTGTCACCCATATACCATCGGTTTATTATCGTCAGTTCCGCGTTTGGACGTCAGCAAAAAGAAATCGCTTCGGATGATTAAAGGTTTACCGCCGAACCTGGCACACTTACCGGGTGGTTGTCCTTTCCATCCCCGTTGTGATTGGGCCATGCCCAAATGCCATGTGGAATACCCGCCACTGGAAAAGGTCGGAGAAAATCATTATCGTGCCTGCTTTGCTGAGCTCAGCAAATTAAAGAAACAGTAAAACAAGTGAGGGTTTTCGTATAATGAAAGATAATACTCATCTGATTGAAGTTGAAAACCTGTATATGTACTTCCCGGTGACGGCCGGCGTTTTCCAAAAAAGAGTCGCTGACGTCAAAGCTGTGGATGGAGTCTCCTTCTATATCAAGAAAGGCGAAACTCTTGGTTTGGTCGGGGAAAGCGGTTGTGGTAAAACAACTACAGGGCGCTGCATCCTCCAACTGTACGAGGGGATTAAAGGCAACGTTTATTTTGAAGGCGTAAATCTTGCCAATCTGAAGAAAGAACAGATGCGAAAAATGCGCCGTAATATGCAATTAATCTTCCAGGACCCCTACGCATCTTTGGACCCGCGTATGACGGCCGGGGATATCATCGGTGAACCGATTAAGGTGCATCACCTGGCTTCGGGAAAAGAATATCGCGAACAGGTGGAAGAACTCTTCCGCATGGTCGAACTCGAACCGTCGATGGCCGGCCGGTATCCGCATGAATTCAGCGGCGGTCAGCGTCAGCGTATCGGTATTGCACGCGCCATGGCAGTCCGACCCAAGTTTATCGTTTGCGATGAGCCCGTATCCGCTTTGGATGTCTCCATCCAGGCACAAATCATTATTCTCCTGGAAAAACTCCGGGAGGAAATGGGACTGACCTATCTCTTCATTGCCCACGACCTCTCCGTTGTGCGCAACATCAGCGACCGCGTTGCAGTAATGTATTTGGGTAAAGTAGTTGAAATTACAAACAGTGACGAACTTTATGCCAATCCGCTGCATCCCTATACCATCGCATTGCTGTCCGCAGTGCCTATTCCCGACCCGAAAGTCGACCGCACACGTAAGCGTATCATCTTGAAAGGTGATGTGCCCAGCCCTGTCAATCCCCCGAAGGGTTGCCGTTTCAATCCCCGGTGTCAGTTGGCTATC
>Ga0265316_10000873_pt1 | contig 33033 bp, 21 predicted proteins | sample 4522metaG_FD_202092 | JGI IMG/M metagenome (GOLD analysis project Ga0265316, IMG submission 202092) | Rhizosphere microbial communities from Carex aquatilis grown in University of Washington, Seatle, WA, United States - 4-5-22 metaG | ecosystem: Host-associated > Plants > Roots > Rhizosphere >...
GCAACAACTTCGTCACTCTGCGCCTGACAAATCCCACCGACCAAAACTATGTACGAAAGCTGGTCCCCGATTCTTTCAGCGGGCTGTTCGATCTTTTGCCGACTCTTCGGCCCGGAGAAGCTCTTATTATTGGCGATTCCACACCGCTGCCGGTGCGGGTGTTGCTCGACTATCCCGCTCCGCCTCCCGACAGCGCGGACATTAAATTTTATGATAAGTGGGTCGCTTCCGAAAAGGAAACCGTGGTCTCCGACGTCGTTGACCGTTGGTGGAGACAAGACCGATCGTAATCAATTAAGAATTAATAATTAAAAATTTGGAGCTAATAAATAATTTCTGACCAAAAGTATGTCAACCATTTTTGTGCTGCCGCATATACGAGTTATCCATTCTTAATTATTAATTCAAAATTATTAATTATTGAAGAATCGTCTCGAAGTAAAAATTCTCCTCCTTCTTATCGCTGTCCTGATCGGCGGCTTCGGAACGTATATCATCGTTTCGATCAACAGCCAATCGGACGTGCTGATCGAACAGAATCGACAGAAGTCGATGCTCTTCGGCCAGACGATCATGGTGGGTATCCGCAACGTCATGCTCTCGGGCAAAGCTAGCTACGCGCGTACGTTTGTGAATGATGCGCGCGACAGCCTTACATCGGGCATGCTCAACGTGTACGACAGGGAAGCGAACGAAGTCTTCCAGGAAGAGGGGAAAGGACTCATCACAAGCACCGGCGACCCGAATGTGAGACACGTTATCGAATCGCAGCAGAACGTTGAAACGATGCTGCCCGGTGAAACTGAGGGGGGGATATTCACGCGCCTCGAACCGTTGGTAAACGAGAAAGAATGCCAGCAATGCCACGGAACCAATCACACGGTGCGGGGCGTTACGTGGGTTTCGCTCAAGCCCGACTTGATGTCTCTTCATATGCAGAATGCCTCAGGCAGTCTTTCACACATCCAATCCGAAGTAAGCGAAATTGTGTGCAGCACTCTTGCCGCCGGTTTCCGCAATATTATGGTTTCCGGCGAAGGCCCTCTGATGGACACTCTCGTCAATCGGACATCCGCTCTGCCGTTCATCGAACGGGTTCAAGTGTATGACAGGTTTGGGGAATTGCATTTTGGCATTGAAAAAAATGTGCGGAAGCCCGACGCCGTTCTTCGTGCAATTTCAAAAGGCGAGCCGATTGAAATTTTCGATAACCACAACGGCCTTCTCACGCGGTTAATTCCCCTGCGGAATGAAGAACGATGCCAGGTCTGCCACGACCCGAAAAATCCCTGGCGCGGCATCATGGCGATAACGCTTCGCGTCGATCATCTGGAGCAGAATCCGGATTCGCTGAAGAAACAGCTTACTATGATGCTTCAGGCTTCGGTTGGAGCCGGCTTTCGAAGTATCATGCTTGTGGGAAAAGGAAGTTACGTCCGCTCGTTCATCAACGAAGTGCGAATGATTCCGGCAGTGCGTGACCTTCGCGTGTTCGATAGAGAAGGAAATGAGCGTTTCGTAAACCGCCCGGTAGAGGAGCTTGGAAAAAGCCTTGCGCGCAAAGCGCTCGAGACGAAAGAGGTCATCGAATCAAAGCAAATAATCAACGGTGAAGAATACCTCGTCCGGGTTTCGCCTTTGATCAACGATAAGCGCTGTCAGGGATGCCACGGAACAGACCACGCCGTGCGCGGCGTTGTTGAAGTAGCGGCCTCAATGGCCGACATCAACGCAGCTGTCAGCAAGAATAAAATTTATTCTTTGCTGGCAGGCGCTCTGACTATTGTGCTCGTCTGGCTCGTCCTGCGCATTTTTATGAAAAGCGTTGTCGTCCATCCGATCGGCAATATCGGCGACGTCGCAGAGCGCGTCGGCCGGGGGGATTTTTCTGCGACCGCCACGGTGCACGCGAACGATGAAATCGGGGACCTCGCCCACCGCATCAATGAAATGATTGTCGGTTTGCGCGAACGATTTCATCTTCAAAAATTTGTATCGCAGCAAACCGTCGACGCCGTTCGGCAGGCAGATTCGATGGGTGTAAAGCTCGGCGGGGAGCGAAAAATTGCCACCGTTTTCTTCTCCGACGTGCGCGGTTTCACTTCTTTCTCCGAAAAGGTGGAGCCGGAACGCGTCGTCGCGATGCTGAATTCCATCCTCAGCAGGCAAACCGCCGTCGTAAAAAAATACGGCGGGGATATCGATAAATTTGTCGGTGATGAACTTGTTGCCGTGTTTTTGGGGGACGGTATGGTTAAACGTGCGGTCGAGTGTGCCGTGGAGATTCAACGGACAATGAACGATGTTTCAACAACGGCGGGCGAAGACGTCGGCATTGGGATCGGCATCAACACCGGCGAAATGGTCATGGGGGCAATGGGAAGCGAGGACCGAATGGATTTCACCGTCATCGGCGATTCGGTCAACCTCGGGGCTCGGCTCTGCGGTGCGGCAAAACGCGGGCAAATTCTGCTTTCGGGATTCTCTGCGGAATATTTGAACAGCGCCGACTCGATACAGCTCACGAAGCTCGACCCGATTAAAGTAAAGGGGAAAGAACAGCCGATAGAAATTTTCGAAGTGCGCCCGCATGTATAACTCAACAAGCAGATTTCGTTCTCTCGTCGCCGTTATCATCCTTCATCCTTTGTTCTTCATCCCTTTAAATGCCCAGCCGGACATTGTTGCCCCAAAATGGGAAGTACGAGCGGTATGGCTGACAACTGCCGGCGGCGCCGATTGGCCAAAGACGTATGATGTTGCCGCGCAAAAAAAATCTCTGGTCGAAATTTTTGAAACTCTGCAAAAAAAACATTTCAACACCGTATTCTTTCAAGTTCGCCCTCGGGGAAATACTTTTTACAAGTCACGGTACGAACCGTGGGCGGCAGAACTGACCGGCACGCTCGGTCGGGACCCGGGCTGGGATCCGCTTGAATTCGCGATCGAAGAAGCGCATAAGCGCGGAATTGAAGTGCATGCGTGGTTTAACGTGGCGAAGGTTTACAACAACGGGCAGCCGCCCATAAGTTCACCCAGGCATATTCTCCGCAGTCATCCTGAGTGGGTTCAGAACTACGAAGGAGACTGGTGGGTTGACATGGGGAGGCCCGAGGTGCGTCAGTATACCGAAAATCTCGTGATGGAATTGGTGCGTCTGTACGACCTCGACGGAATACATTTCGATTACATCCGGTATCCCGGAGACAAGTTCGAAGATTGGAGCTCGTTTCGTTTGTACAGCGACGGAGCGGAGCGCGATGAGTGGCGCCGCAATAACGTCACCCGGTTTGTGCGAGAAATGTACGGGCAGATCACAAGCGAAAAGCCGATGATGAAGGTCGGCTCTGCCCCATTGGGAATTTACAAGCCGATTCCCGGCGCGCAATCGGGTTTTTCGGCATATGCAGAATTGTATCAGGATTCCCGGTTATGGCTGCAAGAAAAAATACAGGATTATGTTGCACCGCAGTTGTATTGGGATTTCGGCGAGCAGACGAATCCGAACGATCCGGATTTTCGAGCGCTGTGTATCGATTGGAGCAAGAATAATTTCGGGCGCCATGTCTATGCAGGTCTCGGAGTCTACCGCGAAAATATTCAAAAAGAAATTACTGAACAGATCTATCTCACACGCACTGTCGAATGTCAGGGACAATCATTCTTCCGGTATGAAAACATTCTGGACCTTCCGGGCATCGCATTAACCTACAAATATCCTGCGTTGATCCCGCCGATGCCGTGGAAAGATTCTATCCCCCCGCTTCCGCCGACCGAGATTACCGCTTTGCGCGGCTCAAATCAAACAACAATTGTGCGATGGAAAGAACCGGCTCTTGCAGTCGACGGCGACAATGCCTCCCAGTATGTTGTGTACCGTTCTGCCGATGAGGATGTCGACATACGCAATCCTAGAAATATTGTCGCCGTTATCCCCTCAACGTCCACAATGTATGTCGACGAAACACCCAGCAATAATATTCATTATTACTATACCGTAACGGCGCTCGACAAAGGACACAACGAAAGCGGGGGAGGTGCTTTTCAGTCCGGATCGCTGAATATTGCCTCCCCGTCGGGGCAATATTCGCTCGCACAAAATTACCCCAATCCTTTTTCCGATAGAACGTATATTTCGTACCAGTTGGGCGAACGAAGTCCTGTGGAACTAACCGTGAAGGACACATTGACGAATAAAGAAATTCTTATTGTGCGGGAGACGCAGGATGCTGGAACGTATATTGTTTCGGTAGAGGCGAAGATGCTGGCAAAAGGAAAATATATCTACAAACTCAGGGCTGGTTCGTTCATCGCGACGCGGATGCTGGAGCGAGGGGACTGAAGGGATATTCCAAAAACGCAGACGTCGGACACCCTATTCATTTCATTTCTCATAAAGTGTCCGACATCTAATTTGAGACTTCTGAATAATCAGGAAAGCTTGCCTCGCGCAAAGTATATTAAAAGTGAAGCTTATGCGTCTGGCGAAGCATCTTCCAAGGGAATCCCTTTGGGACTTTCGGGATTCGCGTGACAATATTTTTCAGATGTTTCAATTTATTACTTCAGCGGGTATGCTGCCGCTTCTTTTTCCGTCAGGGCTATAAGAAAACTATCATTCGGCATTGGATACAAATGCGTTTCTTTTTCCACTTTTACTTGCCAATCAACCGAACCGCTCATCAGGTCAATGCGTGTGAGTTTTCGGTCAACGCAATATATCAATTTGTCTCCGAGAACCTCGGGCGTAAATTTGATTTTCTGCCAATCGTAGCTCCATTCGTGCTTCCATTTGGCGTTCCCGTTTGAGGGATCGAATGCTGCAATTCCATCCGGTCCATATGCTACGATTTGTCCGTTGGCAACCTCAACCCGCAGCGGCTGGGTCAGGTTTTTTTTCCGGCTGTATGCAAAGGCTTTCTCGAAATCAATAGAACCGACATCACTCTTCTTTAGGCTTGACTCCCAGCTGTATTTTCCTCCGTCGCGACCCAGCTTCAGAGCGTAAATTTTTTCAAGATCGCTGAAATAGAGTTCTTTTGCCGCTGCGTTGTAACTTTTCTGAAAATCGAACGGTTTCGCAACAAGGCTCCGGCCTCCGTCTGAGTAACCGCCAAAGCCCAGGGCAATGGAGTGAAAAGAAAACGAGGCCGCCTGTGAACGTAACCCAAAATTTCCCTGGGCGAGCGAGGGGTCTTCGTTGGTTTCAACCCGCCAGAGAATCTTTCCGGTTGAGGGGTCTATTGCCATAAAGCCGTACGGAGTGTCGTTTGTTTCCTTTTTAAAATCGATCTTATCATCCTTCACCTGGTTGTTCATGTACGCTTCGTAACTGTGGTCGCCGCGAAGAAAGACAACAGAATATTCCTTCTTTCCGAATTTTGCATACAGCAAAGCGTCGATGACTGCCAAATCAGCGACCTGCGCTCCGTCGAGTTCTTTTTCAAGCGTCCACAATTTTTTTCCTGTTGAATAATCGAATGCCAGCAAGCGATCTTTGCCGGTGCAATAGACAATGTTTCCATCCACGATGGCGGAGCTTGATTTCTTTTCAGCACCGTCAAGAATTGGAAAATAGTTTTTGTACACGACCGCCCCGGTCTTCATATCAACCGCACAGAAACCTTCACCGCTCCCGCTGCGTGTATCGGGGTTCAACATTTCGGAAGCCGTAACGATGCCGACGACAAGTTTGTCGTCCATTTGTGTTATATCGTAGTCGAAACCGATGTCGGAAAATCCGAAGTCTGGTCCTCCTCTAACAGCTTCCGACAGTCCCAGTGTCGCTGCGGCAAGATAGACCCTGCCGATAGACCCGAGCAGCCCTCCTTCGTGCGAAACAACTTTCTTTCCCAGGGCAATTGGAGTTCTATAATCGACGTTTCCTGTTAAAAGATTCAATCCCACAAGATAGAGATATGTTCCCTCCTCATTGCCGCTGTCGCGTGGGCGGTTATAGGTAATAATCGCCCGATCGCCGTCTTGCAACAGGAACCGGTGGGCAAAGCCCTCGAAGTTGGGATCGGAGTCTTTCGATTGCCATACAACTTTTGCTTCGACGGGATCGATCGCGATTACTTTGTTTTTAAGGCTGATCAACAGGATATCTTTTCCGTTGACAACGTACGACTGCATGGAGCGGATATCGGCAAACGGAACATTGATTTCGGTCGTTGACCCGTTTTGAAAATTGAAATGAACAAGCTGGTCTTTCGTGAACACTGCACATCCTTGAGTTGTTGGAACGAGCACTTCGTGCGAAGCGTCGATTTTCAGTTTGCGCCGCGTTAATTCTTTGTTATGAACCGCATCGATCACGACGACTTCATCATCCAGCACAAAAAGGACGGCGTTATCGTCGGGCGATTGGTATGTCCACGAGAAATGTTTCTTCACCAAATCGCTGTTCGCTTCGTATTTTTCACCGGCAAAAAGCTGGGCCCCCGTGTTGACATCGAACAGGCCCAGCTTATCGCCCTTGAGCATGACAATTTCTTTTCCCTGTTTCGGAAGATCGAACAACACATACCCGCCCTTTCCTTTTAAATCGGCGTTGATGGTAACGTTGAGAAGTATTTTACCGGTATTCATATCGAACAAAACCCGCTGGTCTTCATAGCGGATCATGATAACGTTCGAGGAACCCTTATCGGCGCTTTTGTAATCATCCTGGTCAACGCCGGGGACCTCCGTTTCCCATAATTTGGTTCCCGTCATCGCATCGTAGCATTGAACCGTTTTCGGCGTGCTGATAAGAAATTTGCTTCCGTGAAGGACGTATTTAATTCCTTTCTTGGCAATTCCCTTCAGCTCCATATCCCAGACCTTTTTTCCGGATACGGCATCGAACAATCCGATTGATTCACTGCTCGCGAGCAGAATATGTGTGCTGTCATCAAGAAATCGGATGGCCTTGATCAGTTTGCCGAAATTAGTTTTCCACGCCGAGCCCTCAGAATCGCCGGCATGGACAGTTGCAAAAGCAACAATGGCCAGAACGGCAAGAGTGCAGGTTTTCCACCCCGATGCCATTGATGGTATTGTTTGTCTTCTCATAATTGGACCCTCCTTTATTAAGACCGTAGCTGTGAATAATAATTAAAAAAATTTCCGCGATTGATGTATTAGTTTAAGCGCGCCTGATACTATTTGAGAAGCAGCATCTTTTTTACCTCCACCGCATTGCCGGCTTGCAGGCGGTACAAGTACATCCCGCTCGGCATCGAAGCCGCGCTCCACGCGGCAGTGTATGTGCCCGGATCCAAAATTTGATTGACAAGTGTTGCTACTTCTTGTCCCAATACATTAAACACGGTGAGGCGTGTGGCTTCGCGGCTCGAGATTTGAAATTCAATAGCCGTCGACGGGTTAAACGGGTTGGGATAATTTTGCTTTAGTTCAAACCGGGCCGGCATCTCTGATGTTGCTTTGACTGCGGTGGCGGGCGTTGCCACGACATACGACACCGATACGTTGGTCAAGGTTACGTTGCCCGACGATGCTCCTGTATCTGCGGACACTTGCAATTGGTGCCCCTCCCGCGTGATCCAGGAAAAAGAATAACTCGAATAACTGTTGGTTAACGTTGAACCGCTGTAGACACTTGTTGTCTCCACCTTCTTTGAGCGGAGCGCCTGGAATGAGCCGTTGGGAAGGTTTAGTGTACCAAAGGCGTCATATGCCTCTGTTGTGCTAACAATTTGAATGAACCCGCCTCCGATATCGGACGTGTCCGGAGAGTGGGGGGTTGAGCCTCCCAGTTGAATGGGTAAATGTACATCAAATTTTTTCACATAATTGATTATGCTTGTATCGATAGCCTGTCCCTTGATGGAACCGTACGCATGTTCCGCCAATCCTATGTTATAGAGTGAATCGTTTGAGAGGCCAAAGAATTGAAAGTATTGTATTGTAAGACCGGTTTGTGCCATGGTTGATGACTGTGCGTACGCGGCTCCTGGGAATTCGGCGGAGTAGGGGGTGGATGAGGGAAGAACGTTGTCCGACCTCGACGAATCTGTAAATACAACAACCGGAAATGTCCATGACTGGGGTGTTACGTTTGACGACGTCCCGACGTCCATAGTTACCCTGACATTCGAAGCGCTGTAAGAAAGCCATGACTTCCCAGCGCCGAAGAAATTCGGAAGATCGGATGTGGTTAATGTAATCTGGGAAAAAGCGCTTGACTGATAAAGCGCGGCGAAAATAAGAAACTGGAACCAGTAAGAAACTCTCTTCATGCAGAACCTCTTTAGATAATTTATCGGACCGTTGGATTATCGTTGCTCACTCTGTCGCAAATCGCCGGAAAAAAATAAATAGAAGCCATCTCAAAAATGGTTTGATGTAGAATGCACTTGTTAATGTCATGCTGAGTCCGCCGCAGGCGGACGAAGCATCCACGACACCGAAGCCTCGTAGATTCACGATGCGTGATTGTCATGGATTCTCCCGAAGGGATGCCTTCGGCATTCACTCCGCTTCGCTCCGTTTCCCGAAGGCATCCCTTTGGGACAGAATGACATTTTTCCGGTTTTTTGAGATAGCTTCTAGTATGTTGGCGAACACAAGCACACCACCCCTTGTTGATAAGAAAATTATTGACTCCGCCACACACAAACAATCGCACAAAAGTAGTAATCTGTGAGGCAGATATCAGTAATCGGAACGCAGTACGAAGTGCCATGCTGTTTACTGATTACTGTTTTCTGACAACTATCTTTTGAGGTATTTCAGCACGGCCTCGGTGCGGGAACGTACGTGGAGTTTATCGTATATGTTGCGGAGATGTGTGCGGACCGTTTCAACGCTGATGAACAACGTATCGGCAATTTCTTTGTAGCGGTAGCCCTTGGCAAGATGAGAGAGTATTTCCTGTTCGCGCTGTGTGAGCCCTACCGTTTCATTTTGCGGTGAACCGCTGCTTTGAAATGTTTCCACAACTTTACGCGCGATCTGGTTAGACATCGGCGAACCCCCGTTATGGATTTCATCAATCGCCTCGAGTAGTTTTGCGGGGGGCGTCTTTTTCAAGAGATATCCGCTGGCTCCGGCGAGCAGGGACTGAAAGATTTTCTCATCGTCTTCAAACGATGTCAGCATCATAATCTGGAGCGACGGCTGGCGCAATTTGAGTTTTGTGACGCACTCTATACCGGAGATCTGCGGCATATTAATGTCCATCAGCACAACGTCGATCGCAAGCCTGGGAATCCGGTCAATTGCCTCCTCTGCGCCCGCAAACGCCCCGACGCATTGATACCCGCTTGTTCCGTTGATCAATACTGCGATTCCGTCGCGTACGTCTTTATCATCGTCGACAATGGCAACTGTAATCATAGAAAAACGTACTCTTTTAATGTTCCTGTTACAATAACACAAAAGTAGTATTTAGCGTTGGGGGGTGTTCATCATTGGCTCTTGTGCAGGAAGCTTAACTTCAAAACCAATTGTTGTGCCAGATGAAGGGATGGAACGAATCGTAATCTTACCGTTAATATCGTCAATTCTTTTTCTCATGTTCGTCAAACCGTTGCCGGGTTTTGAATTGCCCGCTAAAGAAAAACCCTTGCCGTTATCGTTAATGTTGATGCGCAACCGGGAATCTGCAAGTTGACATTGAATGCAGATTTCGGATGCGCCGGCGTGTTTGACAATATTATGAACAGCTTCCTTTACCGTTAAGAAGATGTTGCGCCTCGTTTCCGCTGAGAGTGGAATGGGGGGGACTGTATCGGGAAAATCGAATGCGCAGTGGAGTGTTGTTATTTCGGTGTATTCGGCGACGTACTGACGGGTATACGCAAGCAGATTGTCCAGCGTATCATTCTTTGGGTTTAAAGCCCAAACTATTTCTCCAAGGTTGTCAATGACGTGGCGCGACATTTCGGAAATTTTTTGAAACTGCGCTTTTGTTTCCTCTTGACTGCCAATACTCCTCTGCGCCAGTTCGCCGAGGATGGCAATTCTTGTCAGGGTTGACCCAACTTCATCGTGCATGTCCTGCGAAATACGCGTGCGTTCGCGGTCGAGAGTGTGTTCAGCTTCAAGATTTTGCATACGGCGTCTAATTTTTCTCATCTCAAGATACCGCACCCCGCCTCCGACGGCTGATACTGCTGAGATGAAAGCCAGCGACAGAAACCACGACGTCATCCAGAACGGCGGGACGACGGTAATTTTCATGGAGGCGCCGAGTTCGTTCCACACGCCGTCGCTATTACAGGCTTTTACAACGAAGACATACTCTCCCGGCTCAAGATTCGTGTAACGGGCAAACCGCTGATTGCCCGCCTGCACCCACTCATGGTCCACCCCGTTGAGTTTGTATGCATATCTGTTTTCTTCCGGCTGAGTGTAATCGAGTGCCACGAAATTAATGCTGATCTCGTTGTCTTTGTAGGAGAGCTGGACCGCTTTGTTTTCCTCTATTGCCCCCTCACTCAAAATGTTCCGGCCATACACGCTGAGGTTTGTAATGACGACGGGGGGAGGGCGGCGGTTAATCCATACGGAGTCCGGCTGGAACTTGTTGAACCCGTTCACACCGCCGAAGTACATTTCACCGCGCATGTTTTTCCAATAGGCGCCTGTGTTAAATTCCTTCGCCTGCAATCCATCCGCGATTCCGTAGTTACGGAATTGTGTTCCCCGTTGGCCGTGCTCGGTGAATTTAGAAATGCCGTTATTTGTGCTGATCCACAAATTGCTCTGGCTGTCGGAAAGAATGCCGTAAATAAGATTGCTTGGAAGCCCGTCGCGTTCCGTATACACCGCGAATGTTTCGGTTGACGGATCAAACCTGTTCAAGCCTTCTTCGGTGCCAAGCCACAATATACCCGATGGGTCGCAATAGATGGCGCGCACAAAATCATTGCTTAAAGAATTCGCACTGGTGTTGTTTTTACAATATCGTGTGAAGAGTTTCTTTTTACGCTCAAATTTGCACACTCCGCTGCCAAGCGTTGCTATCCACATGTTGTTTTCGTTGTCTTCACACATTGACACTGCATCCCAACCGTACGTGTCGCCCGGTTTTTCCGATTGATAACCTGCAGGCTTGACGACGTCGGTTTTGGGGTCAATAAGCCTGATGTGGGCCTGTGTTCCCACCCAGACCATTCCTTCGCGGTCCATGTAGATTCTATTAATATGATTTTGAAATACCGGTGCGATGTCTGCGGCATGCAACGCGAACCGTTTAAATTTTTCTTTTTTCCTGTCAAATTTCATCAGGCAACTGTCGGTCCCTATCCACAGAAATCCGTAGCGATCTTCACAAATTGCAAGGACGACGTTGCTGGCGATGGAAGACTTATCTCTTCCGTTGTGAAGATATTTTTTCCACCTTCCGGTTTTTGGATTGTAGGCGTTTAATCCGTGTCCCACCGTTCCTACCCAGAGAATGCCGTGTGAGTCTTCATAAAGAGCCTTTAAAAAATTCCCTGCCAGACTGTTCTGGTTGTTCAAATCGTGCTTGACGTGAGTAAAATGGTTTTTGTGCGGGTTCATGATGTTAACGCCCGCCCCGTCGGTTCCGATCCAAAATGTTCCTGCCTGATCGATGACGATCGCGTGGACAATATTAAAGCTGAGCGAGTAAGGATCGCGCATGTCGTTGGCATAGTGAGCAAACAGATGTGTTGCCGGGTCGTAGATATACAGCCCGCTGTCAGCCGTTCCAATCCAAATTCTGCCGGATTTTTCGCCGACCGTTGTTACGATTGCCCTGTTTGCAAGTCCTTGAACATTTGTTTCCTGGTAGGAAAGCGTTGTGGATGTACCGGTGCGCGGATCATAGCGGATAATGCCGATCCGCTCGGCACAGAACCACAGCACACTGTCCTTGTCCTCTAACACTGGAAACACTTTCAGGCTGCCATTTTCCAACGGAACGTTCCATGGCCCGTCAACGTGCTCGAGGTGTCCGTCGATCCGATTACACCGCTTCAAGCCCTCATTGGTGCCAACCCATAGGATTCCTCTGCTGTCTTCAAGGATGTTAGTGAAGATGTTGGCTTTGCGGTGCGAAACGAATGGACCGGTCTCCGCATAAAAACGAAAACCGCTTCGTGAACTGTCACAACAGATCAACTCTCCTCCTGTAACAATCCACAAATTGCCGCGCGAGTCCCCCCGAAGCATTTCAATGCTGCCGGCTTTGACGTTATCGGGAACATTTTCATTCGATGAATACCGGGTGATCGTTTCTGTTTTTCTGTTAAACCTGTTCAAGCCTTTTGCCGTCCCGATCCACAGCGTGCCGCTCCGGTCTTCGTACAGTGTGCGGACGGTAACGCTGGATAGCGTCATCGAATCGCGGGAATATGATTTATATGTTTTGAATTGGTATCCGTCGTACATGTTCAGGCCGTCTGCGGTGCCAAACCACAGGAATCCTTCGTGGTCTTCCAAAATTGCATTTACGGAATTTTGCGACAGGCCGTCGTCGACAGTTCGATGTTCAAAAAGGAGTGGCTGGTTTTGAGAGAATGCCGGCGGGTAAAAACACATTGCGAAGAGTGCGCAACAATAGAACGCTCTCCGAGGGCCTGCAGTATTCAAAGGGAGTGTCCTGGAATTTTCGTGTGTGGCGTGTGTCTCAGTATTCTTTTCTGTTAGCGTACACATTCATCAATAACCCCATCATGATCATGTACGAACAAAGCGACGAGCCGCCGTAACTCAAAAATGGCAGCGGAATGCCGATCACCGGCATCAGTCCAACCGACATGCCGATATTGACAAAAACATGTACGGCGAAGAGCGACGAAATCCCGATGGCAACGACGCTTCCAAACCTGTTCTTCACCACATAGCCGACCCTGATCCCGTGTATAAGAATAACGGCAAACAACCCGACGACAACCATGGCGCCCAGGAAACCGAACTCCTCGCCGGGGACGCAAAAAATGAAGTCCGTCCATTGTTTTGGAATGAAGTTGAGTTGAGTCTGCGTTCCTTGAAGGTACCCTTTACCCCAGAAACCTCCCGACCCAATGGCGACCTTTGCTTGAATGACATTGTAACCCGCGCCAAGCGGGTCGTTGTTCGGATCAAGGAAGGTCGCTATTCGTTTTTGCTGATACATCGGAAGTTTCTCGTATACCACCTGCACAAAAATTCCAACCATTGCATTCACTCCGAACATGACGGCGCTGAAAAATCTGTCCTCGCGGAAAAAATAGAGCGCGGCGCCGACTGCGGTAAGCACAACAAGAAATGTCGTCGTTCCGATAATCGCAGCGAGCGCTACAACCCCCGGTGCAAGAATTGCTACGATGAGGAAGTTTGAGGCCCCCGCCCAATACAACACCGGAATAAACATTGCAATAAACGTCAGCGAAGTTCCTAAATCGGGCTGCATCATGATGAGGGAAATCGGAAGGAGAAGTATGGCAAATGCTATTCCAACATCCTTTATACTCCCCATACTCGTTTCGCTCCGGCTGAAAAACGAAGCGAGTGCAAGAATCGTCGTTATTTTCACAAACTCCGACGGCTGACCGCCCATCCCCGCGAAACCGAACCAACTTTGCGAGCCATACGCCCGATGGCCGACAGCAAGAACGGCGGCAAGGGCAATAAGCGACACTGCAAAAACGACCATCGACGAACGCTGAATGACCCGCAGCGGAACGAGCATTACCGCTATCATCAATACAAAACCGAGAGACGCCCACATAATTTGTTTGTGGAAGCTGCTCGCGGCATTGGTATCGAAAGTTGCACTATAAATTGAGAGAAGGCCGATTGCTATCAGCGCAAGACACGCCAAAAACGTCGTTCGGTCGAAATATTCTTTAAAAAATGGGCTCATAAGTTTTCTTACTGGCAGCCAAAAACCAAATATCTAGCGTACCGCCGTGGCTGCCGAACGCTGCGGTTCTTCGGGCGGCTTTTGTTTTGGAGTGGTTTCTGCTTTTTGGCTCGGGACAATTTCACCGTAGAGATATTTTTCCATGCAGCGTCCCGCTATCGGCGCTGCGAAGGACCCGCCGTAGCCGACATTTTCTACTAGAACGCAAATTGCAATTTTCGGATGGTCGAACGGAGCAAAGCCGATAAACCATGAGTGAGCTTTACCGTGCGGGTTTTCCGCTGTTCCTGTTTTTCCGGCAACAGCAAGACCTGGGATGCGGGCTGCGCCTCCCGTCCCGCCTGGTTCCATCACAGCCCTCCGCATTCCTTCACGCACAAGCTGCCATGTCCGCTCCGATACCTGGATGTCGTGGTGGTCTGCTATAACGGTATCGGTTGTGTTTGTCCATTTGTTGTATATCGTTTGCACGATATGCGGTTGAAAATAATGTCCTTTGTTTCCGAGCATCGAGGCGTAGTTTGCCATTTGGAGAGGTGTTACTCCGACTTCGCCTTGCCCGATTCCCAGGCTAACCAGGTACCCTTGCGTCCATTTTCCCTTTCCGTAAACTCGATTGTAGTACTCCGTCGAGGGGAGGAGCCCGGAATTTTCTTCGAGGATGTCAATTTTTGTCGGCTGCCCGAACCCGAATTCCTTTCCATACTCGCTCCACGTATCAAGCCCGACCTTCAACATCAGCTGGTAGAAAAAAACATTGCACGACCGCTGGATCGCTTCAACAACGTTCGTTGACCCGTGAACATGCTCGTCCTTGAAAACTTTTCTTCCGTAAACAAATGCCCCACGACATTGAACGCGCCAGTTTTCATCGATAATATGATTTTCGAGCGCTGCAACAGCCAAGATCATTTTAAAGGTTGAGCCGGGAGGATAGCGCGTCAGCGTCGCACGGTTGAACAACGGCTTCTCCTCGTTGTCGTTCAACTTATTCCATGCTTCCGGAGAAGTAACGCCGCTGAAATCCGTGAGGTCGTAATCGGGTTTGCTCACCAACGCGATCACGCCGCCGTTGTCCGGATCGATTGCCACTACCGCACCGCGACGGTCGGTTAAAAGGGATTCTGCCAGCGCCTGAACATCAGTGTCGATAGCGAGATGCAGGTCAAGGCCGTCTTTCGGGGGGATGTCGTATTTGCCGTTGTTGAAATTACCGATGACTTGTCCTTTTGAATTCTGGGAAATAAATTCAAACCCCTTTTCCCCGCGCAAATACTTCTCGTATTTTGCTTCCAATCCTGCAGACCCGACAACATCTCCTTGCTGGTAGTACTCTCCCAATTTCTCAAGCTGCCAATCCGAAATTTCTTTTGCATATCCCAGCATGTGCGATGCATGCGCCGGTGTACCGTAATATCGCTTCGACTCTATCTGCACTTCAACTCCTGGTAATAGGCCTTTGTTCTCTTCGAGAACGGACAGCGTGGCAAAATCAATATCGCGTTTGATGCGGACAGGATTAAATAATGAATACTGGCGCCCTTTTTTCACTCTTTCCTTAATGGATTCTTCGTCCATTTGAAGAATGGACGCGAGAAGCGGGATGTTCTTTGCATCAAAATCAATCGGGGTTAACATTACAATGTAGGAAGGCCTGTTGTCTACCAGCAGATTCCCTTTGCGATCATACACGTATCCGCGAACGGGGACTTTTACAATCGTACGAATACTGTTTTCTTCAGATTTTTTTCCGTATTCATCGCGGTACACATACTGCAGCTGGTACAGCCGGCCGACAATAATTATCAATCCAATGCTGACCAGAGTGAGCAAAATGTTTTTTCTTCGGACCGAACCGAATTCTTCGCTTATCATTATATTCGTGATCCTTGCGCAATTTTCCTGGAAATTACAAACATCGGAAGTAAAGCAAACGCAACAGTATAAATTGTAGAAAACAATCCAAACCGGAAAATTGCCGTCCAAAACCCTATTTCACTCCCCTGAACAAAAATGACAAAATAAACGATATTGTGAAAGAGAGACGAAAAACCTACAATAATAAGAAATTGATAATTGCCTATTGTATAATCTACTTTGTTTTCGTTGTAGAAATATCCCGCAAAAAAACCTGCAATTGTCTTTGATAGCGCCGACAAACCAAGAAAATGTCCGCTAACCAAATCAATAGCTATTCCTATTATGAAACCGGTAACAGTAGCCGGGATCTGCCCAATTTTGATGGCAACATACACTATCCATATAATCAAAATATCCGGAACAATATTGGCAATGGAAACAAATGGTATAATAGTTGTTTGCAATATTATTAACAGAAAAGTAACTATACCATACCGGAAATATTGTCGCATTTATTCTTACGATCTCTTTAACAAAAATGAGGTAGTGACAGGCCTAAAAAAATAATAGCCTAAAAGTAGAACAAAAACTGAAAATAATCAATCAACCAGTTCTTTACTCTATATTAAATATAAGTTTTAATAAATTAATAAACGTTATAAAGGGTGTTTATATGTTCATAACAATGGAATAAAACGAAAAACGCAATGCAGGACTGGCTGTAATTTCAAGTAACCAAAAATTTTTCGTGAACGAAGTGTGGACATTTACAAAGTTCTCAACCGAGCGGGGAAAAAAATTGCCTTTATAGACTTAAGATTGAAAGTATTAACAATAATCCAACACCATCCCACAACTTCTAAACAATATGCTGTGAATAAAAAAAGTCCCACAATTGTGAGACTTTTTGTTTTTGTAATACAAGATTGAAAATTAGCGGGAAGAGGTTTCAATCCTTTTTTTGACGACCTGAAGAGTTTCACGGTACTTCGAGTCTAACTTTATTTGATCTTCAACGGATTGGTACGCATGAATAACCGTGCTGTGGTCTCGTCCGCCGAAATGAAGGCCTATCGTTTTTAACGAACAATTTGTCATTTCTTTCGCCAGATACATCGCAATTTGGCGGGCGTTTACAATTTCCTGCTTGCGCGTCTTTGCACGGAGAAGATCCGGCGGCATGTCAAAAAATTCTGCTACGAGACGCTGGATTTCTTCAACAGTGACAGGAGAACGGACATCGCTGACAACAAGCCGCAGGACATCTCTCGCTAACTCGAGGTTAATATCGCGGTTCTCAAGCGACGCCTTGGCCAACAAGCTAATATAGCACCCTTCAAGCTCTCGAATATTGGATGTTACATTTGTCGCAATAAAGTCTAAGACCTCGGGAGGAATTTCAATGCTGTCATCTTCACATTTCTTGCGCAAGATGGCTGTTCTCGTTTCAAGGTCGGGAGGCTGAATATCGGCGGTCAATCCCCACTGGAAGCGTGAAATCAATCGCTCATCGAGACCCTTCAGGTCTTTCGGCGGCTTATCAGAAGAGAGCACAATTTGTTTTCCCATTTGATGCAGGGTATTAAACGTATGGAAAAAGCTGTCTTGCGTCTTTTCTTTTCCGGAGAAGAATTGGATATCGTCGACGATCAGTAAATCCATGCTCCGGTAATAACTTGAAAATTCCCGTGTTTTGTCCGATTGAATGGCGTCGACAAATTCGATGGTGAATTTTTCGCTTGAGACATAGCAAACACGTCTGGCCTTTCCGGCTTCGAATGCATAATTGCCGATTGCTTGAATCAAATGCGTTTTGCCGAGACCGGTTCCCCCATAGAGCACTAAAGGGTTAAATGAGGTTCCACCGGGATTGTTTGAAACGGCCGATGCGGCAGCCCTTGCAAGCTGGTTGCTGTCCCCCTTTATAAAATTGTTGAATGTATACCGAGGGTTTAGAAAAGTTTTTGCAGGAGGAAGAATCTCCTCGCTTTCCGCGGGCGAGAATAGGTGCCCTCCCCGCGCCGATGGGACCGGGACAGTTTCAGGTCTTATTGCCGCCGCCGGGTGAACGTCAAGGCTGTTTCCGGACTCATCGGGAGGAACAACGACGTACGTAAGCTTCGCGCTTTCCCCTAAAAAGGCTGAAATCGTTTTTTTGATGAGAGTATAGTAATGCTCTTCGAGCCATTCGTAAAAAAATTGACTCGGAACCTGTACTGTCAACTCACCATTCTCAAGCTTTGCGGCCTTGATCGGTTCAAACCAGGTTTTAAAACTCTGATTTGGAACCTGACTCTGAATAGATGATAGGCAAGACGACCAAACGTTGATAGCATCATGATTTGCAACGGCGGTTTCAACAATTTCAAGTTGGTTTTCCATAAAGAACTCACACGGTTAAGCAATTATCAACACAAACGACCAGGTTATTAACAAAGTTGTCAACATTGCGTACAATTCATAAATAATCGTTTATATAATTTAGAAAATTATACACATGAGACAATCAATGGCAAGACATTGAATTGCAACAGTTCGAGAAACTTGTCTACTACTTATCAACAACTTCACACCACACAGTTTTCTATAATAAAATCACACCCGCAAGGAGATACACTCCGGGCAAAAGTTATCAACATCTTATTCACACACAAAAGCCGCCTCCCCGCACCATGAATTATACAATACAAAGATTAGCCTTGTCAAGCAATATTTTTCATTAGGAAATAGTTCTTGTTTATCTGTCGCATTTTTTATATTTTAAAAGCATATTGAGTTCTAAAGTTGTATAAAAAGGATTGTCTTGAATCGAGGCAACCCTTTTTTGTTTGGAAAGTACTTGGAGATCATTGATGAAACGCACATACCAGCCCCACCAGCGCAAACGTAAAAATACACACGGCTTTCGGGAACGAATGTCGACAAAAAACGGCCGCAAAGTTCTTTCGCGCCGCCGGGCAAAAGGCCGTCATAAGCTTACCGTCAGCGACGAGAAATAAACTTTGACGCTTTCCGAAGCGTCGAGGACAAGCGACAAAGGTTGAATGTGTGCATCACACACTTCGCAAATCAGAAATCCTTCGCGGTTATTCCGTTTTCTCCGACATTCTGAAAAATGGAGAGTCTGTCCACGGCTCGGTGCTCCGTTGCTATTTTAAAAAACTGAAAAAAGATAATAACTTGCCGTCTGTTCGTGCGGGGTTTGCAGTTCCTCGAAGAGCTATTGTACTTGCCGTTGATCGAAACAAACTGAAGCGGTTTATGCGCGAAGCCTACCGAAAAAATAAGGCGCAATTGTGCGAAGCGGCAAACACAACAGATTTTCAGGTCGCTCTCATCTTTGTTTTTAGGAATGCAGGACGCGGCAATGTGCGACGAATTCGTTATGCAAGCATCGAAAGCGATTTGAAGAACGTAATGGTACAAATCATTTCTATGATGGCGAGGCAACAATGACGCGCATCATTATCGGCGCTGTCCGTCTTTATCAACTGCTTGTGTCTCCCCTTCTTCCACCCAACTCATGCAGATTTTATCCTTCGTGTTCGCACTATTCAATCGATGCTCTTGAAAAGTACGGTCCGTGGAAGGGTGCATGGTTGACGATTCTGCGAATCGGGAAGTGTCATCCGTGGCACGAAGGCGGATACGATCCGGTGAACTGAGAGAAACAGCCGTTAATTTTGAATTGGAGTGCAATGTAAATGGATAAACAGACAACGCTCGGTTTCATTCTTATTGCCATCGTCCTGATGGTGTGGATGTGGTGGAGCTCTCCGCGTCCTTCGCAGCAGCTGCAAAACGGAAAACAGGTGTACGAATTGCGAAAAGATTCTTCGTTGGCAGCCAAGCCGGAAGTCGAAAAAAAACAGGCTGAAGTCAAAACGGAGGCGCGACAGTTTTCGCCGAAGGATTCACTCGGTAAATTCTTTTCAAATGCTGCCGTTGGAAACGAGCAAATCATAACAATTGAAACGGACCTGTACACGGCGGTGGTTTCGACGAAGGGCGCGGTCCTCAGAAGTTTTGAGCTGAAGAACTATAAAACATGGGACCAGCACCCGGTTCAGCTTATTGAAAATGCGACAGGCGGAGACTTCAGCCTTCTTTTTACTTCGACGGACGGCAAACTTATCAACACGAAGAGCCTGTTTTTTAATGCCGCCTTCCCGCCTGCCGGGATCGTTCGGTTGACTGGAACCGAAGACTATTCCATTGATTTCACACTCAACGCCGGACCGGGCCGCGTTGTGAAAACGCTTCATTTCAGGAATGATTCGTACGGGCTGGATGTCGGCGTGAAGTTCGCCGGCATGCAGGACATCATCGCTAATTATGAGTACCAAGTAATTTGGGAAAACGGGATCCGGTATGTTGAGCACAACAGTGTCGACGAGTCGCGCCAGGCGGAAGCATTTTCATACGCAGGGGGCGAAGTTGCATCCGTAGACGCCGCCAAGCCGGGCGAAACTCCGATCTCGAATACAAACGGTTCAACGGAGTGGGTCGCCACACGCAACAAGTATTTCGCCGTCGTGCTCCTCTCGGACGACAAGAAAGCAGACGGGGCATATCTCGAAGGGCGCTGCGAAGCGGCACCGGACCACGGCATCGTTGAACATTACTCTATCGGATTAAAAGTCCCATTTAAAAACACGGATGAAGAAGCATCCCGCTTTACTCTCTTTATTGGTCCGCTGGATTTCGGCATCATCAAAAGCTACGGACACGGACTCGACCACATCATGAGCTTAGGCTGGTCATGGATCCGGCCGATTACCGTTTACTTATTCATCCCGCTCTTCAATTTTTTACGCATTTTCATTTCGAATTACGGCATCATCATCATTCTCTTCTCCATTATCGTCAAAGTTGCGCTTCATCCGTTGACACGAAGCAGCATGAAATCGATGAAGAAGATGCAGGCGCTGCAGCCGATGATGGAGGAAATTCGGACGAAGTTCAAGGACGATCCGAATCAGATGAATATGCAAATCATGAAGCTCTACAAAGACTACGGCGTCAATCCCGCCGGCGGGTGCTTGCCGATGCTTCTGCAGCTGCCGATTCTTTATGCACTCTATGCGCTTTTTTCAAACTCGATCCAATTGCGGCAAGCTAATTTTGTCTGGTGGATAAAAGATCTTTCGGTGCCCGATGTGATCGTTGACCTGCCGTTCACGCTCCCGCTTGTCGGCGTCCATAATATCAGCGGCCTCGCGTTGATGATGGGCATCACCATGTTCATTCAACAAAAAATGACGGTAAACGATCCGCGGCAAAAAGCGATGGTGTGGATGATGCCGGTGATGATGACGCTTCTTTTCAACAACCTTCCGTCCGGACTAAACCTGTATTATTTCGTGTTCAATTTGCTTGCAATAGGACAACAGGTGTTTGTGAACAAGCAGCACGACAACACGCCGCTTCAGAAAGTCTCGGAAAAAAAGAGGTCCGGTGGAATAATGAATGCGCTTGCAAAAAATCTGCCGAAGCCGCCGAAACGGTGAGCACCGCAATTGCGCGATTCCTCGTCTATGAAATGAAAAAGAGGGTTCATAAAAAATATGAGCCCTCTTTTTAGTGTAAGCAATAATTCCTTTTTAGCTCGTTGCCCCGGCTTTGCTTTCCTTCCGTTTTTGCATTTCCTCCCCGATCCATCCCCCGACAAACGAGAGAATAAACCCTCCGGCAAGACCGATAATAAGGTACTGCATATCGAGCATCGCGCCAAAGCCGAAATAAATAAAGAGGAAATTTAAAATAACGCCAAGCACTCCCGCAAGCGCAGCTTCTTTAATCGTTACACCCGGAGATTTATAGCCGACGATAATCCCGGCGATAATAAAGCTTGCGCCGAGCGAAATTAAAATACCGGCAACGCCAAACCGTAACAACGCAAACAATCCGTACACAAAAATGTTGTTGAGAATAAACCCTATTACGGTGCCGGTGATAACCCATGCCCACTCCAGACCGGCGATTGTCTTGCTTTCTGCTGCTCGCTGCTGAGAACCCTGCAATTCTTCACCGACCCAGCCTCCGAGGAGCGCCAGAAAGAACGCAAGAAACGGAGCGGCAATCATCTGCCCTTCGGGCGGGTTGTAATCGAAAACATAATGAAGAATCGCCATCGTAATAATCACCGCAAACAATCCGCCGATAGCCGGTTCTTTCAACGTATATCCGGGGGATTTATAGCCGATAATAATTCCCATGATGACATATGATAGAAGGCCGATAAAAAGAGGAATGTAGAATGAGTTAAATGTGTCGGACATGATTTGGAACAGCACCGTGGTCAGCACAACGCCGACGACCGTGCCGATACCGATCCACTTCCATTGCAAGCCGATACTTTCCTTGGATTCTATTGCCATACATGCCTCCTTAACTCCAGGTTATTGTCGGATGGAAAAAAACATCAAGCATTTTTGAAAAGTTGTTGATTTTAAATTTTAAAGTCAAGGCGATGAAAATCGTGGTAGTGTCCTAATTTGAGTGTACATGTCATAATCTTTGAGTCATGTCATTCTGAGGATCCCGACGCTTTTTGTCGGGAGACGAAGAATCCATGTCAATGCGTCTCCGTACATCCACAAAGCTTCAGTGTCGTGGATCCTCACGAAGTGATGCCTTCGGCATTCTCCCGACTTTGTCGGGATCAGGATGACCGTACTGTAGGTCTTTGAGATACTCATACCCAAATTAGGACACTACCAAAATCGTCCGCACCCCACGCTATACTTCTGAAAACCGTTTGCCTTTTCATAGAATCCAGAGAGTTGTGCCGGTGCATTGTTATCATAGTGCGGTCGCGCGGTGAAGTTTCTATTCTATTTGAAGTATACGAAAACCGATCGCAGGAACGTTGACGGGAATCAATTTCGACGAAGGCACAACAACTGCAAATTTCTTCTTCGTGAAAACATCGACGAGAGTAATTTTATTTCCCGTTTCCAACAGAGGAGACGAAAGACGTAGTGAACCGTTAAATGCTTTTTGATCAAAATTAAGCACGACAACAAATTTGTTTGTTCGGGAGATACGCGCGAAAGCAAACACCCGGCGATCATTTGACGCGGAAATGCGCACCATATCCCCTTCGGAAAATGCGGGTTGATTTTTCCGGAGGTTGAAGAGCGCGGCGTATAATTTTTTGAACCCGGCACCGCGCTTCCAGTCGATAGGAATTTTTTCAAACAGTTTTAGCTTTTTCTTGTTGCCGGCCTCCTGTCCATTATACAACAATGGAATTCCCGGTAGCGTGTTGACAACAACAGCGGCAAGTTTCGCTCCTTTGGCTCCGAATTTTTTTACGTCCGGAGCGTCCCACGCATTTTCGTCATGGTTCGAGCTGAATCGCATACGGAGCGAGCCTTGTGGATATGTCAATCTCTCAATGTTCAAAACCGTATCGAGGGAGACAACAGATTTTTTTCCCTGAATAATCGGAGCAAGCGCCTGATACGTATTCCAACCGTATGTGGCGTCGAATGCTTTGAGATGGTGTTCAGGATACGCCCCCTCCGCAAGCATCATCACGGGTTTAATGCTGTCCAACGCAGCACGGGCGGCCTCCCAGAAATCTGTGGGTACCATCTCTGCAACGTCGCAACGAAATCCGTCAATACCGATGTCATGTACCCAATATTTCATCATCGTAATCATGTACTGGCGCAAACCCGGCTTCAAATAATCCAGATCGGCGACGTCTGTCCAATCGGGATTCGGCGGCACAATGTTGCCGGTGCTGTCTTTTGTAAACCAATCCGGATGTTCATGGATAAGCTTGCTGTCCCAGGCAGTATGGTTTGCAACGAGATCGATGATGAAATGAAAGCCGAGTTTGTGTGCGCTGTTGACCAGGTGTTGGAAATCGTCAAGTGTTCCGAACTCGGGATTGATTCCGTAGTAATCCCGAACAGAGTACTGGCTGCCGAGTGTTCCTTTACGGTGCAGCACTCCGACGGGATGAATAGGCATAATCCACAAAATTGTCACGCCGAGTTTCTTCAGTTCGGGAAGCCGCTTTTCGATTCCGGCAAAATTCCCCGCAGGAGAAAACGAACGAGTATTAATTTCATAGATAACGCCTTTGTGGACCCAATTTTCAGAATGCCGCGCATGGAAGCTCGAAAGATCCCCGGAGTGTGGCGAATCAGTTGTTTGTGAGCAAAGCAACGAATAGAAACCGATAAGAAATAGAACGATGAGGAAGCGTCTGTTCATGGTTGACGATCGGAAGAGTGTTGTTGGAGTTGTCGGGTACCGTGAAAGAAAAGTAGCGAAAGTCGGGAAAGGATGCAAACAAAAGAAACCGCCGGGTAGTGGGCGACTTTGCATGGCACCGCCTTTTCGACGCGTCCCGATAAAAATCATCGGGACTTGCTCAAGGTGAACAGACTATGTTCATCCTGAGTAAGTGATCCCGCTCAAAGAGCGGGAGAGCGCATCGAAGGATGAATATCTGAAGTCTCTCTTCATCCAAGTCAAAATAGTCTACTACAACCGCCGGCTGGACGGTTGCCGGATACCTTATCCAAGAAATCGCGACATGTTGAAATATTTGGCAGGGCAAATCAAAAAGATGTGCGACAACTCTGTAAAAATCCGCGCGCTATCTACTCAATTCTGAGCTATCACCCCCATCGCCTGGCGCAAACGGATAAGCGATGAATTATAATCTGCCAGCGCTTGAATGTTCGTAATTTGCGCGTTCGAAAGAGTTACTTGTGCGTCGGTGATTTCGATCGGGGAGCCGACGCCGGAATTGTATCTTCCTTCGGCGAGTTTGAGATTCTCTTTTGCCTGAGTTACAAGCTTCTTCGACGCATCGATGCGTTCCTGCGCTTCCTTTAAAGAAAGATAGTTTTGTTCAACTTGAAGCACCACAACTTCGTTAAGCATGTCAACCCCGGCATGCACTTCGTCGACAACCGCTTCTGCCTGTTCGACCTGTGCGGAAATCGCGAACCCTTCAAAGATCGGCATGCTGAGGGTAAGCCCGGCATTCCATTTGCTTTGCAGCGGAAAATCAAAACTGCTCCACGTCCAACCTCCGTTGAGCGACACCGTCGGCAAATGCTGGCTCCGTGCGGCGGAAACCGATGACTGTGCCGAAACGTACCGCGCTTGGGCAGAACGGAGTTCCGGGCGGGACTCTCTCGCGATAGTTTTCGCTGAATCCAGAGTAATGGCAAAAGCCGGCGTTCCCAGGGAATCGCGGACAGTGTAGCGGGTCGTTGAATACATTCCGATCGAGTTTTCCAATTGCAGCTTTGCGATGCGCACCTGATTCCGTCCGGTAATTAAGGCTACGTTGGCATTAGCAAGATTGACCTCGGCAGTTGTCACGTCGTATTGCGGGCGCGTGCCGACCGAGTAGAATGCTTGTGATTGTTTCAGATGTTCTTCTGCCTGGGCGACCGATTCTGAGTCGACCTTAACCAATCGTATCGCTTGAACAAAATTAATATATGCAAGCCGGACATTTGCAATAACGCTGTCCCGTGTCGCCTGAAAATCGGTAAACGATGCATCCATCAATTCTTCGCTCGCCGAAACCCGTCCGCTTGTTTTACCGAAATCGTACAGCGTTTGCTGGAGAGACAATGCTGTGATATAATTATTGTATGTCAGTATCCGCACGGGGAACGATGGGTTGATCGGGGAAGCGCCTCCGGTTCGTGTCCCGCCGGCGGAAACACTGAGCGCGGGAAAATAATTCGACTGTGCAAGCGTTACACCCGCCGATGCCGAGTGCGTTGCCGCTTCTGCACCCCGGAGCGACGGATGGTGCGTTAATGCCAGCGTTACCGCCTGCTCCTGCGTCAATGACTCGGGAAATGCACCGGTCATTTGCCCATGAAGGGGAATAACGAGAGAGAAGAATAAGATCGCCTGGCGAAAGAAAAAGGAGTATTTCATCATTTCATCGCCTCTTCTTCCGACTTCAATTCGCGCTTGAATCGTTCCTCAAATACCGTGTAGAGCGTGGGAACGAAGAAGAGCGTGAGCGTCGTGGAAACCGTCAGCCCACCGATGACTGCGATTGCAAGCGGCGCCTGCGTCGATTCACCGCCGATACCGAGCGCCATCGGGATCAAGCCGAGCACAGTTGCAAGCGATGTCATGAGAATCGGCTTCAATCGTGTTCGGCCTCCCTGGATTACGGCGTCATGAAGAGGCACACCCTTCATGCGCAGATGGTTTGTATAATCCACAAGAAGGATCCCGTTGCTGACCACGATCCCTACCATGACGATCACTCCCTGAAACGATGTTACCGAAAGCGTCGTGTTCGTTAGGAAGAGCATCCAGAATACTCCGACGATGCCCAGCGGCACGGTGAACATAATGATGAACGGATCAATGAGCGATTGAAATTGCGATGCCATGACAACATAGACGAGCAATATTGCGAGGGCGAACGCAAGAGCAAGATCGGTAAACGTTTTTTTCTGCTGCTCGACGTTGCCGGTTTGCTTCACTTCAAATCCGGGCGGGATTGAGATCTTGGAGACACCCGCATCAATATCGGCAGCAACGCTGCCAAGGTCGCGGCCGGTGACGTTGGCAGTTACTTCAATCAGCCGCTGCTGATATTTTCGGTCGATTTGAACCGGCGACGCTGCTTTTTCAATTGTTGCAATGTTGCCGAGCAGAACCTGGTCTCCGTTTGCAGTCGGGATGACGATATTTTTTAAGTCGTCAATATTCGAGCGATAATCTTCGCTTAGCCGGACCAGAATATTGTAGATGTTTCCGGAAACCGGGTCGGTATAGAGCGAAGCCACGGAGCCGTTGATGCAGGTTGTGATGGTGTTGGAAATTGCTGCAACGTTGATGCCAAGAGCGCCCGCTTTGTCCCGGTCGATCTTGACGCGCAGTTCTGGGAGGTTGTCTTCGCGCGATACTTGCACATCCGTTGCCCCCGGAGTTGAGCGGACAATCGCTGCAATTTCTTTGGCGAGTTTTGACCCGGTGTCGAGGTCGTATCCCCTGATCTCTACATCGATTGGTGCGGACGAACCGAAATTCAACAAGAAGCGGAGGAACCCGCTGGGAGTAATATAGACCGTCGTGCCCGGAATAGAATTCAGTTTCGGACGAACCGCTTTGATTATTTCAAACACCGACCGCTTTCGCTTTTCCGGAGAAACAAGAGCAATTTGAATATTTGCAGCGTGGCTGCCTGAGTTTCTGCCGATAGTATTCCCGCTTCGCGCCAGCGGCACACCGACGTCGGCTATCATCGCCTGAATTTCCGGTACATTGGCCTGGAGGATCTGTTCCATCTGCCTCACAATGGCACTTGTTTCTTCCACACGCGTGCCCACCGGGAGCTTGATCGTCAGTGCAAACTGTCCTTCATCCTGATCCGGAAAAAATTCCGTTCCAATAAATTTTACCAATCCAACAGAGAGAACCGATACAACAATGATCCCGATAATAATAGGTCTCCGGTTGGCAAGGGCCCACCGCAGCCTTTTCTCGTACCAATCATCGAGCACGTTGACCATATCGTGCGCTCTCACACGCACGCGGTCGGAAAACTTTTTCGACGAGCGGTCGAGGTGTTTTTCCGGCGGGAGATAATTCAGACACATCAATGGTGTTACCGTGCGCGAGACAAAAAACGACCCGAAGAGCGCAACGGCGATCGTAATGGTCAGGGGAATGAACATCAGCTTTGCGACGCCGCTCAAGAACACAATGGGAAGAAAAACGATGACGGTTGTCAGCGTTGAAACAAAAATCGGCGAGGCAACCTCGCTTGCCGCTGCCAGTGTCGCCTGGATTTTCGATTGCCCCTCTTTTCGTTCGTTGTAATGGCGCGAAATCGCTTCTAATTCGACGATCGAATCATCAACCAGCCTGCCGACCGCAAGCGCCAATCCTCCGAAGGTCATGATGTTCAAGGTGATGTTGCCGAAGCGGAACATGATGAACGTGATCAAAATAGAAAGCGGAATTGCGACAATAATGATGAGCGTTCCGCGAATGTTCCGAAGGAAGATCATGATAACGAGCATGGCGAGAAGTGCGCCGAGCATTGCCTCCTGCTCCAGCCCGGCAATCGTCTGACGAATATACAGTGATTGGTCGAACGAAAGCGAGGTCTGAACGTTGCTGGGAACGCCGGTGAGTTTCGGGAGGGTTTTAAGGACGTTGTCAACAACGGTGACGGTGTTTGCGCTTGCCAGTTTCTGCACGCGCAATGTCACTCCCGGCTTTCCGTTGACACGGATAATTTCGGTTTCTTCCTGGTAGCTGTCTTCTACCGAGCCGATATCTCGTATGCGGATCGCAACGCCGCCGATATTTTTAACGACTATGTCTTCCATCGGCTTGACAACGTTAAACTGGCTTTCCGTTTTCAAGGAGTAATCGAACTGTCCGGTTTTCAAATCGCCGGAGGGAAGAATGAGATTCGCATTCGCAACAGCAGTGAGGACGTTTTGGACGGGAAGTTGCAGCGCCTGCATCCGGTTGCGGTCGAGGGTAACATGAATTTCCCGGATGCGTCCGCCGAGCACTTGCGCCGATGCGACGCCCCCGACATGCTCGATTTGCGGCTCGATGACATTGTACGCCAAATCGTACAGATCGCGTCCATCAATGTCGCCATAAACTACAAGGTTGCACACGGGGAGGTTGGTGATGTCGAACCGGAGCGCAATCGGTTGAGAGACGCCGGTCGGCAGCAGAGTAAGAATGCGGTTCACCCGCTGGATAACGTCGACGAGGCCCACGTCGGTATTCGCATCCCAGGTGAAATTAATGCGCACTTGCGAGATACCTTCCCGCGTTGATGATTGGACATAGTCGACGTCGTTGACCGAGCTGACACCCCTCTCGATGATCGCGGTAACCGCCTGTTCCATGTCGAGCGGTCCGGCACCCGAGTAGTACGTAACTGTTGTTACCACCGGAATGGTGATGTTCGGAAGCAAATCAATAGGAAGCTGCTGAACGGAAACCAACCCCAGCACCATAATCGTCAGTGCGAAGAGGAACGTGGAAATGGGATATCGAAGAGCGAGTCGGGTTAGCCACATAGGCCTACATACTTTCTAAGCAAGGTTCCGAGAATAAAAATCATCGAAGCGTTGTGCAATACCGGCTTCAATTATCGTTGAAGCGTGACCGCTCCGCCGTCACGCACGAGCTGCTGCCCAACAACGATAACGCTTTCACTGCCGCTCAGCCCTGCAAGAATTTCAGTGCGGGCGTTCCGTTCGATGCCGAGTTGAACCGGAGTTCTTTTGGCGGTGTTATTTTGCAAGGTATAGACAAACGTTCCATTGTTGTCGTGGAGGATAACTTCCGTTGGCACGGTGACGGCATCGCGGTGTTCAGAAATTGTAAGGGTTACCGTAGCGTACATTCCCGGTTTCAAATTGTGATCCTTGTTCGGCACGCCGACTTCGATCGCCATTGTTCGTGTTGAAAGGTCGATCGCCTGACTCATGCGTGTAATCACCCCCTCGTATTCTTTTCCCGGAAACGCATCAACGATAATCTTTGCCGTTTTTCCCTTCGTTATTTGGGGAACGTCTTTTTCCAGCACGCTGACGATCACTTTCACGCTGTCGAGATCCATCAACGTGTAGAGGGTGGCGTTGCTTGTCGCCACAAGTGCGCCTTCGTCGAGGAACCGCTTTGTGATAACGCCGGCGAACGGCGCAGTGATGCGCGCATAACTCAAGCGCGTTCTTGCGGTTTCGTAATTAGCCTGCGCCACTTTCATCAGCGCTTCGGCGTTGTCAAGGTCCTGTTTCGCGACAAGCTTTTGTTCGTACAGCTTCTTATTGCGGGTATAATTGATCCGGGCGTTGAAGTATGTCGCAGCCGTTTGTTGAACCTGCTGGTATAGTTCCGTTGAATCGATGACGGCAAGCAGCTGATTACGCTTCACACTGTTTCCCATATCGGTGTAGATCCGCTCTAAGTTTCCGGTAACCTTGGAAAAAATATCCGCTTGCTGGATGGCGATAACATCTCCGTTGAAATCCAACTGGTATGCTATTGTCTGGCGGAGCGGCTGTTCTACTTTCACAAGCGGAACGCTTTGACGCCGGGTGTCGATCGCCGCATTGCCCGAGAGGATTTTAATTGTCACAATGCCGCCAAGAACTGCAACGACGATCGCAATAACAAGATAGGTCTTATACTTCTTCATTGAACGTTCTTTCTTTTCAAATTTTTTAAACCGTGTTGACCATTGTCGTTATGAATTCCAGGCCGGTGAGTCCCAAGAAGACAGCTGCAATCGAGAGGCATGAAGCTTCAAGCATTCCGAAGGTATGGTCGACTCAACTTTCGTATTCAAAATACTCAAAACGTATTTTTGAAGCAACCGGGCAAATAACTAGTGTTACAATTTGAGAAAATTTACTCTCGTTCCCAAACTGAGTTTGAAAACGAGCTGCTTAACTTGTTTTTTCGTCTGAAAATATTGATCACCCGACACACTTCGTTCACAATCGGAGATTGGGAACAAGAAAAAATCGTGAAACCGTAACACTATCTGCAAATGCCCGATCTTACCTTGAAACTCGCTGGGGAAATCTTTACTTTGCCGTTTCACAAATATCTTAGACATAAACCTCGGTGTTTTAGTTTGATCCGAATATCAGTTTTATTGCCTGTTTTCCTTTTTAGTATGGCGGCCTTTTCGTGCGGCTCAAACAGCAAACCAAACTCATCGGGCCTGACGGTAGAACCAAAATTATCTTCCATACAAAAGGAGATTTTTGACGTAAATTGCGATGCGCCGTCATGCCATGGAAGCGGAAAGAAAGGTGATCTCAGTCTTGTTGCAGGTAAATCGTTCGCTCAATTGGTCGGTATTCGGAGTGCAGCAGACAGGAAAAATCTCCCCCCATTCATTCGCGTGAAACCGGGAAGCCCGGACTCCAGCCTTCTCTTCATTAAAATTACCGCACCGGATACGAGCCAGGGGGAAATAATGCCAAAGGGAGCGGATAAACTCACGCAGGGCAACATTGACGCAATACGCCAATGGATTCTTAACGGCGCCCCGAACAATTGAGGTAGAAACACTCCGAAGTTTTTCGCGGGCTTTGACGACGGCGAATGCATAGTCAGTCTTGTTTGGAGAAATATCGGGCACCTTGTTGGAGTACCTCACCGTATGTTTCGGCATGTTTTGATTTTCTCGATAAGGTGTCCGGTATCTACTTGTGCGAGAGGCAAAAGGTAACACTTCCCTTCCGCCGGCCGCCTTGGATTCAATGTATTTTTTTGGTATATTAGTATAATTAATCGCTGCGGAAGCTTGCAGGGGCGACAGTAGGTCGCCCCTGCGGTTTTTAACTACCGGTAGAGACTTCATGATTCGAAGAGAAGACATTCGCAATATCGCAATTATCGCCCACGTTGATCACGGGAAAACGACGCTCGTCGACCAACTTTTGCGCCAAACCGGAACATTCCGCGACAATCAAGTGATGGTAACGCGCGTGATGGATTCGAACGACCTTGAGAAGGAACGCGGCATCACGATTCTCGCCAAGAACACATCGGTGTTCTACCAGCCGAAAAAATCGAAAACGAAAATTAAGATAAACATCGTCGATACGCCGGGCCACTCCGACTTCAGCGGCGAGGTTGAACGAACGCTGAAAATGGTGGATGGTGTTCTTTTGCTTGTCGATGCCGCCGAAGGTCCTCTGCCGGGAACCAAATTTGTCTTGAAAAAATCCCTCGACCTCCATCTCCAGCCGATCGTTGTCATTAACAAAATCGACCGGAAAGATGCGCGTCCTCATGAAGTGCTGGACGAAGTCTTCGAACTGTTCCTGTCGCTCGGCGCTACCGATAAGCAGCTGGATTTTCCGACGATCTATGCCATTTCGAAACAAGGGATAGCGAAAACCGAGCTTGATCAGGAAAGCACCAGCCTTGAACCGCTTTTTGAGGCGATCATTAACAAAGTCCCCGCGCCGGAAGGAAACAGCGAAGAGCCGTTTCAAATGCTGGTAACGACCATTGACTATAACGACTATCTCGGCAGGCTCGGCATCGGAAAAATTTCCCGCGGCACAATCAGCTTCGGTTCCGCAATGAAAATTATCCATCGCGACGGCTCGGCGGAAGACGCACGCGTAACAAAAATTTATACATTTGAAGGATTGAAGCGGGTTGAAACGCAAAAAGCGAGCGCCGGCGACATCATCGCCATTGCCGGAATGGAAGATGTCGACATCGGCGAAACGATCGCGGATGCGGCCGACCCGACACCGATGCCGTTTGTCGCCATTGAAGAGCCGACAATCTCGATGAACTTTGTCGTGAACAATTCCCCCTTTGCCGGACAGGAAGGGAAATATGTCACAACGCGGAATCTCGGCGAACGGCTTGCCCGCGAACTGCGCTCGAATGTCAGCTTGCGGGTTGAGTTGACCGATTCGCCCGATGTTTTCCGCGTGAGCGGCCGCGGCGAACTTCATCTTTCCGTGTTGATTGAGAATATGCGGCGCGAAGGATTTGAATTGCAGGTCTCCCGCCCCGAAGTGATCTATAAAAACATTGCCGATGTTCTCTCCGAGCCGATGGAACATGTTATCATCGATGTGCCCGATGAATTTGTCGGCACGGTGATCGAGAACCTGGGACGGCGCAAGGGTGAAATGAAGAATATGATTTCGTCGAACGGAAACACGCGGCTCGAATTTTTTGTCCCGTCGCGAGGATTGATCGGTTTCCGCAACGAGTTTATGACGCAAACAAAAGGAACGGGAATCCTCCACCACAACTTCCACGGCTACGAACCGTTTAAAGGCGAGCTTGAACACCGCACGAAAGGTGCGCTCATTGCAATGGAGGCCGGCGAAGCGGTTGCGTACGGGATGTGGAAATTGCAGGAGCGGTCGACCTTTTTTGTCGAACCGGGCGCTCGCGTTTATCCGGGGATGATCGTTGGCGAGAACTCGCGCGAACATGATATGACGGTTAATGTCTGCAAATCAAAACAGCTGAGCAACATGCGCGCATCCGGTTCCGATGAAGCCGTGCGCCTGGAACCCGCCCATCTTTTGACGCTCGAGCAGGCCATCGAATGGATCGGCGACGATGAATATGTTGAAGTGACGCCGAAATCAATCCGCCTCCGGAAGAAAATTCTCGGTGCCAACGAACGGAACCGCGCTTCAAAGAAAAAGGTCGAATCCGCAGAATAGAAAAGCGAAAACCCCTGTAAGCCCTCCGATTGCACAAAAAATTTTGAATACGCCTATTGACATTAAATAAAATGTTCCCGAAAATTGCCTCTATGGGGCAGTCAGGGAAACTCTACTCTACTCTACTCTACTCTACTCTAC
>Ga0265316_10000874_pt1 | contig 33019 bp, 29 predicted proteins | sample 4522metaG_FD_202092 | JGI IMG/M metagenome (GOLD analysis project Ga0265316, IMG submission 202092) | Rhizosphere microbial communities from Carex aquatilis grown in University of Washington, Seatle, WA, United States - 4-5-22 metaG | ecosystem: Host-associated > Plants > Roots > Rhizosphere >...
TCATCTGAACCTCGAAATGGGAGACTAGAATCGAAAAGCTGAAGGCAGAAAGCTGCCGGTTGACACCTGAAACCCGAAACCTGAATCCTGAAGTCTTCGGAGATCCCCATGAGCAAATCGCCGGAAACGCGCATCACATGGCTCGGCCATGCCACGGTGCTGATTCAAACCCCTAAGGGAACGAACATCCTGATCGATCCCTTCATCGTGCACAATCCCAAATACCCCAAAACTTTCGATCTGCCATCGAAGATCCACTACGTTCTGTGCACGCACGGCCATGGCGACCACATCGGAGACGCCGCGCCCGTGGCGAAGAAGCATGGATCGACCGTGGTCGCAATCTACGAATTGGCGGACTACATCAAAGGCCAGGGCGTGACGGAGACGATGGGCATGAACCTGGGCGGCACTGTCTCACTCGACGACGTGACCGTGACGATGGTTGACGCCAAGCACTCCGCCGGCGCGGCTGACGACAAGGGCACGCACTACGTGGGCGTGGCCACCGGCTTCGTTCTCGCTGTTGCCGGCGGGCCCGTGCTTTACCACGCGGGAGACACTTCGGTTTTCGGTGACATGCAACTGATCCGCGAGCTCTACCAGCCTCGCATCGTCATGCTGCCGATCGGTGGCTACTACACCATGGACCCACATCAGGCTGCGCTCGCCTGCCGCCTGCTCGCGCCGGAGACGGTGTTGCCCATTCACTGGGGAACATTTCCGCCGCTCAAGGGGACACCCTCAGAGCTCGCAGCCCTGGTTGCGCCGGGAGTGAAGGTTGTGAGCTGGAAGCCGGGAGACGAGATCGCGGTTTAGAGAACAGAGAACAGAGAACAGAGAACAGAGAGCAGAGAGCAGAGAGCACAGGGCGAGAATCTCTGATCTCTTTTCTCTGTTCCCTTGGTTCTTACTGGTCGCGCGTCTGCTTGATCGCGCGCGGCGATTGCACGACCTCGTCGGGGCCCTGCGTGTCTTGCACGCCGAGCCGCATCGTGGCTCGCGAATCGGCGGCGCGGCAATTGCGGAGATCGCGCAGGATCTCCTGCTTTTCGCGCGCGTATTGGCCGGCTAGCCGTGTGAGTGCATAGGTAATGATGTCACTGTGATGCAGATCTGCCGCCAGCGGATCGCGACGCATGTTGAGCCACAGCCGGTGCACAAGCTCGACGTCTTCGGGGCCGAGCGCGGGCGCGTGCGGGCCGATGTAAAACACCTTGGTCTCGCCGTTCGCGCCGATTACATAGAAGTTGAACTGCCTCTTGGGCTCGGGTAGCGCTTCCCAGGCCTGTCCCATGTGGAACGCCTGGTCCTCGGCGGTCATTGAACTTGACTGTCCGGCAACAACCGACTCGACCTCGAGCGAATTCGCCGTTTGGACGAGGGCGGCGAACACGTCGCCAGCGGGAATCACCAGAAGGGAAACTCTCTTGCCAAAGCTCTCTGCAACCGAGACCGCCTTGGTGAAGAGCATCTGCTCGTGCTCACTGAAACTCTGCTGCTCGGCGCTCAGGTATTCGGGGCCGCCCACGCCCATGAGGCGCACGCTGACCACCACCACGTCTCGATCCACGGTGCTGGTTCGCCCCAGCGTCCACTTCAACGCGAGCGGATTGGCCGCATCGCGCATGGTTACGATTACGCCGCCTGGCCGGATGGCCGTCGACTCGCGGCTGATGGTCTCCTGGTGCTCCAGTTGGAAGTGGTCCTTCATCTGCCGCGCTGTCAGCTCGTGCCTGCGCAGGTTTATGCGTTCAGAAATGGTGAAGACGATGAAGAACGCGATGGAAAACAAGATGCCGCTGACGGTGGCAACCGACTTGGTAAACAGGTTGACTGTGGCCACCGCAAACAGGACCATGAACACCGAAAGCAGGCCCAGCGGAATTTCGGTCTTTCCGATCCGGATATTGGGCGGAACTTTCCAACCGCGTTCGCCGTGATACTTCCAGCGGAGCACCAACATGGACAGGCCGTTAAATGTGAACGACCAGATGACGCCGAACGCGTAAGCCTCGCCCAGCATAATGATGTTGCCGCGGCTGGCAATGATGGTGAACATCTGCATCACGAACACCAGGTTCACGATGCGATAGCTGGTGCCGAATCGCGGGTGTGGCTTTCGGAACCAGTCGGTGAGCACGCCGTCCTCGGCGACCCGCATGAGCACGCCGGTGGAGCCGATGATCGACGTATTGATGGCGCCGGAGAGAATGAGGAAGCCCACAACCACCACGAAGATGCGGAAGGCGATGCGCCAAAACATCGGTCCCGCCATATACATGGCGAGGCCGGCGATCAGGTTGTCCTGATAGATGGTCGTTCGCGGGCCTGTGGGAATGAGCATGGAAGCCAGCAGGGTGCCGCCGCCGGTGAAGATGAGGCTGTAAATGGCGATGACGATCGCCGCCCGCTTGAGGTTCTTGAGCTTGGGATGCGCGATCTCACGATTGACCTGGGCCAGGCTTTCCTCGCCGCTCATGGCCAGAATGGAGTGGCCAAAGGCCATCAGGATGCCGAAGAAGCCGAAGATCGGCAAGCCTCTTCCGCGCAGGAAGCCGAGTGCATCGTCACTGAAATGGAGGTGAGATGGAATGGGCGATGGAGGCAGGGAGGCGCCGCGTATCCACACTGTGTAGGTGCCCCAGATAAACAGAATCACCACCATGACCGTGGTGATCTGCATAACGCGCAGGGCCTTGTCGCTGGATTCCTCGATGCCTTTGATGTTTTGCCACCAGTAGTAGATCGTCACCACAGCGGCCAGCAACGCCGAGGTGTAGTTCATGTCGAACTGGAGCGGCTGGCCGTGCGCATTCATCATGGCCGGGGGCAGCCAGTGCGCGTGATTCGCGACATTCAGCAGCTCGTTGACGAGGCTGGTGATGTATTGGCCGGCAGACACGCCGGAGATGGGGCCGGTGAGAATGTAGTCGAACATCAGCGCGGAAACGCTGAGCTTGGCGAATCCGCTGCCGAGGGCTTCCTTGACGACACGGTATACGCCGCCGCGGGTGAACATCGAGCAGCTCTCGACATACACCGCGCGCACGGCGAAGCTGAACAGCATGATGCCGAGGATGAACCAGGGAGCGGCTGCTCCGACCGCCTGTTCGGCGATGCCGCCGGCGTAGAAAGCGGAGGAGCCAAGGTCATTGAGGACGATAGCGGCCGCGCGCCAGAAGGAGATGAAAGTGAGCATCACCGAGGAGGCGACGATGAGTCGCACACGGTCAGTCGGAGGGGCTACGGTCGTTCGGGTAGAGGCCATCGCGAAGGGTCCGGCGAGGCGCTGCCGGTGGTTAGATTCGTATGAGCGAAACCACCGCTCTGCGATGAGTCTAATTTTCAATCAACACAGTGTCAATGAGAAATAAATGACGCTGCGATTCTGCGCAGTTTTCGCACACTTTCACGCGCCGGCGGGTGACATGAATTCTATTCCAAGTGTGTGAATCCAGACGCTTATGCGCATCAAGATTAGGCGGGACGAGAAGCATTGCAGTTTAGGAGCACAGGGGATTGATGTGCCGGACAGACGGCCGCGTTAACGGGCCTTTCAGCGTCGAACTAGTCTTTGCCGACGAGCTCTTTCCCGTCCTCGAAGAAGCTGATCAGCACCACCACTGCCGACCCGATCATTCCGAGAAAGAACAATGCTTCAAGCACGCGAATTGCTGCGGTTGCCAAGACCATGCATCAATTCTAGACCGGTTCCTGAGTTGTTGTCGCGTTTTCTGTTTTGTGCAAGGTGGCTCGTTCCTTCCACCCACGGACCCCGGCTCTTCGAGCCAACCATCCGCGGGGGCTCCGGAGAGGAAAGAGACCCTTGAGCGCAACGGCTTCGGGATGCGTTCATTCAGGAACCGGTGCATCGCAACCTGAATGTTCTACACTCGGCCCTGTATGCAGTCTTCATGGAGAGCGTGGGCAGCGGCGGGACTTTCCGCCGGCGTGCTTGAGTTGCCGTTCCCGTTTGCCGGGCCGATGCTTCCATGGCGCGCTATGTTTGCTTGGATCGGCCTCGTTCCGCTGCTATGGGCGTTACTTTCCCACCCTGGCGACAAAAACAAAGACGTCGCGAGGGTGGGGCACCCGTTTTCGAACGGAGAAACAGACCGGCGCCATCCGCTGCGACGTGCATTCTTTCTCTCTTACCTCTGCGGCGTGCTCTGGTATGTCGGCAATTGCTATTGGATTCGCGAAACCATGATGCACTACGGCGATATGCCACCGCTTGCGCCGGAGTTGCTCACGCTTGGATTCAGTCTGGTGCTCGGGCTTTACTTTGGGATTTTCGGGCTGGGGCTTGCGTTGGTTCGGCGGGTGACGGGCTCCACGCGCATGGCACTGGCCTTTGCGCCGTTTCTCTGGACCGGCCTTGACCTTGCGGCCGCGCGCATTACGAGTGTTCCATGGGATCAGCTTGGCTATTCACAGGTCGACAACGCTCTCGTTAATCAACTTGCGCCGTTCACGGGCGTCTACGGCATCACCTTCGTTCTGGTCGCAGTCAACGCGCTCCTGGCTGGCGGTTTGCTCGTTGAGCGCGGCACTAAAAGCCGCTTCGCAGGCCGATGGGCATGGGCCGTTTGCGGCGCAGTTCTGCTCATCTCCGGCTACTCAGGCGTTTTTGTTGCTGCGCCCAATACGGAGCCTACCGCGACCGCAGTTCTGATCGAGCCGAATCTCGATGTGGGCGCAGGGAACAACTGGCAAGGCCCGGAGTGGGACCGGCATATCACCGAGTTCGCGCGCCTGGCCGGTGAAGAATGCAAAACATACATCGCGGGAATCCCGCAAACCGGGGCGCCCACAGGCGAAATCATCTGCCCACCGTATCCGACGCATCCCGATCTGGTGGTCTGGCCTGAATCGCCGGCGCCTTTCATGGAGGTCGACGTGAGCTTCAAACAGGCCATGCGCTCGATCGCCCTGGCCACGAAGGCCCCGCTTGTGGTCGGCGGCATCGGAACGGATTTCTCGCGAGAGGAGAATGCCTGGAACGAATACAACTCCGCCTTCATCGTTGATGCGAGCGGGCAAATCGCCGGCCGTTACGACAAGATCCACCTTGTGCCTTTCGGCGAATACATTCCTTTCCAGAACCTCCTCACTTTCGCTCACAAGCTCACGGGGCGCGTTTCGTCCTTTTCGCGCGGAACGGAGCACAGAGTCTTCGTCCTTGACACGCAGAGCGGCGGGAGGCATCGGTACGGTGTCTTTATCTGCTATGAAGCGGTTTTCGCCGATGAAGTGCGCGAACTTGCGCGCAACGGCGCAGAGGTGCTGGTGAACATCAGCGACGACGGATGGTACGGCGACACCAGCGCGCCATGGCAGCACCTGAACATGGCTCGCATGCGCGCGGTTGAGAACCGCCGGTGGATTTTGCGCGACACTAACACCGGGGTGACCGCCGCCATCGATCCTTACGGCCGCGTGCGCCAGAGCATTCCGCGGCACAAGGTGGACGCGTTGCCCGCGGAGTTCGGTTTCCGTGACGGCATCACGTTCTACACCGCTCACGGGGATGTATTTGCGTGGCTGTGTGCCATACTGTCGATAGGCGTTCTGGGCTTTTCGCTCAAGCGCGGTTTGCGTCCTAAAACTGAATCCAAAGTCAGGTCTTAAGAGCAGAATGTCGTTGAACGATCTCGAATTCGCCTACGCTCCCGTGCGCAACCAAGTGCGCGACCTGCGGGAGTATCTTTGACCCTGCCCGCATCCGCAGGGAACTCTCGGAAGTAGAAACCAAGCTCGCCAATCCAGCGTTGTGGTCCGACCCCACTGCGTCGAAGCCGCTGATGCGCGATCGCAAACGGCTTGAAAGCCTGGTGCGAGACGACGACGAGCTTGTCCGCCGCACCGGCGACATCGAAGCCTACTTCGAGCTGGCACGCGAAGGCGAAGATGTTTTGCTGGACCTGGAAAAGAGCATCAAGGAGCTGGGAACTTTCGCCGAAGACCTGGAAGCGCGAACGATGCTTTCAGGCGAAGCGGATGCGCTCAATGCGATTGTGACGGTGCATCCGGGCGCGGGCGGCACCGAGAGCCAGGACTGGGCCGAGATGCTGCTGCGCATGTACCTGCGATGGGCCGAGCAGCAGGGCTTTAAGACCGAGATGAACGACTACCAGGATGGCGAAGAGGCGGGGATCAAGTCCGCGACGTTCACGATCATCGGCGAATACGCCTTTGGTCAGCTCGCGGGTGAAAGCGGCGTCCACCGGTTGGTGCGCATTTCGCCTTTCGACTCAGCAAAGCGCAGACATACATCATTTGCCTCGGTCTATGTTTCGCCGGAGATCGATGAAACCATCCATGTCGATCTGAAGCTCGAAGACCTGCGCATTGACACCTATCGTTCGGGCGGCAAGGGCGGACAGCACGTGAACACCACCGACTCCGCCGTGCGCATGACGCATCTTCCGACTGGGATTGTGGTGCAGTGCCAGAACGAGCGCTCGCAGCACAAGAACCGCGAGAAGGCTATGAAGATGCTGCGCTCGCGCCTCTACGAATACGAGCTGGAAAAAAAGCGGGCTATTTCAAAAAAGCTTGAAGACTCCAAGCTTGAAATCAACTTTGGATCGCAAATCCGGTCGTATGTGTTGCAGCCCTACCGCATCGCAAAGGATCACCGAACCAAGGTCGAGGTTGGTGATGTGGATAAGGTGCTCGACGGCTACCTGGAGCCGTTTCTGCGCGGATATCTGCTCGCCAAGCGGAGAGGCACGGAAGTAGCGGCCGATGGCGGCGACGATCTGGAAGTATGAGCGCATCTCCAAACCCTGAGGAGGTCGAAGGTCATGTCCACAATCAACCGGCCGGCACGGCCGGCAATCGAACTCGGTGGCGTCACACCTATTCTTCGCGTCAAAGACATCGCTGCCAGCGTCGAGTATTACGTCGGAAAACTTGGATTCAAGGTCAACTGGGGATTTCCGGATCCGCAAAAGTCGTTCTTTGCCTCCATCTCTCGCGGTAAGACCACGCTTTTCCTAAGCGCAGGCGATCAGGGCCATGTCGGAAGCTGGGTTTGGATCGACGGCATCGACGTCGATGCGCTGCACGAGGAGTTCAAGGCGAGCGGAGTGACGATTCGCAACCCGCCGACGAATTATCCCTGGGCTCTAGAGATGCAGGTGGAGGATCCGGACGGCAACGTTCTGCGATTTGGTTCGGACCCGCGTAAAGGTGAGCCGGAAGGCGCGTGGCTCGATATGAATGGCGATCGCTGGGCAAGACTACCTGAAGGCGGCTACAAAAAGAGTGAAGAATGACGCCGGGAACGGAGCAAAAGCAGGCGAACATGAATGATCCGTTAGTCATCGACGAAATGCTCCGCAACGCGAAGACCATCGCCGTTGTTGGCATGAGCGACAAGACGTGGCGCGCGAGCCACAACATTGGCCGCTACCTGGCAGAGCACGGCTATCGCGTTTTGCCGGTGAATCCGGCGCTCGAAGAGATCCTGGGATTGCGCTGCTACGCCGGACTGGATGCAGCGCAGGCAGCCGCTCAGAGTGAAACAGGGCGGGGAATCGATTTGGTCGATGCGTTTCGCGCCTCAGAAAACGTGCCTACGATCGTCGACGACGTGATTCGGCTGCGGATTCCCTATCTCTGGTTGCAAGACGAAGTGATCCACGACGAAGCAATCGCTCGCGCTCGCGCCGCCGGCGTGAAGTGCGTGCAGAACGATTGCATCTTTCGGGAGCATGCCAAGCGGGCCGGCGAGTAATCGGGTCAGAAGGTCAGCGAGTTGGCGAGAAAAGGCAAAAGCAGATCCTTCGACTCACCCCCCCCAAACTGAAAAACGTTTGGGGCCCCGTTCGCTCAGGATGACAGAGTTGAAAGTATGGAATTGTGCGATCCCCGGTCTCAGAATCGAGACCGGGGCACCCGCGATGAGCCACTTGATCGAGCGTGGTTCCACGACTTTTCTGTAACCTTGGTCCGATAGACTGAGTCGAAAGAGTAGGTCCAGGTTTCAGGGTGCAGGTTTCAGAGACTGGGGTTCAACCTTCTGTGCGTTTCTCCTCTTCCATTCTCGCGTTGTCGTTTCTGATTGGCGCGGCGTCGCCGGCGCCAGCTCAACCCAATTCCGCCGACGCGGCGCATGTGCATGTGCAGCTGGTTTTTCCCATTCCTCATTTACCCACGAAGGGGGGGATCACCCAGGCGGGACTGTACTTCAAGCTGGAGCCAGGGTGGCACGTGTACTGGTCGAATCCGGGAGACTCGGGCGAACCTCCGGAGATCAAGTGGACTTTGCCGAAAGGTATGACCGCAACTCCGCTGGAGTTTCCGGTGCCGGAGCGCCTGCCACTGGGTCCACTGATGGATTACGGCTACGAGAATGAGGTTCTGTTGCCGTTCAACATTTTGTCGGCGGGATTGACGCCGGGCAGCACGGTGACGCTCGATGGGAAGGTCAATTGGCTTGTTTGCCGCGAGGTTTGCATTCCCGGCAAGGCCGAACTGAAAGAAGAAGTGGATGTTCTGTCCCCCGCGCCCAGCGATATCAGCTTGTACGATGGTCCCGATCATGACTTGTGGCTGCGGCTCGCCGACCGGCTGCCGGAGCCGCTGCCTTCGGGGGATGCGGCCACCTTCCAACAGACCGCGACAGGATTTCGGCTCGCCGTCACGACCGGCCAGAGCGAGACGCAGGCGCAGTTTTTTCCTGAAGACCAGAACATCATCGACAATCCTGCGCCGCAAGCGGTGACGCCGACTGGAACGGGCCTGATTCTCGACCTGAAAAAAGACGCGAGCCTGACGGCGAATCCCGCGCAGTTGAAGGGTGTCCTGGAGCTTGCGGACGGCCGCAACTACGAGATCTCCGCTGCGCCGGGAAAAGTCGCCGCGCCAATTCCAGTTGCTGGGTTCGCGTCGGCGGCGCTCGTGCGCATCGTCGGGCTGGCTTTTCTCGGCGGATTGCTGCTGAACCTGATGCCATGCGTTTTTCCGGTGCTATTCCTTAAAGGCCTATCGCTTTGCCGTTCGGGGACTGAGGATCGCCGAACGCTGTGCGCTCATGGTTTTGTCTACGCCGCCGGAATTCTGGTTTCATTCTGGGCGCTGGTGGCGTTGCTGCTCGGGCTGCGAGCGGCGGGCGCGACGCTCGGGTGGGGATTCCAGTTTCAGTCGCCGGTTTTTCTCTCGTTGATGGCGGGACTGTTGTTCTTTCTCGGACTTTCGCTCGCGGGGCAATTCGAAATTGGCCTCACGCTGACCAGCGCGGGCGGCTCGCTTGCAGCGAAACAGGGCTACGCGGGAAGCTTCTTTACCGGAGTGCTCGCCGTGGTGGTGGCTACACCCTGCACCGCGCCATTCATGGGAGCGGCCATCGGGTATGCGCTTGCACAACCGGCGGCGGTGACGTTTGCAGTCTTCACGGCGCTTGCTCTTGGGCTCGCCACGCCCTACGTCGCGCTCACATTGCAGCCGGCGTGGACGCGCCTGCTGCCAAGGCCCGGCGCGTGGATGGACATTCTGAAGCAAGCCGTCTCAGTGCCCATCTTCGGAACAGTGATCTGGCTGGCTTGGGTCGTGGCGACGGCGTATGGGTCAGCGTTGCTGGCCGCGCTGCTGGCGAGTTTCCTGCTTCTCGCCGTCGCGGGGTGGTTTCTCGGCCGCTGGCCGGCAAAACGGTGGGCAACGTCCATCGCGGTGGTGATTGTGGCCGTGGTTGTGGCCGCATGCTTTTTAGCGCCGAAAGAGTTCGCAGCCGCACCGACTTCCGCGCCGGCGGCATCATCGACAGGAGGCGCCGCGACAGGCGGAACCTGGCAGGCCTGGTCCGTTGACGCCGTCCAGAAGGCGCTCGCATCGGGCCAGCCTGTTTTTGTCGATTTCACCGCGAGCTGGTGTTTGAGCTGCCAGGTGAACGAGCGGGTGGCACTCGATCGGCCTGAGGTCGTGCAGGCATTTGCGGGCGCGAATGTGGCTCTCTTTCGCGCCGACTGGACGCGCGAGGACCCTGCCATCACGCAGGCATTGGCTGATCTAGGGCGCAGTGGCGTGCCGGTGTATGCGCTCTACACGCCGGGCCAGAGCGCACCGCAGCTTTTGCCGCAGGTGCTGACGCCGGGGATCGTGACGGACGCGGTGAGCAAGTTACCGCGCGCAGGATCGCAGTCCGCACCCTCGGCGTCAAACCCGTAATAGGTTAGCAAGTTGGCGAGTTAGCAAGTCAGCGAGTCGGCAAGTTGGCGGCCGATTGTCGTTTTGCGATTGCTCTCGCCGCATGTTCAACGCCGGCATCTAAACCTCGAGGAGGCGCAATGAGCGCAAAAACGAAATCTACGCATGAGCAGCCCGGCGGCCAAACCGAAGTCAAGAAAAATGACGACCTGGTGGACGATGAAATGGTCAACGACTCGCTAGGCACCGTCAGTATTGCCGACTCAACGGGCTCAGACGAGCAAAAGGAGACCGGAGACGCGAAGCAGAACAACACGCCGAAGCGAGAAGACTGAAAAACCGGGAGCAAGGGAACAAGGTGCCGAGGAACAAGAAACTGGGCGCTAGTGATTTCGCTTCGCGGACCTGATTCGGCGTATCTCTTCCATCCGCGCAGCGAGCTGTTTTTCGCGGCCCTCTTGCGTGGGGCGGTAGTAGGTGCGGCCTTTGAGTGAGTCGGGCAGGCAGTCCATGTCGGCGATTTTGTTTTCTTCGTTGTGGGCGTAGCGGTAGCCTTCGGCGTAGCCCAGATCTTTCATCAACTTTGTTGGAGCGTTGCGCAGATGCAGTGGAACTGGCTCCTGCCGCGTGCGCTCGATGTCGTCCTGGACAGCGCCGAAGGCTGTGTAGACGGCGTTCGATTTTGGCGCGAGGGCGAGATAGACGACGGCTTCGGCCAGCGCGAGATCGCCTTCGGGCGAGCCGAGAAAATCGTAGGTATCTTTCGCGGAGAGGCAGAGGTGAAGGGCCTCCGGTGCGGCGAGGCCAATATCTTCGACGGCCATGCGCACGATGCGCCGCGCGAGATACAGCGGATCTTCGCCGCCGGCAAACATGCGGCCCAGCCAGTAGAGCGCCGCGTCGGGATCGGAGTTGCGCACGCTCTTGTGCAGCGCGGAGATCAGGTCGTAGTGTTCTTCGCCGGCTTTGTCGTACATGAGCACGCGTTTTTGGGCGGCTTCTGTCGCCACCGACTTCGTGATGTGTTTGCTTCCGTCGGCGATGGCGAGCTGTGCTGCTACCTCAAGCGTGTTGTAGGCGTTGCGGACGTCTCCGCTCGAGTAGCCGGCCATTAATTCGAGCGCATCGTCGTCGGCGGTTAGCTGCATTGCGCCGAGGCCGCGCTCGTTGTCGGCCAGCGCGCGCCGCAGCAGAGTGACAACCTGCTCGTCCTTGAGCGGCTCGAGCACATAGACGCGGCAGCGCGAGAGCAGCGCCGAGATAATTTCGAACGAAGGATTTTCGGTGGTTGCGCCGATCAGGCGGATCGTGCCGCGCTCCACGTAGGGAAGAAACGCGTCCTGCTGCGCCTTGTTGAAGCGGTGAATCTCGTCGACGAAGAGAATGGTGCGCGAGTGCATCTGCGATGCTTTGGCCGCGTCGGCCATCACCTGCTTGATTTCCTTGATGCCGCTGGTGACGGCGGAGAACTCAATGAAGCTGGCTTTGGTCGTCTCGGCAATAATTTTGGCCAGAGTGGTTTTGCCAACGCCGGGCGGGCCCCAGAAGATCATGGAGCTGGCATCGTCGTGCTCAATCTGCACGCGCAGAGGCTTGCCGGGGCCGACAAGATGCTCCTGGCCCACCAATTCATCCAAGTTGCGCGGCCGCATGCGCTCCGCTAATGGCATTGCATGCAGCAGCCTTTTGGATGAGACCAGTGGCTCGTCGGCAGGCAATTCATCGAAGAGGCTCATCTCCTTGCTCCTCGCGCTTCCGCCGGTCCGCCCATTGCGGCGGTCCGCTGCCGCGAAGCTTCGTAGAGAAGCACGCTGGCGGCGACGGCGGCGTTGAGGCTTTCGACCGGGCCGGGGCAGGGAATCGCGATCGTGCCGTCGGTCTTCGCGATCAAATTTTCTGGAACTCCGCTGCCCTCATTGCCGATGATGAGTGCGACCGGACCGTCCAGAGCAACAAGGCCGGCCGGCTTTGTTCCCCGTGCGGTTGTCGCAAGCACCTTCACGCCAAGTTCGCGCAATCGCGCAAAACAGTCCGCTTCGCTTGCGACAAGCAGCGGCACTCGGAAAACGCTCCCAGCGGATGCGCGCACGGCTTTCGCATTCCACGCGCTCACGGTTCCCGGCAGGCTCACAACCCCCGTGGCTCCAAATGCCTCGGCGGAACGGAGAATTGTGCCCAGGTTCCCCGGATCCTGAATGGCCGCCAGAACGAGCACCAGCGGTTTCTCATGGTTGCGGTCCAGAACGTCCGACCAAGACTTATTTGGCCGCTCAACCAGCGCCGCAATCGGCTGCGGCGTTTCGGTTGCCAACGCAGCTTCAAGCAGTTTCATCGGCAGGAGCAGAATCTCGGTTTCAGCCGGCAGGTTCAGTGCGTCCGCCAGCCGTTCCGCTCCTTGCGCCACAAAGACGGTTTTCACGCGCAAACCTGCGCGCAGAGCTTCCTCAATGAGGTTGGGTCCTTCGATACCCACCAGGCTGCTGGCGCCGCCTGCGAGCGCGCGAACACCGCGGCCTGGCGTGCTCAGCGCCTTCCTCAGCTCTTTCAGGCGCGCATTCTGCTTGCTTTCCACCACGCGGACCGGCATCAATCGGGATCCTCTCGCTGCTCATGCCGATTTTACGGCGTTTTAGTGGCTGCGAGTACTTGCGCGGTGATCTCGAAACTTGCACCATAGCTAGTGCTGTGTTAGTTTCCGAAACTGTAGACACTCCTTTTATTCGGGAACCCGAGGTAGGTTTTCTTGTCCGCGGAGATATTGCGCGTCCATCCCGATGAACCCCAACCGGACCGGATCGATTACATCGTCTCCTGCCTGCGAAAAGGGGGTGTCATCGCTCTGCCAACCGACACTTTCTACGGCCTGGCCGTGGACCCGGTGAACCTTGCCGCGGTCGAGCAGATTTACCAGATCAAGACACGCCAGAAGCACAAGCCGCTCTCGCTGCTCATTTCAGGCCTGTCGCAGGCTTATGAACTGGCGCGCGACACCGATCCCCAACTCGACAAACTGGCGGACCGTTTCTGGCCTGGCCCGCTGACGATCATCGTCCGCGCAGGAACCAAGCTGCCGCTGCGCTCGACGGCGAATACGGGTAACGTGGCGCTGCGCGTGCCCGATGCCGCCATTCCCCGCGCCGTGGTGGAGCGCTTCGGGCTGCCCATCACGGCAACCTCGGCCAACTTGCAGGGCGCCTCGGAGTGTACGAGCGCGGGGTGCGTGCGTGACCAGATTGGCGATCGAATTCCGCTCATCATCGACGGCGGGCCGACAAGCCGCTCACAACCGACCACGATTGTCGACCTCACCCTTGGCGCGGGCCGGTGGGAGATTTTGCGCGAAGGCGCGATCCCAACCCACGAAATCGTGATGACCCTGCAGCGATAAGATGGTGCGCATGGGGCGCGAAGCCAAGACGAAGCGCCGAAACTGGATCCTGCGTTTCATCCTCGTGGTGATGGTGCTGCTGCTCGCAGGTGCAACGGTGTGGTGCCGCTGGGTCTACGTGCAGATTGAGAGCTACGCGCAATTGGATCAAGCAGCTCCCGCGGATGCGATCGGCGTTTTGGGCGCGGCGGAGTACGATGGACGTCCCTCGCCCGTTTATCGCGCGCGGCTCGACCACGCACTCGTGCTCTACCATCGCGGCATCGCCCCGTTGATCATCACCCTTGGTGGCCCGGGCGGCGACCAGTACACCGAGGGTTCCGTTGGCGCGGGCTACCTGATCAACAAAGGTGTTCCGGAGCAGTCCATTATTGCTGAGACCGAGAGCCGCAATACCGAAGAATCTGCCCGTCGAATTGCCGTGATTGCCCGCGTCAACGGCCTGCACCGGCTGGTGGTGGTGAGCGACGACACACACATGTTCCGCATCCACGCCATCTGCGCCGCCGAAGGTCTCGACGTGCTGACTTCTCCGCGACCGCGGCCAGCCGTCGAAGATCGCACGCTTGAGGCGGAACGCATCGCCCACGAGATTCTGAGCTATTCGTTCTGGCGGCTGCATCTGCATTAAAGCAGCGGAGCTAGCGGAGTTAGAAAGACGGCGGGTCAGCAAGTCAGCGAATCAAATCACTGTCGGACCGGAGCCAAAAGCGTTTTCTATCCGACTCCAAGATGAGGTATGAAGGCCATTATCGCCGGCACAAACACTGTGGCGCTGGCTGTTGAAAGAAAATTCACTGCGTCGTTATTGAGCCAACCCTTCCGTTCGAATGTGGCTCCGAGCAGGCTGTCGAAAACGAGCCCGAAGACCGCGCCGGCGCAGCTTAGACCGAAGAAACTCCAGTTACCGCGCAGGGCCCAGCTTCCTGCTCCCGCAACGAGGGCCGCCGCAACCACTCCGGCCAGCGTTCCTACTGCGCTCATTGCACCGTCAGTGCCCGCTTCCACAGCCCGCAGCGTCGTAATCATTCGCGGGCGTCCACCGAGCACTTGCCCGATCTCCGACGAAACGGTATCAGCCGCGGCCTCAGCCAGCGCGGCCAGGGCCATTGCCTGCATGAGCATTCCTGAGTGCGCCCGAAGCGGAAGCCATCGGCTATTCAGGAACCAGATCCTGACGGGCTCGCTCGCAACCAGCGCCGCCAGGCCCAGATTGGCTGCCACCTGCGCGGCCGACCTCCCACGCCGCGCCTCGGCAGTTCCAAGCCGCTCCTTTTTGCGGCGCCCGGCGCGCGTGGCAGCGAATGCCAGCATTGAAACTACCAGAACGGGAATCAGCGCTGTATGCCAGGGCTCGTAAGGCAAATCCGCGGTTGAGAACATCAGGCTTGCCGTGATCAGGGCACCTGTGGCGGCCGCCGCCGGCGTGGCCGCCCGCAGTTTCCAAGTGATGAGCCCCAGCAGTGCGCTGAACCCTGTTGTCCAAATCACAACGGCAGGTGACACCGTTGCCCACCCGAAGGAGACGAGCAGCACAGCGGTGCCCGCGAAAGGCAGCACCGCAAGCAACACCAGCTTGGATTGCCAGGCCAGATTATCTTGAGCCACGCCTCATCCTAACTGCTTGTTGCAGCTTGAGAAAGGCCCGCGCGCCTGGGGTCCCCGGTGACGATTAGCGGCGGCCTGCGTCGGACTTGATGGAGGACGGATACCGTCTCGCGCGCCCACCCCAGTGATTTACAATCAGCAGGAAAGCAGGAAAGATTCCGAATGAGGCTTTTTCCCATGAAGTCATGCCCGGCGCGTGTGCTTTTTGCGCAGGCAGGGACTGCTCTTGCAGCTGCGGCTCTCATTGGCGGTTGCGGCGACAATTACCGGCCGGTGGTTACTCCAATCGGAACCAGTGGCCCGCCGGCCCAGGTCCAGTCGTACGTAATCACCGTTTCCACCACGGGGTCCAGCACACCGGGCGTGGTGACCATCATCGATTATTCCGGCGACTCGATCATGAATGAGACGCCGATCGGTCCCGGTCCGAGAGTCTTTACCGAGGATGCAGTGGGCGCGACAGGTTACACCATCAACAGCGACGGAACTTTGTCCAATTTCAGCCTCAGCACCTCTCTGCAAGCCAAAAACGTATCCGAATCCACGCTGCCTCCGACAGCGCAGCCAGTCAATCTATTTTCGCCATCCAACGCGCTTTTTACCACCGACCTCAGCGGCGACGTAGTGGATCTCTTTAACGGGTCGCCTCAGGCCTTCAAACTCGCGGTCCCCGTGGCAACCGCGGGCAGTCCAGCCACGATGCCCGTTTTTATGGCCGGACCCGGAACCAACGGCGGTCAACGCGATTATGTCCTCAGCCAGAACGTTCCCGACACTGCGCCAATGACATGCAACCAGTCACCCGCATCGGCGCCGGCAGGCGTGGCGACTCCGATCGAGCTCTCCAGCACCACGACCGATCCCGCGATCCCGGTTGGCAAGTGTCCCGTTTACGCAGTGCAAACCCCGGACCTCCAGCGCCTGTATGTTCTCAATCGCGGAGACAATACCATCACGGTGATCAATAGCCGGAACAATACGCCCGACACCTGCACGCCCTTTCAAAATCAGAATGGACAGTGGATCACCTGCCATCCGACCATTCAGCTTCCGGCGGGTTCGGGACCCATTTACGCCGAATACAGCACGGCGACCCAGCAACTCGTCGTCGCCAACTACGACGGGGGAACGATCAGCGTCGTCAATGTCCCGCTGGACGAATACGGCAACGATTCCAACACCTACACCAACAGCAATTGCACGACCTATGCGGCTTGCGGCGCCATCACGGGCGGCTTCGGGACCGTCACTACGATCAAGGTAGGCAACACGGCCACTCCGAATCCGGCCAGCGTGACGGTTCTCGCCGACGGCAGCAAGGCCTATACCGCCAATCAAAACGACGACAGCGGCACGGGAGACGGGACTGTAACAGTGGTGAATCTCCGCACGTACACAACGGAGAAGACCCTTACGGTCGTGGGCCATCCACGCACGGTCGTCAACGTGCAGAACGCCCAATACTCCAAAATTTATGCGGCGGCGCCTGACAGCCCGTTCATCACCATCATTGAATCGAGCCCGACGGTAACCGATTTGATCGACACGACGGTCCTGCTTGAAGGAAAGCCGATCGACATCCGAACCACAAACCAGACCGGCTCCAGCGGCAACAACAATTACACGAGCCGCGTTCCGGGCTACGGGCAACCTTGTAATCTTCCAGGCAGCGCCTCACTTGTCTCGCTTTCGGCGTGCCAGGCGACTCCGTAGGGTGCGCGGCAGAACACCTGAAGTTTCCAAAGGGTCATTCCTCGCACCGGGAATGGCCCTTTGACTGTTTGCGGAGTTTTTAGATCTATGGTGGATCGGCCAGAAACATCTGCCGGCAACTCACGGCCGCAAAAAGCGCGGCTTGATGTCTTGCTGGTCGAGCGGGGCCTCGTTGCCAGCCGCGAGCGCGCACGTTCACTCATCCTCGCTGGGCGGGTTCTGGTTCGCGAGCAGAAGATTGACAAGCCCGGCACTTCCATTCCTGCGGACGCTCCGATCCGCCTCCTTGGCGGGGACAACCCTTATGTAAGCCGCGGCGGGTTCAAGCTGGCGGCCGCACTGAGCCACTGGCAGATTGGCGTTACGGGCCGCGCATGTCTCGATATCGGCGCATCGACCGGAGGGTTTACCGACTGTCTGCTGCAGCATGGCGCTGCCCAGGTGACCGCCGTTGACACCGGTTTCGGCCAAATCGATATGAAACTGCGCAACGACCCACGCGTCCATTTGCTCGAACGCACCAATGCGCGCCTGCTCGAACCGGGATCGCTGGCGACTGTCGGAGGAACGCAGGAAAAGACCCTTCTTGTCGTCGATGTTTCCTTCATCTCAGCGACTCTCGTGGTCCCGGCCGTTCTGGCCGCGGCGCCGGCTCTTGTTGAAGCGGTGATCCTCGTGAAGCCTCAGTTCGAGGCCGGCCGCGAGCACGTCGGCAAGGGTGGTATTGTGCGCGATCCGCAAGGGCACAAGCTGGCGATTGAGAAAGTCGCTGATTGTGTGCGGTCGCTCGGCTGGAACGTCGTCGAGACGATTCCATCGCCGATTACCGGCGTAGAAGGAAACCAGGAATTCCTGCTCTATGCGCGTCGAATGTAAGTTTCGCTTTTCCGGCGAACCATGCAAATCTCAAATGCGCGTTCCGCAATTCCCGCAAAATGGTGAACCATCGGCCAACTGGGCGCCGCAGTTCCTGCAGAATCCTAATCTCGTCTCAGCTGAAGGCGGCGGTGGCACGACCATGGCGGGAGGCTGGGGCGGCACGACATAGCCAGCGGGAATGGCGCCAGGCGGAATCCCCGCGTACATCATCGCGCCCTGCCCGGGAAACTTCGGATTGGGCCCGTACTGATTTACCCCTGGAACGCTGTCCTGACATAAGAAAACGATCTGAATGATGGAGCAGATGAATCCTACGATAGGGATGATGCCAAGCGCACAAAGCAAGAAGAGCAACCAGCCGCTCTTGCCGATGTCGTGAAAGCGCCGGGTGGCAGCGGCCAAACTGGGAATAACGGCCGCCAACGCGTAGATGCCGACCGGAATAAACAGCAAAACAAAACTGTTCGCCGAGGCTTCGGTTCCATGGGCTGCGAGAATGACCTCTCCTGCGATTGAAAGGGCTCCCAGCGCGAAGATCGCCAGGAGATTGAACAGCGTGAACATCCAGTATTCCTTGCGCCGCGAACGGCCATCGAACTCAGCGTATTTCCTCCAGACCATCCAATACCATTCCATCGCAGCTTTCCTTTCCGGTTGCTTACAGAATGCGGCGGTGCAGACGTGACCCTGGGAGTGCCAGATTGCGCCTAAAGCCGGCGAATAGTTCCAAATCCTGGTATCGAGTCACTATACAAACACAAGGCCGCCAAAGTCAGCAGTTTTTCTGCGAATGATTTCAGGCCGACTCTGGCTCTTGACGTTGCGGGCGTGCGCCGGTCTCGAGATTGGCCCCGCGCCGAGCGAGTCCATTACACTGGGACGCATGACCTCGGTCGCCATTGTTTGCAAGCCCAACAGGGAAGAGCTTAAACGGCTGTTGCCTGACCTGGTGGCATGGCTGCGCACGCACAACTATGAGGTCGTGCTTGACCATGAAGGCGGCGCGTACACCGATACCGCCCCTGCCATTCCTCGCGCTGATATGCCGTCGCGCTCGCCCGGTTTGGTCATCGTTCTTGGCGGCGACGGCACATTGCTGGCGGCCGCGCGCATTTTTGCTACCGTTGGCACGCCCATCCTCAGCGTCAATCTCGGATTCCTGGGTTTCCTTACGGAAGTCCGCCTTGCCGATCTGTACGCCACGCTGGAAAACTGGTGCAGTGGCTGCCACAGCCTCGATGAGCGCGCGATGCTCCACGCCGTGCTGTGGCGTGAGGGGGCGGAGCAGGCCAGCTTCGAGGCGCTGAATGAGATCGTCGTTTCCAAGGGCGACATTGCCCGCATGGGCGAGTTTGCGGTGGAGCTAGACGGCAGGAGCGTCGCGCGCTTCCGCGCCGACGGCGTGATCGTGTCCACGCCCACGGGCTCGACCGCTTACACGCTCGCTGCGAACGGCCCCATTCTTACTCCCGATGTGGACGCGATGGTGGTGACGCCGATCTGTCCGCATTTGCTCACGCTCAGGCCCATCGTGGTGCCCGGCAGCGCATTGCTCAACGTTCGCGTCGAGGGCGTTCCCAACGTTGCCTTGCTCACGATCGATGGTCAGCAGGGCGTCGAACTCCGCCGCGGCGACGAGGTGCGATGCTGCCGCTCAAGCCATACGGTCAAGCTCGTCCGTCTCAATGAAGGCGGCTTCTTCGATGCTCTGCGCACGAAGTTGAGCTGGGGCGAATTGTAGGGGCGTGGTTTTGTTGACAGACCTATTGAGTCAGCCCAGCCAGCAGGACCTGCGCCTTGGACGCCAGCGTGTGCGCGCCGTCCACATCGCCAGAAGCCAAAGCCGTTCTGGCCTCTTTGAGGAACTCCCGAATCTGGTCCGCGGTCTTCTGATCGGAGTCGTTGAGAGGGCGGTTGATGCTGTTGAGGCCGCGTTCAAGCGACGCGATAGACGCCTCCGTTTGCTGTCGGTAAGTCCCGGGGTCGCCCGAAGAAAGTTGACCAATGGCGCTGACTCCGGAACTCGCAGCGACCTCCGGAACGGTTACGATCTCCGGTGGATTCGCCGACCTCCAGTGCCTGATGAGCGGCTTGACCGTCTCGTCGTGGACCCTCATGTTGTAGAGAGGCTTGCCGGGGATCAGTCTCACTCCAGCCGGAAGTTCAATCGACACGAGTTCAATGGGATGCAGGGGTACAACCACCGGCGGCGCCAGCATGGGTTGCGGAGGCGGAGTTTTGTGAAAGGGCACATGGAAGCAGCCGGTAAGCACAAACGGCAGCAGCCACGCAGCGCACTTGGCAGGCGACCTCATTCCCCTAACCCCTTTTGGTCTTCGACAACCGCCGGATGCAGGTTCCGGCGTCCCCTGTCCGCGGCGGCGAGTGGAATTCGCAGCTGGAATTCTGTGCCGCGGCCTTGCCTTGATTGTACGTCGACGCTCCCATGATGTAACTGCAGGATGCGGTAAGTCATGGCCAATCCAATGCCGCTGCCCCCGATCTTGGTCGTAAAGTACAGATCGAAGATCTTGTCGCGGATTTCGTCCGGAATGCCGATACCTTCATCGCAAACGCGCAGCAGTGCAGAATGCGCCGGCGAGTGGGCTCCCGCCGCGACCATCCCGTTACCCTTCGACGTCTGAATCTGGCTTTCGTTTTGATTCCCGTCCGGTTCGAGAATGACCTCCAGGCGCCCGCCGTTGGGCATGGCCTGCGCGCCATTCTGGATCACGTTGAGCACAGCTTGCTTCAGCAAGTCTGCATCCACATTTGCAATGAGCGGCTCCGCCGGTATGCGGCTGATCAGGGTCACGCGGCGCATGGTCAGCTCATCCGCAGCGAGCGCCAGCACGTCGCCGATGACAGGACGAAGGTCCTGCTCTCGGAGTTGCACCTCGACGGGCCGCGCAAAATCCACCAGTGTCTGCACCACGCGGTCCAGCCGCCGGATTTCCGCGTCAATCACGTCCAAGTGCCTGGTGGCCGGTCCTTCCGATTCGCCCAGCTTCGATTTCAGAAGCTCCAGATGCACCACAATTGCGTTGATCGGGTTCTTGACCTCGTGGCCCACGCCCGAAGTGAGCCGGCCGATGGCTGCCATGCGCCGCGAGAGCTCCAGTTCAGACTCAATCTGCGCCGCCGACTCCACATCGTGCAGCGTGACCAGCGCGCCGAGGCCCTGATGCGTCTCCTGGTCGTTAATAAAGTCTACTGAAGCCTCGATGCGCCGCCCGGCTTCGGTGCGGATCTCAACTTTATCCATGCTCCTGCCGGTCTCAATCGCCTCGCGCAGGGCCCGTCCCAGTGCATTCGAATCGTCGAGGAATTCGCGAGCGTGCAGTCCCAGAATGTCGTCGCGATCGATCTGCAGGAATCGCCGCGCCGCTTCCGATACCAGCACCGCGCGGCGGTCCGCGGTAAAGAGCATGATTCCGTCCTGCAGGTTGCCCAGGATCTGGTCGAGATTCTCGCGCAGTGCGGAGTAAACTTCCTCAACGTTGCGCATGCGCTGTCCGATCTTCTCAATCTTGGTGGAGACCAGCGCTGCCACGTCCTGGTTCTTCGGGTTCCGTTCTCCGATTTGTGCTTCTCCGGCCGCAGTCAGGCGGTCGAGTTGCCGGCTGATTTCCGTCATCGGGCGCAGCGCCAAGTTGCTCAGCGAAAAAGCGGCGAGCAGCGCGGCGATGAGGGAAAACCCCATCAGCCAGAATGCTTTTCTTAACACCGGGTCATAAGCGGCGCGCAACAGCGAAGTGTGAACTCCCACGTGGACCGAAGCGAAAAGCTTTCCGTTGTTCTCCAATGTCGCAACAATGTCCAGGACCTTGGGTTCGCCGAAGACTTGCATCATCATTCGCACCGGGCCGGCCTTGAGCAAACGGTCAAATGCGGGTCGAGCGGGCAGCGGCTTTCCCTGGTTGGCAGGATTCGTGCTCAGCAATACCGTCCCCTGGCTATCGGCGATGTTTACGTCGTATACGGTGGACGAATAGCGAATGACGGAGACCAGGGAGGCTTGGAGGCTGGGGTCGTTTTGCACCGTCTCAGCCATGAGCGAGCGCAATTCGCCAGGATTGTTGGGATCGACGGTGAGACCCTGAAGCCCGCTTTCGAGCGCGTTCTGGAGCGCATAACGCACCTGGTCGGCCACCATCAGGTTGGTGTCGTAGGTCTCCTTTACCGCGGCCTTCACAAGCTGGTGCACATACACCAGCGAGACCACCCCGGCGATCAAAAACACCAGAGCCGTAATGGCCAGCACGAGTTTGGTTTTCAGGCCCATCGGTTGAAAGTACGGCAATACACCGTCTCGACCCAATTTCAAGAACTCTTCAGGCACGGTTTGCTACGGTCAGCTGTTTCGAAAAAGATTGCTCTACTTTCGGGGAAAAATGCGCTCAACTTTCAACAAACAAACTGAAACCTCTCAGCTCTCAGTTTCATGGCGCTCGCGGCCGTATTCCTTGAGCTTGTTGTGCAGAGTCTTGAGGCTTACGCCGAGAATCTCCGCTGCCCGCGTCTTATTCTGCCCGGTAGCCTCCAGGGTCCGCAGGATCAGGAGCCGCTCCGCCTCATCCACCGTCGCTCCCACGCGCACGGTGATTGAGGTGCCATCCGAGGTTGCCGCGGCCGCCGCATCCTTGCCAAATCCCTGCGGCAGGTGTCCCGCATCGAGAGGCGCGCCATCGGGGCAAAGAATTACAGCCCGTTCGATGGTGTTGCGCAGTTCGCGCGCGTTCCCCGGCCAGCTATGCGCCATGAGCCGGTCCAGCATTGATGGCGCCACCCCCGAAACTTTACGCCCATGTTTCTGGTTCATCTCATTCACCATGGATTCCACCATGGGCGGCAGATCGTCAAGATGCTCGCGCAGAGGCGGCATGGCAATGTTAAAGACGTTGAGCCGGTAGAAGAGGTCGGCGCGAAGATGGCCTTCCGCAACGGCCCGCTCCGGGTCGCGGTTGGTCGCGGCGAGCACGCGCACGTCGGTATCTATCTCGGTGCGAGCGCCGAGCCGGCGAAACTTCCGCTCCTCCAGCACGCGCAGCAGCTTGGCTTGCGTTCCGGACGGCATCTCGCCGATCTCGTCGAGCAGCAGCGTTCCGCCCGCCGCCAATTCAAAGCAGCCGGCCCTGCGCTCCACAGCGCCGGTAAAAGAACCCTTCTCGTGGCCGAAGATCTCACTCTCGATCAGCGTTTCCGGAATGGCCGCGCAGTTCACCGCAACAAACGGGCGTGACTTGCGCGGGCTCAGATCGTGCAGCGTACGCGCCACCAGCTCTTTGCCCGTCCCGCTCTCGCCTGTAATCAGGATCGGGACGTTGGATGGAGCAACCTGCTCGATCAGCGTGAAAATCTCCCGCATGCGTCGCGAACTGCCGACCAGCTGTCCCAGCACGCCGGACTCCCGCAGCCTGCGCCGCGCTACTTCGAGTTCGATTGCTGTCTGGCGCTGTTTCGTCGCGTTGGCCAGGATGGTCTTCAACCGCGTCGGGTCAACGGGCTTCTGCAGAAAATCGTAGGCGCCGAGTTTCATGGCATCCACAGCCAATTGGATGGAGCCCATGGCGGTGAGCACGACAACTGCCATATTGGCGCTCAGACCATCACCGCCCTCGGCCAGCTTGGCCAACAGCCCCATGCCGTCCATGCGCGGCATCTTCAAGTCCGTGACCACGATGGCCGGACCCCAGGCCTGGGCTTTTTCCCAAGCCTCGAGCCCGTCGCGGGCAGACTCCGTGCGGTATCCCCACCCGGAGATCAGCTCCGCCAACCCGGCCAGCGCGTTGGGCTCGTCTTCGGCGATCAAGACCTTTACGGTGTTTTCCATAGGGGTACCCCATTAGCTTACCTTTTGGAGGCGGCATCGGGCCACGGAACGGGCCGGCGAGCGGCGGCGTGGGGGTAAATCGTCGATCGAGGGCGGTGCCGGGTGTGCGCGCCTTCGGCCATTATTTCGCCGGAGCGAAATACTGGGGGAGTACGTGGATTTTCAAGTTCTTATAAGGAAACCGGAGCTCGATCTTGTGATTCTTGCCGTCGCGCGCTCGATCGGCTGAAGTGAACGACAGGACCTGTTGGCAGCGGATTGCGGCAGAAAGAAGGGTGGCCAAGGTCACGATGTCGCTGGGTTTGCGTTCAACAAAGGCAACGCCTCCGCCCGCCGTCGCCAGCGTCTTCATTGTGCGAACATTTCGAGCTTCGTCGTCGGACGGGATTGACCGGATTACAAACATATATGGTTCAGGCGAGCCCGGCCATTGGAGGTAGCGGAGAACAGAACCTTCCTGGGATAAGGAGGCGTCTTCCCCGCCGTCGCTCAGCAGCACCAGCGCGCGCTTCGCAAAGTGGGCATGCTCGGAAAAGTATTGTTCCGACGTAACAACCGCATCAAACATGACGGAGCGGCCTCTCGAATCAAGGATGTTCAAGAAGGAGAGATCAGCACTTGAGGCGGGCGTGAAAGGAAGGACAAGCTTCACCTGATCGTCAAACTGAGTGATCATTACTTCGCTGCCAGCGGGTAGCGCATTCGCAACCCTCTTAACCACTTCGGTATACAGCCCTCTGCGCATGTAAGTGGAACCCGAAGAATCAATGACAAAGGCAATTGAGACTGGCGAGTCCAGCGCTGCGAGGGACTTGATCGGGCGTTCAGAACCGTCTTCAAAGAGATGAAAATTGGCGCTGGGGACTTGCTCCACCGGGTCTTCAGACTTGTCGAGTACCACCACGTTCAGGTTGATCTCAGGCCAAGAGGTTTTTAGCTGGGTTGGAGCGGGGGGAGTTGTGAGGACGACTAACTGGGCAGTTGCCGCCTCAGTGCCCCCCAACGCAACCAGGAGCAGAAAAGGAGCGGCATTTAAGGAGCTGAAGTTGGTCACGGCGTGCATTTCATTTCCGCCTTTTTAAAGAGTTAGTTTGCGACGCCAGTGTAAAGCGAATGTGTGCGGTTGAGCAGAGGAATTAATGCAAGGCGGGCCGAAGTCGATCCCGTCGTCGCCTGCCCTAACGCCCAAACACGTAGGTCGCTTGAAAAAGCCCACTGTCGATGCCGGGATTCCCCTGCGCGGTTTCGTGATTCGAGATGTGGTGATAGCGGTATTCCACGCGAACCGATCGGGTCATGGATCGGTAGACTTCAAACCCTGCACCGAGATCGAAGGTGAAGTTGAAGGATCCGGCCTGGATGATGGGAATCGGTTGCGTTGAGTACATATACCCGCCGTGACCGGTGAAGAAGGGCTGGATCTTGCGGTGAGGGAGAAAATTCCATTGCATTCCAATCGGAGACATGGCTTCGCCGATCGTCCAGCGGCGCCCACTGCAGGCATAGCTGAACGTTCCGCTGTAGATAACGCCATTTTCGCCCGCATAGCTATACGGAACGGTCGCCGGTGCACAGGTGACAAATTGCGCCCCGAAGTCATAGGTTGTCGTCGAGGCAATCGGCTTGGTCTGGTTATTCGTTTCGACGCCTACCGGATCGCTCTCGAGCGCGACAGGCAGAAGTTCGAGGCTGTACTGCCAGTTCACCGCGTTGTCCATGATCAGGCGCCGGTTGTAGGAGACGCCGAGATCGACGAGCTTGCGGTTCTCGGCGTATCCGAGCAGGATATGGCTCGAATCCGGGGAATACGCGCCGAAAAGCCCAAATGAATTCTTGCGCGCGTAATATGGGTTGATTTCGGGCCGAACCTGGGCGGATATGTCGCTGTTCGCCAGCGCCATGACGAGCAACGCCAAAAGGCAATGAAGACGAAAGAATCGGTGCGGGAGACCACCCTCGTACGTAAACAAGAAGATTCTCTTTCCGGCAGCGAACTGGTTGGCGAAAAGGCTTGACGGCCAGTTCAAGGGTACGAGCTTTTGCCCGCACGTGAGACCAGCAAATCGGATGCAACTTTGGCGCCCAAGGGAAAGTTGTTCCAGAATGATACTTTTCCCGAGGGCCTATACTTTTGTTTTGACTGTGAAACTTATTGTAAGGGAGCACGATCATGTCTTCATCTGCCATTGCCTTTGCCCGCCAGAACCATCCCCGTTTTCTTGACGATCTGAAGGCGCTTCTGCGCATTCCCTCGGTTTCTACGTTGCCGGAGCACGCTGGCGATTGCCGCAAAGCCGCCGAGTCACTGCTTGCCGACCTGAAAGGCATTGGCATGGAGCACGCGCGCCTCATTGAGACCGAAGGCCATCCACTGGTCTACGCCGACTGGCTGCATTCTGCCGGAAAGCCGACGGTGCTCATCTATGGCCACTACGATGTTCAGCCGCCCGACCCGCTCGACGAGTGGCTCACGCCGCCGTTCGAGCCCACGGAGCGCAATGGAAACCTCTACGCTCGCGGCGCGGTGGACGACAAAGGCCAGGTGGTTGCTCAGGTCAAGGCGCTCGAGTCGCTCATGGCCGCTGCTCAGGCCCTGCCCCTCAACGTCCGAGTTCTTTTCGAAGGGGAAGAAGAAGTGGGAGGGGAGGGAATTGAGAACTACGTTGCTTCGAAGCCTGCCGACCTCAAGGCCGACTTTGCGTTGGTTTGCGACTCCGAGCTCTTTGCTCCCGGCCTTCCGACTCTTTGTGTGGGACTGCGCGGCATGATCTACACCGAGATCGAAGTGCGCGGCGCAAAAACCGATCTTCACTCCGGCATGTACGGCGGCGTGGCGCCCAACCCGTTCTTTGCCCTCGCTCACATTATTGCGAAACTCAAGGACGAGGACGGCAATATTCTCATTCCCGGCTTCTTTGATGACGTTGTTGCTCCGAGCGCCGAGGAACTTGCCGCATGGCGCCGCCTTCCTTTCGATGAAGAGGAGTACCGCAAAAATGAGGTCGGCTCAACACGGCTGATCGGCGAACCCGGATACAGCGTGCTGGAGCGGACCTGGGCCCGTCCTTCGCTCGACGTGCACGGGATGCCCGGTGGCTTTATCGGCGCAGGCGCCAAGACGGTGATTCCTGCAAAAGCCACAGCCAAGATCTCCATGCGCCTGGTTCCCAACCAAACGCCGGAAAAAACCTTCGCGGTATACAAGAACTTCGTGGAGAACATCGCTCCTCCAGGCGTAAGCGTTGACGTGCGTCTCGTTCACGCTGGTGACCCATGCCTGATCCCGGTGGACAACCGCTACGTCCAGGCTGCCACACGCGCGCTGCACGAGGTCTGGGGCAAGGACACGGTCTTCATCCGCTCCGGCGGGTCGATACCGATTGTCGGCGACCTGGAACGCCACCTCGGCATGCCCAGCGTGTTGATGGGATTTGGATTGCCCGATGACAATATTCACGCGCCCAATGAAAAATTCTGCCTGAAGAATTTTGAGTTGGGCATTGAATCGTTGATTCGCTTCCTGGAGGAAGTGGGGAAAGACGGGGGCTAGAGAACAGAGAGCAGAGAACAGAGAACAGAGAGCAGAGAACAGAGAACAGAGAACAGAGAACAGAGAACAGAGAACAGAGAACAGAGAACAGAGAACAGAGAACAGAGAACAGAGACAAAGGGATTGAGGGACCAGGGAAAAGTGAGAATCGATACGGTAAGCTACGCGAAGGATGACAGAGCGCATAGATTCGGCGGACGAAACGGACGCGGCTGGAGTTGTGCTCGCCGGCGGCGAGTCGAGCCGCATGGGCCGCGATAAGGCGCTCCTGCCTTTTGCCGGCAGGCCGTTGATCGAACATGCGCTCACCATGCTGGGCGAGGCCGGCCTTTCGACGACAATCGCTGGAGCCAGCGCCGCCGCACAATCTACTCTTGCCACCTATGCGTCCATCGTTCTGGATCCGCAGCCCGGCTTGGGACCTCTAGCCGGGATTTGCGCCGCGCTGGCGGCCGCTTCTACGCGTTTCGTCGTGTTTCTTCCCGTCGATCTACCGCTCTTGCCGCCTTCGCTCATCGCGTACCTGCTCCATCACGCGCAAATGACGGGCCGCGCCGTTACCGTCTCCTCCGTCAATGGCTTTGCCCAGACATTCCCCGTTGTTCTCGATCGATCGGTTCTGCAAGCGCTCCGAACCGAACTGCGTTCCGGAAGACGCGGTTGTCTTTCCGCTTTCCAAGCTGCGTCGGATGCCGTCGGCGAGCCCATCTGCTGCGTCGCCGTCGAGTTGCTGGCTCAATCCGGCCAGGTTGCGCATCCGATCGGCTTGCATCCGCTTCGCTGGTTCCTCAACGTGAATACCTCTCGCGATCTCGAGCAGGCAGCAGTGCTTTTGGCGCACTCCATCGCGTAAGCTGAATGCATGGCGCAGTTCGAAAATCCCGCGGGACCGGACCCGATGGAGCCACTCGAAGCAGAACTTGATGCACTGGCCGCGCCCGGTCGCGATGAGCCACTTCTGCAAAAGGTGTCTGCTCAGGATTCCGCGAAGCCCATCATCGTCTTTGACGATGTCTCCATCTCCTTCGATGGCCGTGCCGTTCTGGATAATGTCAGCTTTTCTGTGAGCCGGGGCGAGACGCTTTGCATTCTCGGCCGCAGCGGCGTCGGCAAGTCCGTTTCGCTGCGCTTGCTGATGGGCTTTCTCAAGCCCGATTCGGGATCGATCCAGGTGGAGGGACAGGAAATTACCGAACTCAGTGAAGAGGGTCTTCGCGCCATTCGCAAACGCGTCACCATGGTCTTTCAGAACGGCGCATTATTTGACTCAATGAGCGTGCGCGAGAACGTCGCCTTTCCCTTGCGCGAGAAAGGCGGCCTGGCAGAGGACCAGGTGGAACAGATTGTCGGCCGGCTCATCGGCCTGACGGGCGCCGACGATGTGGCCGACTCTTTCCCGGGAAGCCTGTCGACGGGGCGCAAGCGCGCTGTCGCCATGGCTCGCGCGCTGGCAGCTCAACCGGAGATCGTCCTTTACGACGAGCCCACTACGATGGTCGATCCCATCACGGCGCGCCGCCTTGGCGGACTCATCCAGCGCCTCAAGCTCCAACTTGGATTCACCAGCATCGTGGTCACCCACGACACACGCTTCGCCGAAAAGCTCGCCGATTCGGTGCTCTTTCTGCATCAAGGCCGGGCTGAGTTCTTCGGCCCCCTTAGTGGCTTTCTTGAGTCCGCCGATCCAGCAATCCGCCAGTTCCTAACCCTGGACGCTTATGTATTACCCTCAGATTAAAAGAGTTATGAATCTCTTGACCTTCCAAGTTAAAATAGATCCATCAGCAAGATTCAGTCTCTGGTAACCAATTCGTTGCATTCGCCCGTAATCTGTCAGCGGTATGATTCTCTTGCTATCTGTTTCCCCTGTGGGTCAAGCTGGAGTCAAGCGATTGCACCTGACGTTGCGTCGAATTCGGCGTTACGAGCCACGCTCGGGCTCTTTCGCGCTCTTAAATAGACAAGATCTCGATCTAAGTTCTGCCTTTACTGCACTTCCTTTCTCAAAACGCAGGCAACTGCGCAATCCGGGCCTGAAAAACAAGCCAATGTATAATCGGGGTAAGTTTCATTCACGCCTGCTTGCCGCGTCACGGAATGGCACGTGCACCTCCTCGTTGGCGACAGCGGTTTCTGAGTTCCCACACGTCAAGCCGCAATCGCCTGGCACCTTTTTCCTGAAGGAAATACCGGTCTCTGAGACGCCGCAAGGGCACGCTGAATTGTTCACTTGCTTCGGGCGCAATTCCATTTGTTTCACTGTGTCATCCAGTCCAGCACCCGCAGCAGAGGCTCTTGGTAAGAGGCCGATCGCAATTGTTTGTGCTTTCCCTGAACCTTGTTTCTCTCGTGTTGCACGTCAACCCCAGCAGCCCGTAGTCCAGGCTCTTAAGAAGATTTGAGGTCTGCGTAGGCCCTATGGCTAGTTCGGATTTCTGGCAAAAGCTGTCATCGTCTTTGACCGCTTCGGCTGAATGGGACGCCGGAACCGCAGGCAACTCCGCACGAGCTTCGCGGGGCACGGCCAAGATGTGGATGGCGATGGACGCCCTCACTGTCTTGCTGGCAGCCGTGACGGCTACGCTTTACAGATTTCGGGCAAACCCCGTCAGCGGCGCCCGAAAGTTTTTTGACGGAACCATGTTTCACGGCTTCTCGGTGTGGATCCTGCTGGCTCTCCTGTGCGGCTTCACCTTCGCTCTTATTTTGACCAGCCGGCGTTTGCACCTCTACACGCCGATGCACATGACCAATTTTCTCCACGAGCAGAGAATGAGCGCCCAGGCCTGCTTGACTTCCGGCCTGCTCCTGACGGGCACGCTGTATCTGGTCAGAGCTGAGACCATTTCCCGAGGGATTGTTCTTGAAACGATCGGCCTAGTGGCCATCGGCCTGGGTCTGCGGCGCTTTATCTACCGTATTTTGCTTTACCAGCGCTTCGATCGCGGGCTCGATACACGCAATGTGCTTATTGTAGGGACGGGGCCAGAGGCAAATGCGCTTCGCCAGCACCTGGACAAGATTCGCCACCTGGGCTACACATTCAAGGGGTTCATCCAGTTGCCCGGTTGCTCGTCGCACGACAATGTGTCAGAAGACATCGTTGGCAACCTGGAAACTCTGTTCCAGCACACGCGCAAGCAGTTTATCGATGAGATCTTCTTCACCACCCCCTGCGAGCGCGGCGTCGTCCAAAGTGTTCTGGAGCAGGCTCGGGTGCACGGTGTCGACCTGCGCGTGATTCCCGACCTTTACGACGGCCTGGCCTGGAACAGTCCCATCGAATACGTCGGACAGTTTCCCACGATCCCCCTGCATCGCGGCGCGGTGCCTGAGATCGGCCTGATTTTCAAGCGCGTCTTCGACACTGTGTTTTCCGCTTTGGTCCTCGTTGTTCTGTCGCCCCTTCTGCTGGCCATCGCTATCGCCGTCAAGTTCGATTCACCGGGATCGGTTTTTTATTCTTCGGAGCGCATCGGGAAGAAGGGCGTCGTATTCCATTGCATCAAGTTCCGGACCATGGTTCGCGACGCCGACAGCCGCCGCGCCGAGATCATGCACATGAACGAGCGCGACGATGTGCTCTTCAAGGTTTCAAACGATCCCCGGGTGACGCGCCTGGGCCGTCTTCTTCGCAAGTATTCGCTGGATGAGCTGCCCCAGTTCATCAATGTTCTGCGCGGCGAAATGAGCATTGTCGGGCCACGTCCGCCATTGGCCGGCGAGGTGCGCAAGTACGATCTCGACCACCTGAGACGACTCGATGTGACTCCCGGCATCACAGGCCTGTGGCAGGTGCAGGGCCGCCAGGATCCGTCCTTCGCCAGCTACGTGTCGCTAGACGTCACCTATATCGATAACTGGAGTATCTGGCTCGACTTCAAGATTATTATGCGCACCATTGCCGTTGTCTTTTCCGGCACCGGTACATAGTTGGAAGTCGCGTAAGAGAGTCGGCGGCACAGGGAGCCGATCGATAACTGCGATGCCGGTGTTAGACCAGGCCAGTGCTTTGCTTGATCTCAACGTCCTGGAACACATGGTCTGAGTCCACCGGCTTCTTCACTTCAGTTGCTGCAGCCGGCGCGACTGATTGCGGCGCCCGCTCCATTCGCGGCTCAGCGTTTCGGCGCACGCGTAGATTGTTGATGGCATATTCGATGTAGGGCGACTTCAGCTCAGGATCCTTGCCAAGGAAGCGGCATGTCGCCGTTACCTGCTCAACAATGAACGTGGGTTGGAACCCGGCAAGTTCGAGTTCCTTTTCTTTCGTGATCAAGTACACGATGAAATTGAAGATTTCGTCGCTGAGAGCTAGATTGTGCCGCGCGCACTCCATTTGGAAGATGCGGTGGAACTGGTCCAAGCCCGGCGGCCCCACTTCAATCTTGTAGGGAAGCCGGCGCAGGAATGCAGGATCCATCAGGTCTTCCGGATTCAAATTGGTAGCGAAGATCACAATCTCTTCAAAAGGAATGCTGAAGCTTGCGCCGGAGCGCAACTTCAAGTAGTCGACCCGGCTCTCCATGGGCACGATCCACCGGTTCAAGAGGTCTCTCGGGCTGACGAACTGGCGTCCGAAGTCGTCAATGAGGAAGCAGCCGCCCAGCGCCTTCATGTGCAGCGGCGCTTCATAGTAGTGACCCTTCTCGTCGTAGCGCAGGTCAAGCATGTCCAGAGTGAGTTCGCCTCCGGCGACCACGAACGGCCGCCGGCAAGTGACCCAGCGCCTATCGCGCGTATCCCGCAGGAAGCTGGCAACCTCGGAAGCGTCTTCTTTCTTGTCTGCAGGGCTCGCCTGGATATGGAGACGTGGATCGAAAAAGCGGATGATCTGCCCTTCAACTGTGATCGCGTAAGGAACATGAATCACATCTTGAAACACGCTCGCGAAACTCAGTGCCACCGAAGTCTTGCCGTTTCCAGGAGGTCCGTATAGCAAAATCGCTCGGCCAGAGTTCAGCGCAGGCCCAGCCTGTTCCACGATGGTTTCGTCGATCGTCAATTCCTTGATGGCTTTGTGGACTTGGTCGAGGGTCACGCGCTCGTTCGTCGGCTTCTGCATATTGACCCGGTCGATAAACTCTGCCAAGGTTACCGGAGCAGGGCCAATGTATCCCGACCTCTGCATGACCTCAAGGGTCCATCGCTTGCCCTCATCGGTCATGGCATAGCGCATGTCCAGCACGCTGTCCGAGCTCATTGCGCCCAGCGTGTAAATCAGCTGCCGCTCAATGGCGAGATTCGCCAAATCCATCACGATGTGTTGAGGGAGTTTGATTCCGTCCGCAAGCTGGCCGATCTTTTCCATACGGGCGGAGAACATCAGCTTCATGAAGAGAGCCAGCAGATCGGTGTCGGCGATGCCGGTGCTTTCAATGTCGGCGGGTTCTTGCGGGACGCGGTGGATGAACCGGTCGATCGAACGCGCGTCGATCAACCCGAGGGCAATCAGATTGTCGCCCAGGTTTCCACCCTGCGACACCTGGCGCTGAAGCGCAGCGCTAACATCTTGTTCCGTGACCAGTTTGGCACGGACCAGCAACTCGCCCAATTTCATTTGCGGTCCGATGGCGTTCCCCCGACAGAGAATCTGTCTACAGCAGATTTCGTCGACCGCCCCCGCCGTGCCTTCAGGGATGGGTCAATTCGTTACGCTTTCGATTCTAGGCAGTGACTTTGGTGCAAAGAAATACCCCATTTGGGGACAATCGAATAAGGCGTTTAAATTCAGTAACTTAGAATTTGCTGTTCCCGAACCGCCGGTAGGAGATCGTCCGTTCGAGGATACGCCATTCTTTGCGCGTTCCATTGACGCCAGGGACGCCTGAGCTCCGGCTCCCCTCCATTTACACTGGAAATGTGAAGATCGCACTGGCCCAGATCGATCCGA
>Ga0265316_10000875_pt1 | contig 32988 bp, 20 predicted proteins | sample 4522metaG_FD_202092 | JGI IMG/M metagenome (GOLD analysis project Ga0265316, IMG submission 202092) | Rhizosphere microbial communities from Carex aquatilis grown in University of Washington, Seatle, WA, United States - 4-5-22 metaG | ecosystem: Host-associated > Plants > Roots > Rhizosphere >...
ACTCTTGATATATTCTATTGATTTCATTGATTTTATCTGCATTTCCCTATTGTAAGCTTCTGATCTTGTGGAAAATTCTTCAAAATACACAATCTCCCATGGAATCCCGGTTTTGGTAAAAGGTGTATGTCCATGATTGTGCCTTTCCAAGCGCTTATTTATGTTGTTGGTACTACCGATATAGAACTTTTGTAGGCTTTGACTGAATAAGATGTATGTATAAAATGTCATGGATGTACAAAAAAAATCCCGCATTCGCTGGATTTGTGGGCCCAGCAGGTCATGATCCTGCGACCCCCTGATTATGAGTCAGGTGCTCTAACCAACTGAGCTATGGGCCCTACATAATTTCTTAGAACGCTTTTAATCCTGCGACCCTCCCGATATTAATCGGGATGCTCTAACCAACTGAGCTATGGGCCCTACATAATTTTTTAGAACGCAATTAATACTGCGACCCTCCCGATATTAATCGGGATGCTCTAACCAACTGAGTTATGGGCCCTACATAATTTCTTAGAACGCTTTTAATCCTGCGACCCTCCCGATATTAATCGGGATGCTCTAACCAACTGAGCTATGGGCCCTACATAATTGATTATTGAATATTGAAATACATTATTGACAATCATCAATAATCAATTATTTTTGGGACTGCAATATTAAATATTTACTCACTATTTTTCAAACGTTTAATAAAATATTTATGCCGAATCTGATTCTTGGTGATAAAGAATATCCGAATATACAAAATATTATCTTCGATTTGGGCGGAGTTATTTTGAATATTGACTATCAAAGAGCAATTGCCGGTTTACAAAATATTGGAATTCATGATTTCGATAAATTATACACACTATCCGGACAAACTAAACTTTTTGACAATTATGATAAAGGGTTGATTTCTCCTGCTGAATTCAGGGACGGTATTCGTAAAGCTACTCATACAAATATAAGCGATGAGGCTTTTAATAATGCATGGAACTTGATACTTGTCGATATACCAAATGAAAGAATTCAATTGTTGAATGACCTGAAAAAAAAATTCAAAACTTTCCTGCTAAGTAATACTAATGAAATTCATCTGGAATGTTTATTCGATTACATGAATAATACTTTTAAGTTAAAAAATCTGGATCCGCTTTTTCATAAAATATATTATTCATGTAGGATTCATATGCGTAAACCGGACAGCGACATATATTTACATGTTCTTAATGACAGTAAATTAATTGCATCTGAAACTTTATTTATTGATGATTTTCAACAAAATATAGATGCCGCTCAAAAATTAGGTATTTTGGGGTATTGTCTGCAAAAAGAAACTTCTTTGACCGATCTGCTAACGAAGTATATTTAAGTATAACCACTATTTTACTAAGGAATAAGATTAACCAACATATTTAGAAATTTTGGTTGTAATGCTTCATTTTGAATGAACATTCATCTTACTGGTTTTTGAATCCATTGACCATTTTCCGGCGCCATAAATTAACAGATAAATAAGCAGCAGCGTCATTGCAAAATCTGTGCGGTATTCGTGGGCCATTACCCAAATTCCTTTATGAATCAGGATGGGCCATTTGGTAGTAACAAATGCCGTTAACATAACAATTAATAATGGAATTGAAGCCAACCTGGTAAATAAACCCAAAAGTATAAGAGTACCACAAATAATTTCAAAAGAACCGGTAAAATAAGCCCAAAAAGCAGGGTCCGTGAAACCGATTTTCTCGAAACGGCCTGTACCAAGTAATGCAGGAAACAGATATTTTTGTATTCCTTCAGTAAGAAACACCACGCCAACAATTATTCGAATAAGAATCGGGCTGTTATCATTATTTGCTGAATGAATGCCTGCAAAATGTCCTTTAGTTGCGTTCATGATTTTTATTTTTAATAAATGTATACTTGAAAGCTTAATAATAACAACTCTAAAGCATATAGTGTTTAAGCAGTTGATTATGAGTGTTATTATTTAAGCTTTTTTATATGTTTCAGAGAAACTATTCGTATTACTAAAGCCTAACTGGAATAGTTTAAGGGTTTGGAAAATTTAACTTGGGAAGTATTCAAAACGTTTTAAAGAAAAAAAAATTAATTTCTATAGGAAGCTGTTTTGGATTTTTGATTTAAGGTATTTCTTTTATTCTTCTTGGTGAAATCTTTGTGATTTGGTGTCTTGGTGGCTATATTTTTTTTATTTTTTGCCACAAAGCCACTAAAACACAAAGAAACACAAATTCCAAAACAGCTCCTAAGAGAAATCAAGTTCAATGCAAATTTTTAAAAAATCTGACTATTACTCTATCTTCTTGTCACGAATATACGTATATATCACAATTGAAAAATCATGTGACATTTTCATTTAGAAGCTAAAGTGATGTTTTTAAGCATGTTGCTAATACCACAGTTTCTCAAGATGCAAATAATTAATATATTTGATGCAACTTCCGTTAGATCAAAAGAACAAAGAACAATAGATTTGAAATTACAGAAATCGTGGATAATACAGAATTAGAAAATAAGAAAAAATACAAAATACTAATCGTCGACGACAGTCAGGCTAATATTGAGTATCTCACAAGTATATTAAAAAATGAAAATTATTTAATTGCTTCATCTAATAATGGAGCAACGGCAATTACAAAAGCCAAGGGCAACAAATTCGATCTCATTCTTCTTGATATTGTAATGGAAGGTATGGATGGTTACGAGGTTTGCAAGGAACTAAAGAGGAATCACTTAACAAAAGATATTCCAATAATATTCCTCACGGGATTATCCGACACTGAACATCTAACAATGGGGTTTGAATGCGGTGCCGTTGATTATGTTAAAAAGCCATTTAACCAATCGGAACTTAATGCCAGAGTGCATACGCATCTTGAATTAAAAAAATCAAAGGATTTAATTGCCGAGAAAAATAAACAGCTCGAAGCTACAAATGAAGAATTGGAAAGACTTTCCATAGTAGCCAGCCAAACAAGCAATTCAGTGATTATTGCTAATGAATCTGGTGATATTGAATGGGTCAATGACGGGTTCACAAGGCTTACCGGGTATACTTTTGAAGAATACAAAAATATTAAAGGCTCCAATTTGCTAAGCTGGAGTGGTAACAAGCAAATTTCAGATGAGATAAACTTATGTATTAAGCAAAAACGATCATTGGTCTATTCCTCTGTAAATATTAATAAAAATGGAAAAGGGCGATGGATACAGACTACACTTACTCCAATATTGAACAACAGCAAGAAAGTAGTGAAACTTGTTGCTATTGATAGCGATATAACCTATATAAAACAAGCTGAGCAGGAGATTAAGAAAAAAAACCAGGAACTGGAATCCGAAAAGAACAGATCGGAGGAGCTATTACTAAATATCCTTCCTCACGACACTGCAGAAGAACTTAAAAAATTTGGAAAAGCAAATGTCAAGTTTTACGAACTTGCTTCAGTATTATTTACTGATTTTGAGGGATTCACGAAAATAACAGAAACTATATCCCACGAACAATTGGTTTCCGAATTAGATAATTACTTTGTAAAATTTGATGAAATAATTGAAAAGTACAACCTGGAAAAAATAAAAACAATAGGAGATTCGTATATGTGTGCTGGCGGAATCCCGGTTGCAAATCGAAAAAATCCCTTCGTGATGGTTCTTGCGGGGCTTGAAATCCAAAAGGTTATCTGCGAATTGAACCTAATAAAAGCTAAAAATAAACAACTGGCATGGAATTTAAGACTTGGAATACATACAGGTGAATTAATAACTGGAGTCGTAGGTAAAAAGAAATTTGCATATGATATATGGGGCGATACTGTAAATACTGCCAGCCGAATAGAATCTGCAAGCGAAATTGGTAAAGTAAATATATCAGGATCAACTTACATTATCATCAAAGATTTCTTTGATTGTACTTATAGAGGCAAAATAAAGGTAAAGAATAAGGGCGAGATTGATATGTACTTTGTCAACAGGATTAATCCCGAATATTCTAAAAATAGTGAAGGAACAGTTGCTAATGATAAATTCTTTTCCTATATCGAAAAATTGGATAAATAATAAGAAGTCAAACCTGCTTTATTATGCAGGCTTGACTTCTTATTGGGTTTCGAAATTACGTGAGTTTGCAAATTAAGTTCCAATAATCAATACTTTAATAATTCTAATACTGTACTTTCCGAAGATGTACTTATAACTTTAATCAAATATACACCTGGATTCAATTGACTAATATTGATCTGAACATTATCCATGCAATTCACATTTATTTGCTTAACAATTTTACCCAGAGGGTTGCAAATGGTTACCTGTTTTATTGCAGCTCCCGAAATTTCTATTTGATCAGTAGCAGGATTTGGGTAAAGTTTAATACCTGATAATGTTTTATTAATCGAAATCCCTGTATTTTTTATCCACTTTGCATAAAGCGTGATGTTTGTTATTACTTTATACGTGGTAAAATCCCATGCATTGGTGCAAGCAGCTTCCTTATACCATCCGGAAAATGTATAACCTGTTCTTATTGGCGCTGTCGGATCGGCAATGGTTGTGTTGTAGTTCGCCTTTTCATCTGCAATTACGCTTCCACCCTGTGAATTAAAGACAACTGTATAATTATTGATTGACCACTTGGCATAAAGTGTAGTGTCTTTAGTTATCTTATCAGTTGCAAAATCCCATTCATTAATGCAAGCGGATTCTTTATACCAGCCAGAAAATGTATATCCTGTTTCTGATGGAGATTCCGGTTTGGTAATGGTTGTATTATAGTTTGCATTTGCATCACCAATTGTGCTCCCACCCTGGGAATTATAATTTACAGTATAACTATTTATTGTCCACTTGGCATATAGCGTTGTGTCTTGTATTACTTTATCAGTAGCAAAATTCCATTCATTGATGTAAGCAGATTCTTTGTACCAGCCAACAAAAGTGTACCCTGTTTTTGACGGAGTAGTAGGTTCAGAAATAGTCGTATAAAAAAATGTTACTATTGAATCAACCGAACTTCCACCCTGGGAATTAAAAATTACTGTATCCATTTCAACACTGTCAATGATAATGTTAAATTCTTTCCAATAATCAGCGGCTTTATATGCAGCTTTTGAACCTCTTGGTACATGAAGTTCGCAGGTTGTTTTATTGACATTATAAAAAGTATATTGATCTATGACTACCGGTAAAGATGAAAAAGCAATAATTTTTTGTAAGCTTTTACAATTATAAAACGATCCACCCATAGTGGTAACTGAAGCCGGAATAGTCAAAGGGCCTGTGAAACCGCTGCAATCAATAAAAGCACCCCCAATATTAGATACAGAATTTCCCAGTGTCAAACTACCTGTGAAACCGCTGCAACCATCAAATGCAGAGCCTGCTATTAAATTTACTGAATTGGGAATAGTCAAACTGCCTGTGAGTCCATTACAACTTTGGAATGTTGCATATTCAATCCTGGTCAACGAATTTGAGATAGTCAGGTTTCCTGTGAAACCGCTGCAACCTTCAAAAGCTTCATACCTAATAGTGGTAACCGAATTTGGGATGGTTAAACTTCCTGTGAAACCACTGCAACCGGCAAAAGCATGATCTCCAATATAAGTTATTGAATTACCTAAAGTTAAACTGCCTGTAAAGGCGCATCCTCCAAAGGCACCATCACCAATGGATATTACTGATTCCGGAATTGTTAATGGACCGGAGAAACCCTCGAAAACGTTAAAAGAGTAATCACCAATTGTTTTAATTGAATTTCCAAGTGTCAGATTACCTGTGAATTCGTTGTCATCGAATGCGTATTTTCCAATAGAGGTTACAAAATTAGGTATTGTTAAACTGCCTGTAAAGTCGCATCCTCCAAAAGCGCCATCACCAATGGATATTACTGACACTGGAATATTTAAGCTGCCTGTCAACCATAAGTCATCTCCGAACGCATAATTTCCAATTGAGGTTACAGAATTTCCAAGCGTTAAGCCACCTGCAACACCAAAACAATTAGCAAAAGCCGAATCTCCAATTGAAGTAACGGAATTGCCTATAATGATACTGCCTTTAAAACCACTGCAATTCTTATAAGCCGCAGCTCCAATTGAAGTCACATTATTTGGGATGGTAAGGTTGCCTGTTAAACCTATGCAGCCTGCAAAAGCAGTATCTCCAATGGATATACTACCGGTTGGCAAGGTTATACTTGTTAACGTAGTTTTATGGGCAAATGAAGATATTGGAAGTATATTATCAGGACTGCCCCCATAAGCTTTAATTTGCACCCCTCCTATGTTAACAACAGAAAGCACCGGCATACTGTCGCGCATAAAGTACACATCACGGGCATCAATGTTTCCTGTAACCGTGAAGTTGGTCACTGTGGTTGCTTCACTGTGGGTTAAAAGAGTATTTAGCGTGCCGGCAGTGGTACAATTAACTGTCTTGGGAACCTGCGCTATGATAATTTCAGTCAATAAAGCAAATGATAAGATAAGTAATGTTTTTTTCATAGATTGATTTTATAATTGATTTATATTCAGTAACATAAAATTAATTAGATAAATAATTCTCAAATACCAATAAAAAGTATGAAGAACTTTCTGGACGTAAAGATTATGTTTCAGACGGAATTGAGGGTTTAAATTCTATTCAAAAATGTATGAAATCTGGTCAGTTTGAGGAAAAGGGAATAAAAGACAGATTTTTTTACAGAGCTTCCCCCAAAAAAAAAGTATGAATCAGGCTTTCGAATTTATTCTGGCGTATTCCGAAGGAGATTTGCCAAAATATTTATTAAAGCAGGTACTGAAATATTTTTGATTAGTAAAACCAACTTCATCAGCAATTTGAGAAATGGTCAGATTGTTATTTTTTAATAATTGCGCTGCACGTTTTAACCTGATGTCCTTAATAAAGTCGTTACTGGATAAATCGGTAAGTGATTTTATCTTTCTAAAAAATACAGAGCGGCTTACATTCATTTTTTCGCAAAGGGCATCAACATTAAAACTACTGTCCGAAATATTTTCTTCAACTATAATCACGGCCTTTTTTAAAAATTCCGCGTCAATTGAACTTACCGTTATATTTTGAGGTTCTATAATTAAACTATCACTGAATATACGCCTTAGCAGCTTTCTTGATTGAATTAAGTTCCATACCCTTGTTATTAATAGCTTTTTATCAAATGGCTTTGAAATGAAATCATCGGCCCCATTTTCAAATCCAATTATTTTTTTATCTGTTGAAGCTAGCGCTGTCAGAAGGATGACAGGTATATGACACACTTGCAAATCAGTTTTTATTTTAGCGCAAAGTTCTATTCCATCCATTTTGTCCATCATCACATCACTTATGATTATGTCTGGGTTATGTTTTAATGCTTGATTGTAACCTTCGTATCCATTGTAAGCATGGTAAATTTTAAAATCTGATTCTATGCAATTTACAATGTATTGGTGCATATCATAATCGTCTTCTATTACTAATGCAGAAAGTTTATTTTCATTAGATGAAAAACTCTCTGATTCAATATTTTTTTTATTAATTGGCGGGATATTTTTTTTGCTTGAATTTTGATTATGCGAATTAGTTATTAATTCTGCTTCATAAATGTTATCACCCCGATTCAAGATGACAGTAAATTCACTTCCTTCAATTTCGCTGCTTTTAACTTTAATTTCTCCCTTATGCAGTGTTAATAATTCTTTCACATGGGTCAATCCAATTCCGCTACCCCCTTTGAAAAAGTCTTTGTTTTTTTCTGCCTGGTAGTAGCGTTCAAATATTTGCTCCAATTGTTCTTGAGGTATACCAAATCCACTATCTTTAACTGAAATATATACTTTTTCCTGATCAGCACTAATGTTTACTTTAATTGTACCATGTTCAGGAGTGAATTTTATGGCATTGAAAATTAAGTTGTACAAAACTTTTTCAATCTTTTCTTCATCATACAATATCATCAATTCTTCATAATTAGAATAAAAGTCAAACATGCATTTTTTACTTTCTATATAGTATCCAAAGTTTTCAATTGTTTTTTTGGTTAACTGGACAATGTCTCCATAAGCCAGGTTTAGTTTCATGGCACCTGAATCCAGTTTTTGAAAATCAAGAATTTGATCGGCAAACCTATGAAGTAAATTAGCATTACGATATATTCTTTCAAGATTATTATGTAAGGAAGCTGGTACTTCTTTACTATCTATTAGTTCCTGCAATGGTCCTTTTATAAGAGTAAGGGGAGTGCGTATGTCGTGCGAAGCATTGGCGAAAAAATTCAGTTTCATTTGATCTACCTCGCGTTTTTTTTCTGCTTCCACTCTTTGTAATTCAATATTTTGCTTGATACTGTTTTGTCTTAACCGATAGTTACGAAAAGCAAATAAGGATAGTAATGTCAGCGTAATAATCAACGTTATGACCGAAAATATTAATATTTTTTGAGTTTTTATTTTTGCCTTGTAGTTCTGTTCTTTCTGAAGTAGATTAAATTGTTGCTCATTTTGTTTTTTATTAAACTCATATTGCATTTCCAATTGTGTAATTCGCTTTGTATGGCTCTCACTCTTTAAAGAGTCGTTAATTATCTCATACTTTTTAAAGTAATTGTAAGCCGGCTTAAATAAAGATAAACCATAATAATTTTCACTTAAGGACAATAATACATCCTTAGTCTCAGGTAAACTTTTTATTTCTTCCTCAATTTTTAATGCTTCATTTAAATATTGAATTGCTTTACTGTACTCCGCCAGTTTTTGGTAATAGCTTCCTATATTAAAATAAGTCTCTGCTTCTCCGGATTTATTACTTAACTTCTGGTAGATTTTTAAGCTTTCAAAATGAAAGCCGATAGCTTTTTGATATTCTTTTTGTTCATAAAAAATCAGTCCCAGTATATTATTGGCTGAAGCTATTTCAGCCTGGCTATTCATTTTTTCAGCAATTTGCAATCCGTCAAAAAGGTATTGTTTTGCAATTTCGTATTCCTGGAGTTTATAATAATTATGTCCCAGATGTATATCCGAGTTGACATTTGCGTAGCCAATTTTATTTGCTTTTGTCCAATCTAAACATTTCTTATAATATTTTATGGCATTTTTAGGATCGTTCTTTTTTTCAAAGATTTGCCCTATTCCGGAATATCCGCTTGCAATTCCATCTTTATCACGGAGCTTTTCTGATAATTCTAAACCTTTAATAGAATATTCTAAAGCTTTTGAATAATCTCCATAAAACGACAAAACGTCAGACAGGCTCGCAAACGCATATGCAATTTTCGTATCCGGCACATCGTTTTTACCTGATTCCACTACAATATTTAAATAATAGAAAGATGAGTCATATTTTCCAAGTCCATTATAAATATCTGCCAGATTCAAATAATTATTATAAAGCAAATTTCGGCCAGTTTCTCCGGTTATTGTCCGTACTGATTTAATTGCCTTAATTGATTTAAAAGTATTATTCAGGGCCTTTTTTAATTCGCCTGTTTCATGGTAAATCAGGGCAAGAGCGAAGTAAGCATCAGCAATATTTTCTTTTTGATCGATACTAACAAAAATTACCAATGCTCTGTTAATGTAATTTAACGCTTCATCATTTTTAGCCTGGTATTGTTTTAGTATACCTATATTAATATAAGCTTTAGCAATTATTTCTTTGTTTTTAATTTGTTCAGCAACTTTTATCTCTTTATTAAAATATTCTATACCGGTATCCAATTGGTTTTTACGAAAATATATGCGTCCCAATATATTATAAAAACTTGCTACATAAACCTGGTAATTGTTCTTAATGGATAAAGACAATCCCTGGTTTGCATATTTCAACGCAATTTCAAAATTGCTTTTACTTAAACAGGTTTTGGAAATATTTTCTAAATCTGTTAATTCCTGTTTTTTACTTTTAAAGAAGGTGAATTTTTTCCAGAAATTGTAATTGTTCCCATTGGTATCTGATAAAATATTGGTAGAAAGTAATAGGCTTAATAAAACTAAAGACAGGCTTTTCATTATTTTTTAATACGATTTATATCTAAATATCATAATTTAATTCAGAAAATATCCTTGATTTTAATTTTTTTCAATACAAATTTTAATTTTTTTTAATAAAAACAAAAACTTATACAAAATCCAATAATAAAGACAATTTGAAAAATGTATAATTTGAATTTCGTTGCAACTATTTCAAAAGAACAAAAATGAATGGAATTTTTCTGAAGTATTATGATATAATATTTACTTACCTAAGCTCAAAATTCTTACCTAAGTAAAGTTTGCGTACCTGTTCATCATCAGCCAGTTCCTGGGACGTACCAAATTTTAGAATCTCGCCTTCATACAAAAGGTAAGCTCTGTCAGTAATTGAGAGAGTTTCGTGAACATTATGATCTGTAACCAGAACACCAATATTTTTGGTTTTCAATTTTGTTATTATTTCCTGGATATCTTCTACTGCTATAGGATCAACGCCTGCAAATGGTTCATCAAGGAGAATGAATTTGGGATCAATAGCCAATGCTCGCGCGATTTCTGTACGTCTTCTTTCTCCACCGGATAATTGAATACCAAGGCTTTTTCTGATTTTCATCAAACCAAATTCTGAAAGCAGCGATTCTACTTTTTGCTTTTGAACTTCTTTTGGTAAAGTTGTCATTTCCAATACAGCCAGAATATTATCTTCAACACTCAAACCCCTGAATACTGAAGCTTCCTGAGAAAGATATCCTATTCCCTTTTGTGCCCTCCTATACATGGGCTCCTTGGTTATATCTTCATCATTTAAAAATATTTTACCCTCGTTAGGCGTAATCAGGCCAACAATCATATAAAATGATGTTGTTTTACCAGCGCCGTTTGGTCCCAGCAATCCAACAATTTCACCCTGCTCGACCTGGAAGGAAACCTCTTTCACCACGGCACGGGCTTTATATTTTTTAACCAGGTTTTCTGTTCTGAGTATCATTGTAAAAATTTTATCTTTTAAGCTATCTCAACATTAAATAACGAAATTTACACAATTTTATTTTTGCCTTTCTTTACTGCGCACAACTGCTTTTGAAATTAAAATACTTCCAAAATAAAGTAAAATAAGTGGTATTGCAACCAATGTCTGGCTAATTACATCCGGAGGTGTTATAATTGCAGCAATAATGAGGACTACAATTACAGCATGGCGCCAGTATTTTGACATAAACGCAGGAGTAAGAATCCCAATTCTTGTAAGAAAATAAACTACTATCGGCAATTCGAAAACCAGTCCACATGCAAGTGTAATAGTTGTGATATTTGAAATATAGGATACAAAATTTATTTTATTTTCTATTTCGTTACTCACGCTATATGTGGTTAGAAAATCAATTGAAAAAGGCAGTAATACATAGTAACCAAACAATACACCTGTGATAAATAATACTGAACTATAGAAAACTGCTCCCCTCGCGTAATGTTTTTCCTTACTGTGAAGAGCAGGATTAATAAAGTTCCAGAATTGATAAAAAACATAAGGAAATCCGACAATTACCCCGGCAACAATTGATACCCAAACGTGCATATTAAATTGTCCTCCCATAGTAATATTTTGCAAAGGCATGGGATGCTGGTTTATGCAGACATCAGGAAAAGTAAAAAACCTATCAAGTGCATGTTTTGCATATAATCCTAATCTGCAAATAACTTTATTGCTGATAAACTCGGGACTTCGTGGAGCCAATAATATTTTGTTGAATATAAACTCTTTGAAACAAAAAGCAATTATGGCAGTAGTGCAAATGCCTATTAGAGACCTAACAATCACCCACCTTAATTCCTCAAGGTGTTCTAAAAAAGTCATTTCGCCATTACCCTTTTTACTCATTTTACCTATAATTCTGCAATTTAAAATAGTGCGTAAAAGTAGAGATTTTTCTTCTTAAAATTAACCTAATTTTAAGTATCTGCAGGTCATCAGATTTGTAGTCAATTTAAAGCTTAATTACCTGAGTCAATATCAGTATTATGATTAAAAGATCAAAAATCAATTCTATCCATTTCGATTTTCGGGGTCTGATAAAAAAATGTGAAATTAGGAATGAGAAAGGTATGCTGCCGATAAATATCAGCTCAATTGAAACACATGGTATTAAAAAATAAATAAGCAGAGACAAAAGAAAAGCAATCAGGAACAGGTTAAATGATTTACGGGCAAATATTTTTTTACTTGGGAAAATCCGTATTATGTACTGACTGGAAAGCAATAGTAATATTATAATATAACAACCTGCTATAAGCTGGATTTTACTAAGAAAAATTCTGTTATGAACTATAAAATTATCCTTTATGGCATGAAATATTACTTCGTTATTGCGGTCAGTAAGGTAATAAAAGCTAAATAAAAATATGTAAGGAACGGCGGCTCCCATCAAAACATACAACCATTCGCGCCAATAGAACTTCCTGATCATTAGTAGCACAGCCCAAAAGAAGATAACAAAAAATAGTATACTGAAATAAAATAAACTTGCTATTCCTATTAGTAAACCGGCATCGAAAACGTTATAGGAAAGTTTCTCATCTTTATAGCTATCAAACAGTCGTTCAATTGCTATTAAAAAAAATAATGTTGCCGGCAGGGCCGGGTATAAGTTTTTGTTATAGATAGGCAAACTAACAATTATTACGTAGATAATGGAAGGCAGGTAAGTTCGTTCAGAAATAAAAATATATTTCGTGTTAAGATGATTCAAATAAAACGAAATTCCTATGAATAAAATGAAACCCAAAAGCTTCGAGATAATTATATGAGATTGCAAAATGGTTTGTAAAACACTGTAAAGAGGCATTGAAGCGGTTGGAACTTCGTATAAACTTTGATATTTTAATAACGGATTGTACCAAATAATCAGTCCAATGATAATTATCAACACCAAAGTAAAAGGTTGATTCGATTTGGCAATTTTAAGCAGCACTTTAATCGTATTTATAAATCAAATCCAATATCCTTTCTGAAGTACTTATTTTTATACTCTATTATATCGGCATTTAAATATGACTTTGCCAGAGCTTCGTCTTTATTTTTGCCATAGGACGTAATTGCAATTACTCTGCCGCCATTCGTTAGAGTTTTTCCATAGTTATGAACAGTACCTGCATGAAATACCAGACTGTCTTTAACTTTCTCAAGATTATTAATGACGTGCCCTTTTGTATATGACCCCGGATAACCTTGTGAAACCAGCATTACAGCTGCAGCAGTTCTCGGATCAATTTCAATTTTTTCTTTACCAAGTGATTGTTCAGCAACTGCCTGGAACAGCTCCAGAATATCATTTTTTATCCTGGGTATCACAACTTCAGCTTCAGGGTCACCCATACGCACATTATATTCAATTAAATAAGGATCTCCCGATACATTCATTAGTCCGAAAAAAATAAATCCTTTAAATAAAATACCTTCTTTTTTCAAACCATCAATTGTGGGTTTTATGATCCGGTTTTCAACTTTGCTCAAAAATGCAGCATCGGCAAAAGGTACAGGAGAAACTGCACCCATACCTCCTGTATTAGGTCCCGTATTATCTTCACCAATTCGCTTGTAATCCTTTGCTTCAGGAAGTATTAGATATGAAATACCATCTGTGAGAACAAAAGCAGACAATTCAATACCCTGCAAATATTCTTCAATTACCACAGTTCTGCTTGCCTCGCCAAATTTGCCCTTAAGCATCAAAGACAATTCGTTTTCCGCAACTTTTAAATCATCAACTATAATTACACCTTTCCCGGCGGCCAGTCCATCTGCTTTTAAAACATAGGGCGGTTTAAGAGATTTAATAAAAGCCAGGCCTTTTTTCAAGTCTGTTTCTTTTACACTTAAATATTTAGCAGTAGGAATTTTATACTTAAGCATGAATTTTTTAGCAAATTCTTTACTTCCTTCAAGCATAGCACCCGCTTTTAGAGGACCAATTACCGGTATATGCTTTAAATGTTCATTTTTTAGGAAATAATCAGCAATACCATTTACAAGAGGTTCTTCAGGGCCAACTACTATCATATCAATCCGGTTCGTATAAACAAACTTGGCAATAGAATCGAAATTATGCGGAATAAGTTCAATGTTTATCGCTATGTTTCCAGTTCCTGCGTTACCGGGAGTTATAAATAATTGTGTTAGTTTTCCACTTTGAATTATTTTCCAGGCCAGGGCATTTTCCCTTCCTCCTGCACCAATTAGTAAGACATTCATAAATTATAATATTTCATGCAATTTCAAAATTAAAGCAGCGATTAAATATAAAAGAAAAAATTAGATTTATCAATACAATTTTTTTAGTAGTTTATCTTCCGGACCCTCAGCTGTTGTAAAAGGTTTGAAACGAATTGTATAACCATACTCTTTGGCAGGAATTGTATATTCAGGATGCACGGTAGCACCCCAGCTATTATCGCCGCCAACACCCATTTGTTTTAAATCGAGGTGCAGGTATATGAATTCACTTTTTCTAATCTCGCAGGCATGACGGGTTTGCGGTGTCCAGTTCAAGTCGTCGGCATTTATGTTTAGTGCACTTACTGAAAGAGTAGGCAGACCAGCAGCTAAGAAACCATTACCTAAATTATCTTTTAAAGCTATCCAGCGAACATTAGTTAAATTACCACATTCCTGCGGCCTGACATAAGGGAAGAAAAATTCGCTTACATTACTAAAATGCACAGCAACTTTAGCACCTGAATTTCTGTCAATATAGTTTTCCTGGGGCCCGCAGCCATACCAGGTAACATTTTCAAAACGTCCGGGAATGCACATTCGCATACCTACTCGTGGCATTTCAGGTAGGTTTTTGTTCCCTGGAATAAACCTGTTGCGCATGATTATTTCGCCACTTCCAAAAATCGAATACGCTATCTTATATTTTGAAAAAATTGAAGGAAGATTGAAGACAGTATGAACTTCCACTACATTGGGATTTATTTGCACAATATTAAAAGAATCGACTGTTGCATTATCAAATGCGTGCTTCCAAATCTTGCAGCGCGATGGCATATTATTGCCCATGTCATTGTCCGTAGGTGCGCGCCAGAAATCAGGTACTGGTGTTGACGCGATATATTCAGTATTGTTATATAAGTACGAGACCAGCAATCCTTTTTTAGCATCAAAGGTAATTTGAAAATTATTCCCTTCGACTATAGGTTTATCCGGATTGGTATTCCTAATTTTTATTTTGGATAAAGATGCAAGATCGGGTTTTACATCGGCTTTTTCCCAGGGAAGCCGGAACTGTTCCCAGGCAACTTCATGTCCTTTGGGAATCATTTCGCTTATTGCTTTTGCCTTAAAACTAAATTCTATATAATACTCAGCGCCGGGAGAGAGAACAAGAGTTGGATAATTTACTGTAATTGCTTTACTTTTATGCGGCGGAATTTGTTGGTTGCCAACGCTTCCATTGGCCACAGATTTTCCATTTTCAAGTATGCTCCATTGAATTTCGTACTGGTTGATATCTGTGAAATCATAATTATTGAAAATTTCGAATTTACCGGTTTTAATGTCGGTCGGTTTTATAGTAAGCGATTGATAAACTTTTTTAACCTCCCACAAACCCGGATGTATCTTGCGATTTGAAGAGACAAGCCCATTGCAGCAAAAATTCGTATCGCTCGCAATATTATTTACTATCCCAAAATCACCTCCATAAAACCAGCATGTATCTCCTGCAGAATTTTTCTTTGCAAAACTTTGATCTACCCAATCCCAGATACAACCACCCTGAAGATAAGGCATGCTTTGTATTACATCCCAGTAATCCTTGAGGTTGCCAGTGCTGTTTCCCATTGCATGCGCGTATTCAATCATGATAAGCGGACGTGTTTGCGGTTTCGAGGCATATTCTTTTAAATTTTCAATTGCCGGATACATTGGGCAATAAATATCGGTGTGGTTACGCAATTCTGCCGGGTTATAAAGTACCGGTCTTGAATTATCCCTGCCATGTATCCAGGAATAAGTGGCTTCAAAGTTTTTGCCATCACCAGCTTCGTTACCAAGAGACCAAATAATAATACAAGGATGATTCTTATCCCGCTCAACCATTCGAACCGTGCGATCCATATGCGCATCGGCCCATTCAGGCTTATTGGCAAGTGTTTTGTCAGGATCATAACCAATACCATGCGATTCGATATTTGCTTCATCAATCACATACAAACCATATTTATCACATAGTTCGTACCATAGTGGATCATTGGGGTAATGACAAGTACGTACGGCATTTATATTAAACTGTTTCATGAGCCTGATGTCCCGGATCATGGATTCCTCAGAAACAACATGTGCAGTAATAGGATCATGTTCATGCCGGTTGACTCCTTTAATATAAGCACGGACTCCATTTATCAATAGATTCCCGTCTGTGATTTCAACTTTACGAAAACCCGCTTTAAAAGTAAAAGCTTCCAAAACTTTTCCGCTTTTATCTTTTAGAGAAATGAGTATCGTGTAAAGATTCGGATATTCGGCTGACCATTTAAGAGGATTAACAATTTTTTGTTCGAAATTTACTTCTGAATTATCCTTCACATCTGTTTTCTGTGTGAGTGGAAGAAAAACATTTTTCCCAGCCTGATCTAGCAAAACAGCTTCAACCATAGTTCCTTTAGCCTCTTTAGGTAAATAATTAATTAGTTCAGCTTTTATGTCAAGAGTACCATTTTTATAATCTTTATCCAGATCAGCTCTGATGTCAATGTCTCTGATATGCAATTTAGGGGCAGCATAAAGGAATACATCACGTTCAATTCCGCTAAGGCGGAAGAAATCCTGGTCCTCCAGGTAGCTGCCATCGCACCAGCGGAACACCTGCACCGCAATTGTATTTGACTGACCCGGTTTTACATATTTTGTAACATTAAATTCAGCGGGTGTTTTGCTGTCTTTACTCATACCTACGAGCTGCCCGTTGATCCACAAATAAAAAAAAGAATTTACTCCCCCGAAAAAAATGAATACTTCCCTTTCGCGCCAGCCAGTTGGTATTGTTATTGTCTTGAGGTACGAACCGACCGGATTATATTCTGAAGGGATAAATGGAGGATTGGGGTTGAACGGATAGCGAATATTTACATAAACCGGAACATCGTAACCCTGAAACTGCCAGTCACCCGGCACTTCAATATCCTTCCATGAAGATGCATCAAACGATTCCTTAAAGAAATCAAGAGGTCTGTCATTTGGGCTTTTCACCCAATTGAATTTCCAGCTTCCGTTTAAGGAATAATAAAACGGAGAACTTTTCAAATCTCCCGCCAATGCTGCCTTTGCGTCCATGTATGGATGCGCGATAACGTGAGGTTTCTCACGGTTAATATTTGTAAGTTTCGGGTTTTCCCAATCGTTTTGCTGGGCCGATAAATAAAAAACCTGAAAAAGGAGTACAGAACAAATTGCCCCTTTAAGAATTATTCGTTTTTTCATAAGTGTTCATTTAGTGAGAAAAATTAATTTTCCTTCAGGCAAACAGCCTTACACCAAATATACAAATTTTAAGGTTTAAAATGACTTGTAATATTACTTCAGTATATAATGAATGTCTATTTATCTCTATTTTGACAGATTAGGTTTTTCTGAGATTTTTCAGCTTTTTTACCCCAAACCCTAAAGGGAGAAAGCTGAAAAATCAACCAGTTCCCTTTATGGATTAAGGGTAAAAACTGGTTGATTTTGAAATCTGTCAAAGTAGATTTATGCTAATATCTTAAAACAGGTCTGTTCTGCAATTTATTATCTTTACAATACAATATGCATTCATCTGACGAAATACAATTTCTTATCCTGGCATCAGAACCATCTCCTGAAAAGGTTTCAAAGGATTTATTGCCTGAACTTGTACCTAAAATTGAACGATGGAACTGGTTGATTGAATGTGCCGTCAGAAATTCTGTTGCGCCTTTAATATTTTACAATCTACAGGCTACTGGCGTTATAAAGGACCTTCAACCAAAATACAGAGATATATTCAAGCAACATTACAAAAATTCAAGTATCAGGAATTTAAAATTGAGAAGCATCTTTATTGAAATTGCAGAAAAATTATTATCCAATGGAATTGAAATTATTGCTTTAAAAGGAATTGCTCTTCAGCATGAGCTGTATAGCAGTCCTGCATTAAGACCCATGATTGATATTGATCTCCTGGTTAAAGAAGATAAGTTAGAACAAGCATTGCATATCCTTATAGAGATCGGTTGTAAAACTCCCGTCTATTCAGAATCGAAATATATAGATTCGCTAAAACACCATTATCCACCTTTATTTTATAAAGGCGTTTCCATTGAGCTTCATAGGTCGCTGGTAGATGCTTATGATCCAGTCAAAATTCCCATCAGATTAATTTGGGAAAAAGCAAAAAAAAGACAAATTGAGGGACTGGAAGTTTTGACAATTGAGCTTAATCAACAGTTGCTCTACCTGTGTCATCATGTTTACAGCACATTAAGAGGAGGATCTGTGAAATTAATATGGTATGTGGATATAATTGTTTTTCTTCGAAAAAACTTTAGTAAAATACAAGTTGAACAATTCAAGCAATTAACGGATAATTCTAATGCGAAAGAATCAGTTTATCATAGCTTGGGAACCGCTAATTATTTATTTAAAGAACATTTTTTTGAAAATGAGTTAAATTCAGAAATCGACAAATATTGTCCTCGTCCACAGGAAATATTATTGTATATAGAAAAAACAAAAGCTGGTGAGGAATTAATTCATTATTATCAAAAATTCATAAATATAAAATCAATTTCAGGCAAATTGAGGTATTTACAAAACCGAATGTTCCCAAGTGTGAATTATGTAAAAAGAAAATATAAAACAACAGGCTATACTTCATTATCCGCAGGTTATTTGAGAGAATTTGTTAGTTTTATTTCTCTTGGAATTCGCATAGTAGTTAAGAAATTAATTCTTAAGGTAAATACCAAAAAAAGAGTGGAATAACCAACAAATAAAGGAATATAGAAATAATGAAAGGAATTTTTATTTACTTTTGTTGACTAATTTCAAAATCAATGTTTTTGATCATTTCAGTAATATTATCTTTTTTAACTGCTTTTACTATTGTCTTTACATCAATACCTACTATTGTCTATGTAGCTAAAGCAAAGAAATTGTTTGATGAACCGGGCACCAGAAAAGCTCATAAAAGCAATACACCAGCTCTTGGGGGTATAGGAATATTTGCAGCTCTTTTAATTACAATAGGCGTATTTACAGATTTTTCAGTTCGTCGCGAGTTTCAATTTCTTTTTACTGCATCAATAATTCTTTTCTTTTTTGGATTAAAAGATGATATTTTGATCATAGCTCCCATTAAAAAACTTTGGGGGCAGTTATTGGCATCACTCATCGTTATTTTATTAGGTGAAATTCGAATTACAAATTTGCATGGTTTCGCCGGGATTACTCAAATTGGTGACATCTCCAGTATTTTATTAACATTATTTGTATTTGTCGTTATTATCAATGGATTCAATCTCATTGATGGGATTGATGGATTGGCTTCCGGTGTTGGAATTCTTGCTTCATTAATTTTTGGTGTTATCTTTTTCTTAAACCGGGAATTCGATTATTCTATAATTGCTTCTGCAATGGCAGGTAGTTTAATTACCTTTTTCTACTTTAATGTATTCAGCAAAAAATTTAAAGTATTCATGGGCGATTCCGGTTCATTATTGGTAGGTTTATTTATGGCACTCGTGGTTGTGCGGTTTAATGAAATTAATATAGTCCGTTCAAATGAATTTTTTATACGAGCTGCTCCTGCAGTGTCAATAAGCATTCTTATTATTCCATTGTTTGATACAATAAGAGTCTTTTTTATCAGATTATTTCGGGGTAAATCACCTTTTAAAGCCGACACTAACCATGTTCACCACCAGCTGATTGCTATGGGAATGTCTCATTTGAAAGCTACATTGTATATCCTGGGAGTGAATATTATTTTTATAATTCTGGCATTTAGTCTTAATCAATTAGGCATTTTCAAATTATTGCTTATAAACCTGATTTTAGCTATTTTCTTTTCTCTTCTTCCTGAAATAATATTTAAATTAAAGGAAAAGAAAATTAAACAGAATAATTCCTGAATAACTTCTGTCACTTAATTTAATTCAGATGATTAAGAAGGGAATAATCGTGACATTGTGTCTTTTCATTATAGCTGCAAATTCCCGGGCTCAGCCGTATTCCCCGTTAAATGATGATTATAATTATTTAGTTGAGAAATCTGTCATACTCAATACAAAGTTCCATAGTTCTATAAAGCCTTATAATCTTTCTGATATAAAACTTGATACTTCATCAGTTGAAAAATTAATCAACTTCAAATTTTTTAATGAAAAAAAAAGTATATCCGTTTTGCCGGTTTTTGAAAGTATTTATTCCCATTCCATCAAAAACGATAATTCTTTATCTGTCGCAGCAGGTGCAAGTTTTAAAGCTAAATATGGAAAAAGCTTGTACATGCAGCTGAATTTTACGGAAAGTATAAATAAATTCCCGGATTATATTGCTGAAAAAATAGATTCAAACCGTGTTGTTCCGCATTTTGGAAAATATGATTCAAAATTTGGAAAATTTTACAACAATCTTTTGCTCACCGGTTTCCTGCAATTTTCTCCTGAACCATATTTATCCCTGGCAGCAGGGATTGACCGTAATTTTATAGGAGACGGTTATCGTTCCATGCTTTTATCGGATAATTCTGCGCCTTATCCTTTTGCCCGGCTTATTGTCACTGCATGGAGGTTGAAGTACGTTTTTCTTTACACTTTTTTAAAAGATATAGACTCTTACTCTGGTAATTCAAATTTTTATGAAAAACATGCTGTCATACATTATCTCAGTTATAACGTTTCTAACAGGCTCAATCTCGGATTTTTCGAAGCTATTATCTGGCGCGGTAATGATTCAATAACGAACAGGGGAATTGAACCAAATTATTTAAACCCGATGATTTTTTTCAGACCGGTTGAATTTTCGCTCCATTCACCAGACAATGCTAACCTTGGGGGATCTTTAAAAATCCGGCTCTGGAAACGTACTTTTATTTATAGCCAGGTTTTTCTGGATGATTTAATTACAAAACAATTTTTTAATAATAAAGGATGGTGGGGTGATAAATACGGCCTTCAGGCAGGATTTAAAAGTTTTAGCTTCTTCAATTGCAACAACCTATATTTGCAGGCTGAATATAATTATGCGCGACCTTACACTTATTCTCATGTTACTTCTCTGGAAAACTATGGTAATGATTACCAGCCTTTGGCTCATCCGTTAGGAGCTAATTTCAATGAATTTGTGACAATTATCCGGTATACAAAAAACAATTGGCTATTTACACTTAAATCTGTAAGTGCCTTATATGGAGCTGATACTTCAATGTTGAGTTATGGAAGTAACATTTACAAACCCTATACTTTGCGTATCAGTGATTACAATATAACTACTGGACAGGGATTAAAAACCAGGTATTATAATAACGACTTAAAATTCAGCTACTTTATTCTGCCTAAATGGAATATGTATGCCACAATTGGATATAATCTCATTTACAGAACCAATAGTTCGTTCTCACAATTCAATAATTATTTTTTTATAGGTTTTTCAACACTTTTATATAACAATGCCAGTGACTATTAAATGAAAACGTTTTATAAAGTCTTAATATTCTTAATTTTCTTTTTTTCAGGGATGACCGGTTCCTCACAAATCCTGGTTCCCCTGGAAACGGACTATTCACGAACATTAGAGAATTGGGCAATTGTAAACGAAATAAATATCCCGACTTTTACAAAACCGGTTTCAGTAGAATTTTTAGGTAAAATAGTCAATACCGATTCCCTTTTTGCATTTGGGACATATCAACCAAATGAAAAGAAAAGTTGGTTCATTCGAAAATTATGTTATGAAAATTTTCTCAGAGTCGATACCAGCGATTTTAGCATTGCTTTGGATCCATTATTTAACCTGCAACTAGAGCGAGATGCAAGTTCAGGTAAACACTGGTTTACAAATACACGTGGAATCAGGATATTTGGAAGAGTAGGTAGTGAATTGTTTTTCGAATCATCATTTTATGAAAATCAAGCGACATTCCCATCATACCTGAGCGACTATGTGAACAGCAGTATGGTAGTTCCGGGACAAGGATTTATCAGAAATTTTGGATCTTTTGATTACTCCAACGCATCCGGGTCGCTTTATTACCAGGCCGGAAAACACTTTGAATTCTCAATTGGACATGGTAAGTTCTTTATTGGCGATGGCTACAGGTCACTACTTTTATCAGACAACTCGTTCAATTTCCCCTATTTTAGAGTAACAGCAAATTTCGAAAAATTTCAGTATACCCGGATAATGGCAGTGCTTATGAGTGATTCAACTCCTGTAACATCTTTTGGAACGAGGGAAAAAAAGCTTGCCGGATTTAACATTTTAACATTTTCTCCAAATTATTGGTTCCAATTTTCATTTTTTGAAGGGACCATTTGGAAATACCCTAACAGTGACAAAAATATTCATTTTGATGCCAATTATTTGAATCCTGTCATTTTTATAAATTCAGCCTTACCAGGGGTAGATTGCAAGTCGGTTTTTGGGACCGGTTTAAAAATAAATATCCTGAAAGAAATTCAACTTTATAACCAGATTGCTGCAGACAAAACTTATACCGGTAGTAATTCCGGGATTCATTTTTACTGGCAGGCAGGTGCCAAATATTTTAATGCCTTTTCATTAACACACCTATATTTACAAGCAGAATTCAATACTTCTCAAAAAAATGCCTATGAAAATGAATCGGATTTGTTAGCCTATTCTCATTATTACCAACCATTGGCGCATCCTCTGGGAAATAATTTCAAAGAGTGGATCTTAAAAGCACATTATGATTTGAAAAGGTGGCAATTTAATTCGCAATTTAATTTTGCGAATTATGGTTCGGATACCTTGAATACCAATTTAAACAATAATTCAGGTGTAAACATTTATAAATTTCAAATTCCGTTTATTGGAAAGGGTCAGCAGGTAAATCTTTTCTATAATGATTTTAGTATTGCATATTTAATAAACCCTAAAACCAATATGCGATTAGAAGCTGGTTGTGTTTCACGAAATTCAATATATGCAGGTACAAAGCATGACCTGACGTATTTTTATATATCATTTATTACCTCGCTTACAAATTGGTATTTTGATTTTTAAATTAAATAGTAAATCCGTAATATTGAGAATTGTAAAATAGCTTACAGGTTAACCTGTAAAATACCCTTCGACAAGCTCAGGATGACTATGCATCAAGGTCATACTGAGCCTGTCGAAGTATGACTTCAAATAAAAATTTGAACAATAAAAGGAAATTAAATAGCTTATATTCATTTTTATATAGATAATTAAATTTCAAATATATGACTGAGCAAATAAAACAAATCGCAGACAGAATCAAAGAACTAAGGGAAATAGCAGGTATTTCAGAAGAAACAATTGCAAAAAATACCGGTATATCTGCAAAACAATTCCTGGAATTTGAAAATGGAAAAGTAGATATTCCTTTAAGTGTTCTGTTCAAAATTGCGCATCTTCTGAAAGTTGATCTTTCAGCATTATTAAGTGGTGAAGATCCGAAACTTCATATTTACAGCCTGGTGCGTAAAGGAAAAGGACTTAGCGTCGAAAGAAGAAAGCAATACAAATATGAAAACCTGGCATACAATTTTATAAATAAAAAAGCCGAACCATTCCTGGTAACAGTGGAACCAGAGCCTGATGACGCACCCTTACTTTTCACTTCTCATCCCGGACAGGAATTCAATTTTGTAATTGAGGGCACCGTTAAAATTATAATTGATACACATGAAATTATTCTTAACGTGGGTGATTCAGTTTATTTTGATTCCGGTTATAACCATTCGATGAAAGCCTTAAATAATAAATCCGCAAGATTTCTTGCTATTGTTTTATAAAATTTAAAATGATAATTATATGTTATTAAATAAATACCTTTCGCAAACGGAATTCAGTTCTTATGAAGAATTCATTGAGAAATTTAAAATTATTGTACCTGGAAATTTCAATTTCGCATACGATATTGTAGACGAAATAGCACTTAAATCGCCTGATAAAATTGCAATGGCCTGGTGCGACGATAAAGGGAACGAAGCTATATTTACATTTGGCCAGATGAAGCGGTATAGTGATAAAGCTGCAAATTTCCTAAAATCCAAAGGAATTAAAAAAGGTGATCCGGTAATGCTGATTCTTAAGAGGCGATATGAATATTGGTTTTGTACGCTTGCCTTAAACAAATTGGGAGCAATTACGATACCTGCTACTCACTTGTTAAGCACCAAAGATATTGTTTACCGGAATAATGCGGCTGATATCAAAATGATAATTTCAGTTAATGAACCAGAGGTAATTCAGCATATTGAAGAATCAGAAGAAAAATCGCCAACCCTGAAATTGAAAGCATTGATTGGCGATAATCGCAAAGGTTGGTTTAATCTGACTGAAGAAATTGAAAAAGCATCTGATAAACTTGAAAAACCAAAAGGCAAAGAAGCTTCCTCTAATGAAGACATGATGTTACTTTACTTCACTTCAGGAACCACTGGTATGCCTAAAATGGTAAGTCATAATTTTACTTATCCGCTAGGTCATATAATTACAGCTAAATTTTGGCAGAATGTACAGGATAACGGGTTGCATTTCACGGTTGCCGATACTGGATGGGCCAAGTCAGCCTGGGGAAAAATCTATGGTCAATGGATTGCCGGAAGTGCCGTAATGACTTATGATTACGATAAGTTTGTTCCCAAAAACCTTATGGATGTCATCGAAAAATTCAAAGTAACAACATTTTGTGCTCCACCTACCATTTTCAGATTTTTGATCAAGGAAGATTTATCAAAATTTAATTTAAAAAGTCTCAAATATTGCGTTGTTGCTGGAGAACCATTAAATCCGGAAGTATATAAGCAATTTCTTGAAGCTACAGGATTAAGACTGATGGAAGGTTTCGGACAAACTGAAACAGTAGTTGCTGTAGCGACTTATCCCTGGGTAGAGCCAAAGCCAGGATCAATGGGAAAGCCTTCTCCAGGATATAGGATAGATATTGTTGATGAAAAAAACAAGCCCTGTGAAGTTGGAGAAGAAGGCCAGATAGTAATTTATACAGATAAAGGAAAACCCGTGGGTATGTTTGAAGGCTACTTCAGGGATGATGAGCTAACCAAAAAGGTTTGGAGTAATGGCATATATTATACAGGTGATATGGCCTGGCGAGATGAAGATGGTTATTATTGGTTTGTTGGTCGTGCAGATGACGTAATAAAAAGTTCGGGTTACAGAATTGGACCTTTTGAAGTTGAAAGTGCTTTGCTGGAACACCCCGCAGTACTCGAATGTGCAATTACAGCTGTGCCTGATACAGATAGGGGCCAAATTGTAAAAGCTTCAGTAATATTGACCAAAAATTATAGTCCCAGTGAAGCATTGGCTAAAGAACTTCAGGAGCATGTGAAGAAAGTAACAGCACCCTATAAATATCCGAGAATTGTGGAATTTGTCAAGGAATTGCCAAAAACTATAAGCGGTAAAATCAGAAGAGTGCAAATACGGGAAGAAGATATCCAATAAAGCAAAGATTTTAGAACAGAGATTTTTGATTTGTGAATTTTGAAGTGAAAGGCGCAACTTCGCAGGATATATCCTTCTAAAATCAAAAAATTGTTGATCCTCGTTATTAAATAAATTTGAATAACGAATAAAGATTAATGAACTGTCATATTAAAGAGAAATGAATTCAGAACAGAGATTGTTGATTTGTGATTTTAGAAGTGAAAGGCACAACTTCAAATGATATGTCTTTCTGAAATCAAAAATCGTTGATTTTTGTTCTTAAATCATATTTAATTAAACTAATTTATATGCATCGTATAAAATTAAAGCTTAACATCTGTCTGACAATTTTAGTACTTTTCTCCTGCAGGCATTCAACAAATTATTCAATAGGTAATTTGCCAAAGCCCGAAATAAAAGGTGGCAAACCACTTATGATTGCGTTGCGTGATCGTTGTTCTACACGTGAATTTAGCAATAGGGAATTTACTCCCCAGCAAATATCTAATTTGCTTTGGGCGGCTGATGGTATAAACAGGCCGGAATCTGGTAAACTTACTGCTCCTTCTGCCTGCAACAGGCAGGATATTGATATATATGTAGCTTTAAAATCAGGTGTTTACTTATTTAAATCCAAAGAACATCAACTGGAAAAGAAGATTGGTATTGATATCAGGGTGAATATTGGAATGCAGGTATTCGTGAAAGAAGCACCGTTATGCTTAATATATGTTGCAGATTTAGCTAAAACATGTGGAAATGATACTTCAAAAATAATTGATGCCGCTGCCGATGCAGCCTACATTAGCGAAAATGTTTATTTGTATTGCTCCTCAGAAAATCTTGCCACTGTTGTACTTGGAATGGCAAATCGATCTTTTCTGAGCAACATATTGCAGCTCAGAAAAGAACAAAAAATTGTCTTTGCCCAGCCTTTAGGTTTTAAAAAATAAAACTAGTCTACACCCGGGACAGTATCCTTAATTGGTTCAGTATTTTCGGGTTCCGGAGTTTGTAAAGTCGAGATAAAAATAGATCCACTAAAGTCCGGATTGTTCACTATTTCTTTTATTGCATCAGCACGTTTTTTGCTATCTGCAATATCTAATGCCTTTCGGGCATATTTGGCAACCGCAATATCAATATCTGAATAGGAAATCCCGTTATTCTTTATCCAGCCAGTCTCAATCCATTTCCCTTCTTGCCTTTTACCAGAAATTTCCAGAAAATCATTTTGCTCCGATTTAACAGCGATTATATCCATAGCTTTATACATTTTGCCGGTCTTGGTAAGCAAATCAGGACGTGAATATAATTCTACATCCGTACTAATTACAGCAGGTTTGCTTCCAACAATGATAAAATCGCTAAGCGCCCAACCAGTTTTATCATCCTTCAATTTAATTTTATAATATGTAACTGATTTTTTACCTGAAGTGTCATCTTTCGTTTCTTCGAGATAAGTAACTTTTTCACCAATACTTATAGATGATAACCATTTACTACTTTCGGTAGGAGCTTCTTTCAATGATACATTGTCCCAAACACAAACCGCATCAGATTCGCTTACCCCTAGTGAGTTACTTCCAGAGCTACCGTTTTTACAACCAGATAAACAATAAGCTGTAAATAATAGTACGATTAAGCAAAGTTTTTTCATAGTTTAGAAATTTAGTTAGGTTTTAGATAAAAGAATTTCCAGTTTTGTAATAATAAATATATGAAATTGTTACAATACTACCAAATGTTACTATTCAACAACTAATTTATACTTCCCGCTACCTGCATCAAACACTGCCATATTTGCATCAAATCCTTTAAATTTGATGTATGCTGGACAATCCATAGTTGCTTTGCTATTTTCCATTATAACTTTTTCATCAAGAATTATTTTGGCAGCTTTTACATTTTTAACAGGCAGCATAAGCGTTGACCATGTATTTGAAGGAATTTCTATAGTAATCAATAAGTTTTTACCTTCCTTTTCCCAGCTTACTAAAAGTTTTCCGTATGCAGTTATTATACAAGATTTAACCCATTTTAAGTCTCCCACTGGTTCCGGATCAATGATACTATGCTTAAACCCCGGATATTTTGAATCTGGCCGAATGCCCGCGAGATAAGCAAATAACCATTCTCCTGCTGATGCGAGTGTAAGTTGGTACATCATATCTTCATCATTACCATCCCATGAACCCCAAACAGTTGACGACCCTCCTTCAACCATATACCCCCATGATGGTTTCGATGTTTGTGAAATTAATTGGTACGCCAGATTATGATGATTATATTCTGTTAACAGGGGTAATAAAAAATGCGTAGTTAAAACGCCTGTGGTAAGGTGTATATTTTTTTTCCTGATATCAGTAGCTATAAAATCAGCTACTCTTTGAGAATGCGACAGTGGGGTAAGCCCTACAGAAAGAGGCAGCACATGAGCAGTTTGAGATAACGACCAATATCGTGCAGTTCGATAAGTTAAATAGCTTTGATTAAATTGATCTTTTGTGAAACCTGCTAGTTCCATAAATGTGGTTGATTCATCAGTTTTTCCAAGTGCTTCGGCAATGCTGCTAAGAATAGTTGTAGTATAAAAATAGTAACAGGACCCAATAGGCTTTATTCTGGATGAATCTAAAGAATAAAGATCTCCTTTACCATCGCGATCATGCATGTATGGGGGAGAAGTTGCTTCACTTTCACGAACCTGGCTATTGTGCCAGGAATTAATAGCGTCGTAATTTTTACTGAGAATTCTTTTATCACCAGATTCAAGGTAAGATTGCCAGGGTAAAACAGCCATTACATCAGACCATCCCGGTGAATTTGTTATTGCTCCATTTTCGGGCAAAAACAGAATTTTTCCATTGTCTGCCTGCAAATCGCATAAATCACGCATATACTTTTTAAATGCTTTATTCATGTTAAATAGGTAATGGGCAGTAATACCAAAGGCCTGAACACTTACCGGCGAGCCCAAACGCGATTCATAATCAGGTAATCCGGTAAGTTTGGAAACCAAATTGTTTCGTCCTGTTCTTTCAATATTTTGGAATATTTTATTGATAATTTCATTTGAGCAGTTAAAATATCCGGTATTATCCACATCAGGATAGGCTACTATTGCAACCAACGTATTTGAATCTGGCCGGTAAGGTAAACCAGAAATTTCGACAAATCTGAAAACATGATATGCAAAAGTAGGCTCCCATTCTTCAAATTCTGAACTTTTGCAGGTATATTCATCTGTTGCAACAAGTTTACCAATTTTGTTCTCTTTATCGTTATAGGTAGTCATGTACCCCAATTTTATTATCCTTCCAGGGTTGCATTTCACCTTTATTTTGACCCATCCGGGCAATGATTCACCCATATCTGCAACAAACTTTCCATCTTCAAGTTTATAAATCTTCACCGGTTTAATCTCTTGTTTAATTATAATTGGCTGCATTTGCTGTCCAACCAGATTACTTTTATTTTTTACAGTTACAACTTCCATCCATCCTTTACCTTCTGTTCCTGGCTGGTTCCAATTTTGCAGTTCCAGTCCAGCATTATATTTTTCACCTCCACTAAATGAACACTCCAACATGGGGGATGAATGAGCCTTCCAGCCCTTACCGGAATATATCCAATCAAAAGAACCATCAGTATATTCTAATTTTATTTGCGCTATAAATTTCATTTCATTCACTAATTTTAGTTCCTCACTGCCATTCCAAAAATTTCCAACCATAACACCTATGGCATTTGATCCTTCATGAAGCAATGAAGAAACATCATAAACCTGGTACTGAACGCGTTTATTAAAAATGGTCCATCCTGGCGCCAATCTTTGCTTTCCCGCAAACTGTCCATTTACGTAAAGTGAATATGCATTTAGTCCGGTCGCATAAACTCTTGCCGACTTAATTTTCTTATCTATTTTAAAATCCTTCCTGAATAAAACAGATGAAGCCTTATCAAAAATTACCGGAGCCTTTATCCACATAGCTTTCCAGTTCTTATAACTTAATAAACCTGTCTCAAATGATGCTGGCCGGCTGAATCCTGAAGCTTTTCCGGTACTATCCCAAATTTGAACTGTCCAATAATATTGTCTTGTCGGTTCCAAGGCCTTTCCGGAATAAATAATATATTGTGACTGATCAGAATTTATTTTCCCGGAATTCCAGATATCAGCATTTTTGTCGATGAGTAATTCTTCTTTTGTGGCAACTAATACCTGATATGCCTGTTGCATAAATCCATAGCTGGAATCAGCAAATTGCCAGCTAAAAGAAGGGTTGGGAATATCAATATTTATTGGATTTTTATCTTCTTCGCACTTCAGGTTTACAGGAGGATTTGAAACTTCCCTGTTACAGGCAATCAGACTGATTACTGCAAATAGCAAATAGGTTAATTTTTTTGTCATAATTATTATGATTGTTCAGGTTTAATAATTGATGTAATTTGTTATTTCAAAAAATACGAAGTTAAGAAAAACCGCGCATTAATTTAATCTGTCAAATATTCAGATAAAATAATCTGCTTAAGTTGGTTCTCCATTTATAAATAAGAAATAGAGACACTAATGCACTAATAAATTGTTTAATTCGTGCATTCGTGGCATTTTTAATATTTAAAAAAGTAACAACAAGTAATAGTCACAATTTTATTTAATCAATCATTTTTGTACATTTGCAGGGACAAAAATTAATTGTGTATAATTAATTAATATTCAATATGTCAGGTCACAGTAAATGGTCGAAAATTAAAAGGGCCAAAGGTGCAACAGATGCAAAACGCTCTAAAATATTTTCTAAAATAATTAAAGAAATACAAATTGCTGTTAAAGAAGGTGGCCCTAATGAAGATGGAAATCCGAGATTAAGACTCGCTATTCAGAATTCAAAAGGTGTTAATATGCCCAAGGAAAATGTCCAAAGGGCCATTAACAAAGCAAGTAGTGAAGGGGCAAATATACAGCCTGTTACTTTTGAAGGTTATGGACCAGGAGGTATTGGGATTTTTATTGAATGCCTTACCGATAATAATAATCGAACTGTTAGTAACATCCGTTCAATATTTAACAAGCGCGGTGGAAACTTAGGAACAAATGGATCACTCAGTTTTCTTTTCGAGCGTAAAGGGGTTATTACAGTTCCGAAAGGTAAATTCGACCCGGATGAATTCCAGCTCGAAATAATTGATGCTGGTGTTGATGAAGTTGAAGACGAAGGCGATGCTTTCGTATTGACCTGTTCGTTTGAAAATTTTTCGCGAGTTAGAAAGAAACTTGAAGAAATGAAAATCGAGGCTCAAAACGCCGAACTTCAAAGGATTCCGAATGATTACAAAAAACTTGATGTTGATACAGCTTTGAAAGTTTTAAGGATGACCGATGATTTTGAAGAAGACGATGATGTTCAGAATGTTTATCACAATCTTGAAATGACTGATGACATTATAAAATCAATGGGTTAATTATTTCATTTTTACAATATCAATCTGTTAAACTCCCAGCCACTTTTTAATTTTTTCTTTAAACGTTCTGGGACCTTCACCTTCCCCATAATATTCATGATTATAGTTGTAATAGCTATAACCATAATTATAACGATATCCATAGCCATACCTGTACCCATATTTAAATGAATAACCATAGTTACCAGGCATTTTTACGTCATTGACAAGAATATTTAATTTTTTCATTGTGCCTTTTTCGGCCAATTCATCAGCCAGATACAATACATCCTTGGAAGAGAAATTGTGCCTGACAACAAAAATTGAGGTATTTGCAAATTTTGAGGCCAAAATTGCATCTGTAACAATGGCAATAGGAGGTGTATCAATGATAATATAATCAAATTCCTTTTTGTATTCATTTATTAATTTCTCCATCTCATCGGTTTCAATTAGTTCTGCCGGATTAGGAGGTATTGGGCCTGAATTTACTAAAAAGAGATTATTGATATTTGTTGGAATAACAATTTCATCTTTCGTTGACCTGTTTATCAAATATGTGCTAAGTCCAATATCATTTGAAAGATTAAATAATTTGTGAATTTTTGGTTTGCGAAGATCTAAACCAATAAGAAGCACTCTTTTATTGGACATAGCAAGTATTGCAGCAATATTCATTGCACAAAATGTTTTTCCTTCTCCACTGATGGTAGATGTAACAAGTATTGTATTTTCACCTTTTTCACGGAGAAGGTATTGCAAATTAGTACGCAATGATCGAAATGATTCGGCAAGTGCCGATTTTGGGAATTCAAATACCGGAAGTTCAGATTCTTTATCGTTATGGCCAATAGTACCGATTACATTGCATTTTTTTAACCGTTCAAGTTCTTTTAAATCTGTAATTTTTGTATTGAAATATTCTGTTATGAATATGATTATCAATGGTATTAAACCTCCTAAAAACAATGCTGTCAGGTAATTTTTAGAACGTTTTGGAGTAATCTGAACCGCGTTTTCATATCTCGCTTCATCGAGAATTTTATTGTCTGGCATATTGGATGCTTTTGCAATTCCGGCTTCTGCTCTTTTCTGGAGTAGAAAAGTAAATATGCTGTTATTCAAATCAAAATCACGTTTTATATTTATTAATTGGCGTTCAGTTACAGGTAACTTTTCAAGAACACCTCCCTGTTTTTCGATCCTTTCATTTATATCTTTTAGATTGAGATCAGAAGTAATTATCATCTCGTTTATATTTTCTTTTAATGCAGCTACAGCTTTTTGCAGCTTAAGATTTATCATACTTATAGCAGGATTATCATCCTGTGCACTGAACTTTAAGACTGCTTTTTGCTTATATAAATCGGCAATTTCTGAAACGAGCGAGTTTAACATAGGTTCTGAGATCCCGACAATTGATGGTGCAATTATATCAGTATACTCATTTTTTGAATCGATATAGTTTTTCAGATAAAGGCAATACCTCTTTTGTAATTCAGCAATTACCTTCTCCGATTGAAACTTCTCAAGTTTATCATAAATGGCATCACCTTCTTTGGCAATATCCAGAATTCGATTAGTAAGTCTGAAATTTTGAAGTTTTAATTCTGCTTTTTTCAATGAATCGGAAATTGAACTTAGCTGAGAGTCGATAAATTTAATTGTATTAATTGCGGCCCTGTTTTTCTCTTCCAGGCCAGTTCTTAAATATACTTCACACAACTTATTTAGAAAATCTGTTTCCTGGGCCGGAACCGGACCAAATGTTGATAATGTAATGATAGTGCTTTTTTTCTCGCTTGTCGAAACGTTGAGCTTATTCATATACTGATTTGTAAGCGAATTAAGGTCATTAACGACAAATGCAAT
>Ga0265316_10000876_pt1 | contig 32975 bp, 23 predicted proteins | sample 4522metaG_FD_202092 | JGI IMG/M metagenome (GOLD analysis project Ga0265316, IMG submission 202092) | Rhizosphere microbial communities from Carex aquatilis grown in University of Washington, Seatle, WA, United States - 4-5-22 metaG | ecosystem: Host-associated > Plants > Roots > Rhizosphere >...
CAACGACTCTACGCCACCTCGTTGCACCTTGCAGGTTTCCTACGGAAACCCGCCCGCTGCCTGTGGCTACGCAGGGGCACGGAAAACATCCCGCCTGCGCCTGGAAGGCGCGGCTTTGTTTTCCGGCTCGGCATTCGCTAAGGTGCGCGGTGCGCATCCTACCCGGCTGGTGAAGACCCTCGCCAAGCCAATGAAGACCTTCGTTGGCCCAATGAGACATCTCAACGACGATAGGAATGATGGCGCTTTGAGCCAAAATGAGAATTGCTGGGCCGATTGAGCACCGCGCGGAAGCCGCAAGCCTTTTGTTGAAATCGACGGGGGGGATAGAATACGTCCGCCAAAATCGGCTGCACCGGGAGCGCCTCTTTGCCGCCACCTCTTGCGGTGGGCGGGGCGGGGCTCTCGCGGCGGGTTTGGCGCATCCCATCGTCCAACAATCAAGAGCAAAACATCATGGCAAAAAAAACCACTGCGGCACCTGCCGCCGAAACCGGCAAGGCGGCGCTGGCGACCGGCGCCTTGTCGGCGCTGTCGCTGCTGTCCTTCGGCGCCGAGGCCGGCATCATCTACCACAACACCCCCATCAGCAGCCCCACGACCCCCAACACCAGCGTCACTTGGGACGTGGACGGCGCGCACGGGAACGATTTCACCTTCTTTAAGAGCAACCATAGTGGGCGATTCTACGCGGAGCTGAATAGCAACGGCTTGAATGGCCGCGGCTTGGTGCAACAAAACGGAGATTGGACTTCCCAGTTCAGGAACCTGCCCGCCCACTTCGCCGTCGGCCCCACGCTGCAAGCAGGCTACCGGGTTGGCGGGACGGGGCAAGCAGTACGTGTAGTGGCCGGTCAAGGGCAGATTGCAAGCACGGCCGTCGGCTTCACCTCGGGCACCCCCGGCTATTTTGGCTTCAAGTTCACCGACGGCACCAACCTGCTGTACGGCTGGGCGCAAATTACCATTGATGGCCCCGGCAACCAGTTCACCATCGACCGCTGGGCCTACAACGACACGCCGAATGGCTCCATCAGCGTCGGCGACACCGGCCAGACCAGCAACGTCCCCGAACCCGGCACGCTGTCGCTGACCCTGCTCGGCCTGGGCGCGGCGGGCGTCAGGTCTTGGCGCGGGCGCAAGCAGCGGCAGGCGCTGGCGGCTTGAGCTTGAATTGACCGGAACACCAGGGGCGGGGCGGCGTTGGCCGCCCCGTTTTTTTTCGCCACTCCCCATCAAAGACCATCGCCATGACCCGAAAAGTATTGCTGCTCGGCTGGGACGCCGCCGACTGGAAAGTCATCAACCCGCTGATGGACGCGGGGAAAATGCCCAATTTGGAAAAACTCGTCAACCAGGGCGTCAAGGGCAATCTGTCCACGCTGTACCCGGTGTTGTCGCCGATGCTGTGGACCTCGATTGCGACCGGCAAGCGCGCCCATAAGCACGGCATCCACGGCTTCTCCGAGCCGGACCCGCAATCCGGCGGCGTGCGCCCGATCACCAACCTGGGGCGGAAAGTCAAAGCCGTCTGGAACATCCTCAACCAGCAGGGCTTGAAATCCAACGTGGTCGGCTGGTGGCCCTCGCACCCGGCCGAGCCGGTCAACGGCGTGATGGTGTCGGATTTTTTCCAAAAGCCCGTCGCCGACGCCGGCCAGCCCTGGCCGATGCGGCCCGGCACCGTGCATCCGCCCCGGCTGGCCGAAGCCCTGGCCGAGTTCCGCATCCACCCCGGCGAACTGGAGGGCGACATGCTGCTGCCCTTCGTGCCGGACGCCGCCGAGATCGACCAGCACAAGGACAAGCGCCTGGCCCAGGTCGCCAAGGTGCTGGCGGAAACCGCCAGCGTCCACGCCGCCGCGACGGCCTTGATGCAATTGGAACTCTGGGACTTCATGGCGGTGTATTTCGACGGCATCGACCATTTCTGCCACGGCTTTATGCGATACCACCCGCCCCGGCTGGAGTGGGTGCCCGAGGAGGACTTTGAGCTATACAAAGGCGTGGTCAGCGTCGGCTACCAGTTCCATGATGTGATGCTGGGCGCTTATCTGAGCCTGGCCGGGGAGGACGCCACGGTGATGATCGTCTCCGACCACGGCTTCCACCCCGACCATCTGCGCCCGATGGAACTGCCCAACGAGGCGGCCGGCCCCGCCGACGAGCACCGGGACTTCGGCGTCATCGCGATGAAAGGGCCGGGGATCAAGCAAGACCAGTTGCTGTTCGGCGCCAGCCTGCTGGACGTGACGCCGACGATTTTGGCCTTGTACGGCCTGCCGCAGGCCCGGGACATGGACGGCAAGCCTTTGCTGAACGCCTTCGTCGATCCGCCCGCCGTCGAATACATTGCCAGTTGGGACGCGGTGCCGGGCGATGACGGCCGGCATCCGCCCGGCATGCAGGTGGATCCGGTGGACCAGGCCGAGGCGTTGAAACAATTGGTGGAACTGGGCTATATCGACAAGCCCGATGAAAACCTGGAAACCGCCACCGCCAGCACCATCAAGGAACTGCGCCACAACCTGGCGCGGGACTTGTTCGATTCCCAGCATGTCCCGGAAGCCGCCGCGCTGTTCGCCGAGCTGTGGGACGCCCACCCGGACGAGAGCCGCTTCGGCGTCAAACTGCTGGATTGCCAACTGGCGCTGGGCCGCGTGGAGGAGGCCCGGCAAACCCTGGAGCGGCTGCTGCGCGAGAAGCGGCGTTACGCCCAAGAAGCCGCCAAGGCCTTGCTGAAGCTGCAAGAGGCATTGAAGGACAAGCCGCCGGAGGACATCAGCGAAGACGAGGGGCACAAGCTCAGAACTTTGCGCAAAAAAGCCGAGGTGAATGTCCACACCTTCGCCTTCCTGGTCGGGCGCGTGGCGGCGGCGGCGGGCGAGCATGAACAGGCGCTGGCCGAATTCGCCAAAGCCGAGGACGTGCAAATCCACAACCGCCCCAGCCTGTACCAGCAGCAGGCGGAGTCGCTGCTGGCCTTGGAACGCTGGCAGGCGGCGCAAGAACGGCTGGAAGCCATTTTGGCGATAGACCCGGTCAACGCCCAGGCCCAGCTCGGCCTGTGCCGCGCCTATTTGGGCCTGAAGCACCCGAAAAAGGCGCTGGAGGCGGCTTCGGCCTCTATCGGCCTGGTCTACCACCACCCGCCGGCGCATTTTCACCGCGCCCTGGCCTTGCGCCGGCTGGGGCGCAAAGACGAGGCCGTCGCCAGTTTACATCTGGCCTTGGCACAAAACCCGGTGTTCCCGGCGGCGCATCGCCTGCTGGCGGAGATTTACCGCGGCCGCGAACAATTGGCCCAAGCCGCCGAGCATCGCGGCTACGCCGAGGCGGCGCAGCAACGCATCGACGCTTTCCGGGCCGGCGCGGCCTTGTCGGCAGACGCGGACTTGAAACTGGACGTGGATTTGCAGCGCGGCGCCGGCTTGTACGAGCTGGCCGGCCCGGAAACCCTGCCCCCGCCCGGCACGGACACCGTGGTGGTGGTCTCCGGCCTGCCGCGCTCCGGCACCTCGATGCTGATGCAAATGCTGCAAGCCGGCGGCCTGCCCGTCCTCACCGACGGCGAACGGGCGGCGGACGAGAGCAACCCGCGCGGCTATTGGGAGCTGGAAGCGGTCAAGCGGCTGGCGGCCGATCCGGACAAAACCTGGCTGCGCGAGGCGGGCGGCCAGGCGGTGAAAATCATCGCGCAACTGTTGCCCAGCCTGCCGCAAGGAACTCCCTACCGCATCCTGTTCATGATCCGGCCCCTAGGCGAAATCCTCGCCTCGCAACGCACCATGCTGGCTCGTTCGGGAAAAGACGGCGCTAAAACCGGCAAACGGCAACTGGCGGCGGCTTATCTGAAGCAGATCGAGCAGATCCGCCAGGTGCTGGCGGCCTACCCGGACACGGTGCAGGTGATGAACGTGGATTACCACCGCGTCTTGGCCGACCCGGCGGCGGCGGCGGCGCGGGTCAACGCGTTTCTCGGCGGCGGCTTGGACGAGGCGGCGATGGCGGCGGCGGTCGCGCCGCAGTTGCGGCGGGAACGCTAAGCCTCCATGCCGTTCCCGTGCCACGGCCCGCTTTTCAAGCCAAGTCGATGCCGACCAGGCAGACGTCGTCGGCAAACCCGCCGGAACCTGCAAAATCCAACGCCTGGCGGGTCAGCGCCTGGAAAATCTCCGGGGTGGGGCGGCCGATGGCGGCGCTGATGGCCGCGCAAACGCGGGCCAGGCCGAATTCCAGCCCCGAGGCGTCTTCCACCTCCGTGATCCCGTCGGTGAAGGTAATAATGGCATCCCCCGGCTCGTAGGCGGTCTCATGGTTGAAAAATTCCGCGCCTTCGAAAACCCCCAGCACTGTCCCCGGATTCGGGTGTTTAAGGGCTTCCGCATAGCCTAGCCGGCCACGCACATGGATCGGCGCGGGATGGCCGGCGCTGGCGTGGCGGACGGCCAAGCTCTCCGCGTCCACCAGCACATAGAGCGCAGTGGCGTAAAGCGCGCCATTCCCGGCCTGCTGCAAAATCCGGGTCAATTTGCGGTTGATGTGCCCGAGCAGGCCGGCCGGATCGTTGAACTCGCCCTCGGCGAATTCCTCCAGCATGGCCCGCAGCATGGCGGTGACGATGGCCGAACGCGCGCCGTGCCCCATCACGTCGGCGATGAACACGCCGGCGGCGGTTTCCGACACCTTTTCGACATGGAAAAAATCCCCGCCGACCAGCCCCAGGGGGCGGTAGTCATGATGGAAGCGGAGCATGTCCGCTTGCGCGGGCCGGCGCGGGGCGAATTTCGGATAGCTGACCGGCAGCAGGGCTTGCTGGAGTTCCCTGGACATCCGCAAGTCCTCTTCAATCTGCTCGTTTTTCAGGCTGATTTCTTGGGCTTGCCGCTCCAACAGCCGGATGCTTTCCAGGTGGAAGCGGTTTTGCAGCTTCACCAGGGTCTGCGTGAAAATCAGGCCGAGAAATTCCTTTTCCCGGCCCAGCAAGACGACGTCGTCGTAAAAGCGGTCTTCCTCGCGCGCGAAAACCACCGCGAAGACTTCATGGATGGGCGTCCCCAGCGTGACGCAGGTGGCCTGTGGAAGCAGGTGTTTGCGGATGGGCTTGGGCGCGAACAGCGAAAAGCCGTATTTCGAACCCAGCAACATGCCCACGTCCCGCTTGGAGCAGATTCCCAGCACGGCGTCGCCGTCGCGGACGCCAAAAAAATCAAAGTCGTGGGCGGAGAACGTCTCGAAGACTTCGCCCACCGTCTGGTCCGCAGGCACCCAGAAGCCATGGCCGACGAGTCCGCGAAGATCGACGGCCATCGCGCCACTTCCTCAGGACGCCTGGATTCCAACCGCAAGCACGGTGCGACCGGTTTTAGGAGCCTTCGCCGCCGCGCAGCTTCGACAACACTTGATCCGTGGCGGTGGCCCAGTCCTCCGCCTCAAAGCCCGGCTGGAAATTTCTTTTCTCGGCCAGGTAGTAGGCCGCCTCGGCGATCATCCGGTCAATCTCGGCCTGATCCGGAGCGGGCGCGGCCGCCGGTTCGGCGGCTTTGGCCTTGGGCTTGCGGCTGGCCGGACGCGCCGCCGGCGCGGCGTCTTCTTGCGCCACCAGCACCGGGGCGGCCGGCGCGGGCGTCTCAACGGCGGCGGGAGGCGGTGCCACCGGTTTTTCGACTGGGGCGGCCTTGGCCTCGACGGGCTGGGCGGCGGGGGCTGCTTTCTTGGCGCTTGCAGCCTTCGCCGGCGCGGGCGCTTCGGCCTTGGCTTCCACTGCGGCTTGTTTCGCTTTCGGCTGCGCGGCGGCGCTGGCCTTAAGGTCTTCGGCAGGCTTAGTCGTCGAGGGGGACTTGGCGTTGGCCATCGTGTTTTCTCCGTTGAAGTAGTTTAGGTTGGCCCTATTCTAATTCATCAGACACGTTTGCACACGCCCGGCAACGTTCGCGCCGGGCGGATTTTGACCTGCGGAAAATAATGGGGCTTATCGAGAAAATCTGTGTTGCCGAACCGAAATGCAATCGCCTTTCCCGGGCCAGGCCATGGGAAAGGCGAACACTAAGCGGGAGGGAGGGGATTATGCCGCGGCCGGCACGGCTTCCTCAAAAGAGGCCGCTTCCTCGACAACTTCCGCCGCCGCGGCCCGCTCCGCCTCGACCGCCTTCCGCGCGGCCTCCGCGCCGTCGTGAATGGCGCTTTCGATCAGGCTGTTTTTGGGAATGACGACCTTGGCGACCAGCAACGAGCCAAACACCACGCCATAGGAAACGCCATAGAAGGCTTTGTAAACCGCCTGTGAGACGATATTGGCCTTGGCCTTAGTCTCTTCATGGACGACTTCGACCGCCTCCTCCACGACCGTCACAACAGTTTCGCTCCCCGCTTCAGGGATTTCATGTTCTTCGGGTTTTTTATTAAAATTCTTTCTCATGATGAAAGTCTCCAAGATGATATCGGTTTCGGTTAACGTATCGCTCTTCCGCCCGGCCGACCCTGGGCTACCGCCCTGTCCCGCCAGCCGAAAGAAACGCCTATAACGAGAACATCGCCCGATGCCTAGGGCGATCTTCTTTAGGATCAAGATTATAGCAGGCTTGTAGCGATATTTAGCGATTGTCATCATACTGTAACATTGGCATGGGCTAACTCCCGGACAGGCCATCGCAATTGACCCCAGCCCAGGCAAGCCTGAACCTCCCGCCCTTGCAAGCCACCCGAGTCCGTCATTAAACTGTCACAATGCCTTGCTAAGTTTAGGACTCCCCTGGAGGGATCCGGCCGGGCCTTCCCCTGTCCAGACGAGGCTTGTGCCAGCCGCCGCAAGCAGGCTAACACCACGGTGGCCACCGAACAGCCGGGCCTTAAGCCTTAAGACTACACACGCAACCCCTGAGAGTTTTTCATGCCGAATTTTCAAGATTTATTCAAAAGCGACGTCAGCCGCGGAGCGGCGATAGGCATCGGCGTCGCCGTGGTCGCGGTGGCCGCGATTCCCGCCATCGTCCACGCCGGCCGCCCCTTGGCCCGTGTGGCGCTCAAATCCGGCTTGCTGTTGCTGGAAAAAAGCCGCGAGGCGCTCGCCGAGGCCGGGGAAAACATTGAGGACCTCGTCGCCGAGGTCAGGGCCGAGATGTCCGCCGACCGGGAAAGCTACGTGGCGGCGGCAGCCGCGGCGGCGGAAGAAAGCGAAGGCGACGAAGCCGAGAGTTGAGCGCTTGGAACTGCTTCCCGCTTATGTCGTCCATGCGGTGCCGGGCCGCGCGCGGATCAAAATTCCTGGCAAGCGCGGCGATGGCCGCTTTTTCGCCCGGCTGGAAGCCGGCTTGCTGGCCTGCCCCGCCGTCCAGACTGTCCAAGTGAACGCGCACGCCGCCAGCCTGCTGATCACCCACCCCGCCGACGCCCCCCTCAAGGGCATTGCCGACTACGCCAGCCAACACAAGCTCTTCGGCCTGCATGCCGAGGAGGCGCTGCCCCTGCCTAGCGTCGCCGAAGTGTTCATCGACCAGCTCAAGCAGACCGACCGCATGCTCAAACAAGCGGATCAACTGCTGGCCGCCGGCAGCGGCGGGCGGCTCGATTTGCAGTCGCTGTTTTTCCTGCTCTTCCTGGGCATGGGCCTGAGGCGGATGTGGCGCAGCCATCTCCTCGAACCCGACGTTCCGCTGTTGTGGCGCGTTGTGGAGCTGTTGAAAGGGCTTTAACGCCCGTCCTTCCCTGCGGACTCAAGTCCTGCCTCCCCACTGGCCGCCATGGCCGCCTTCTGCTGCCTGCCGCGCAGGCATCCACACCTGTCGCGCCGCTGTCATCAAACCTTAGTCTGGATGTCACTTTACGGGATTAGTCTTAGCGGGAGCGGGCGTCGATGGATGACGTCTCCCCTAACCCTACTCTTCACAAGGGCAATCCTATGCCGGTTGGCCACCGCTTATTTCCCACCTGTCCCGCCGCGATGTTGCTGCTGGCCGGCCTGTTTGCTTTCAACACCGCCGGCGCGCTAGAAAGCAAGGAACACCCCGCCAGCCAGTTGGACGCCCGGCGCGTCGCCTCGCTGCTGCTCGTCAAAGGCAAGGTTCCGCCGCCGCCGGCCGGCGTGGCCGACCTTAAATTCCACGAATTTTTCAAAATGCCCATCGGCCCCGGCGGGCTGGAGCCCACGCAGAAGCTGCTGGGCCTGAACGGCAAGCGGGTGCGGATCTTCGGCTACATGGTCAACGCCGAGGAGCCCTCCCCCGGCCCGTTCATCATCGCCCCCCTCGCCGTGTCCCTGGCGGAAAAAGAAGACGGCCCCGCCGACGACCTGCCGTCCACGACGGTTTTCGTCCATATCAACCACGGCGAAGACCGCCTCGTGCCCCACATTCCGGGCCTGCTCAAATTGACCGGCGTGCTGAGCCTGGGCGGACAGGAGGAACCCGACGGACGGGTTTCCGCCGTCCGCCTGCTGGTCGATCCTGACTTATCCAAAAGCCTGCTCGGCGGCCAACCGCCTAGCCGCGCCAAGCCGTAAAAGCCCCTCCTGGTTAGCGGCGGGCCGCCAGCCCGCTGTCCAGGCCGTTTAAACCTCCCCCCAGAACCCGACCCGAACAGGAGATTCAGCCATGTCCAAACCCCCAAGCACGCGCCGCTCTCTCAGCGTCGTCGTCGCCGCCGCGCTCTGTTCCGCCGCCGACGCAAGCTTCGCCGCGTCGGCCATCTCGCGCCTGACCCCGCCCAGCGACACTAGCCTCGCCCCGTCGGTGGTGATTTCGCGCTTCCTGCCCGGCCAGCGCTTTGACTTGCAGGCGACGGTACAACCCGACGCGGGCCTTTCGGTCAGCGGCGTGGTGTTTGCCGTGGACGGCGTCCCCCTCACCCCGGCGCCTGCCACGACCAGCCTGGTCACGACCGGCCTGTCCAACGGCCTGGCGGCCGGCACGGCGGTCGCCTCAGTCCGGGCCTATTCCAATTCGGCCACCGGCATCCACAGCCTGACGGCCACGGCGACCCTGAGCAACGGCGCCACCGTCGTCAAAAACGGCAATTTCGAGATCGTCGGCACCACGCAACAAGGCACCAAGGTCAAGAATATCATCATCCTGCTGGGCGACGGCATGGGCGCGGCCCACCGCACCGCGGCGCGCATCGTCTCGCAGGGCTACGCCCAGGGCAAATCCAAGGGCAAGCTGGCCATGGACACCCTGCCGGTCACCGGCATGGTCATGACCTCCTCGCTGAACGCCATCGTCACCGACTCCGCGCCGGGCATGTCGAACTATGTCAGCGGCAACAAGGCGCAAAACAGCCAGGAAGGCGTGTGGCCGGACGACACCGCCGACGCCTTCGACAATCCGCGCTTTGAATACTTGTCCGAATACCTGCACCGCTTGCAGGGCAAGGCGCTCGGCCTGGTCACCACGGCCGATGTGTTCGACGCCACCCCGGCGGCGAATGCGGTGCATACCGGCGACCGCGGCAAAGGCACCGGCATCGTCGACCAGTACTTCGACGACCGCGGCCTGACGGGCCTGACCGTGCTGATGGGCGGCGGGCGCAAATGGTTCCTGCCGAACTCGACGGATGCGGTGCAACCGGTATCCGGCGTCTACAACATCGTCAACGGTTCGCAGCGCACCAGCTCCTCCGACTATGTGCTGCCCGCCGACCTCGTCGCAGGCTGGGGCGCGGCGGTCGGGGCCAAAGATCCCAACCGCGACCTGCTCGCGGAGTTCCGGGCGGCAGGCTTCGCCTACGCCCCGGACAAGGCCACGCTGGATTCGGTGACCGCCGCCACGCCCGACAAACTGCTTGGCCTGTTCGCGTTTTCCAACATGAACGTGTCCCTGGACAAGATCGGCAAGCGCCGCGGACAGTCCACCGTGGTGGACGACTACGGCTTGCCGGACCAGCCGATGCTCGACGAGATGGCCAGCGCGGCGTTGAAAGTGTTGGCGAAAAGCCCGACCGGCTTCGTCGCGATGATCGAAGGCGCGTCCATCGACAAGCAGGCGCATTTGATGGACACCGACCGCTGGCTGCTGGAAACCATTGAATTCGACCATGCGGTGCAAGTGGCCAAGGATTTTGCCGAGACCCATCCCGACACCCTGGTCATCGTGACCGCCGACCATGAATGCTCCGGCGCGGCGATCATCGGCGCTTCGACGGCCACCGCGGCGCAGCTCCAAGCCAACGCCACCGCCAAGCCGACCGGCACCGGCACCAAGACCAGCCTGATGCGCGACGGCAGCCCGGATGCCGCCATTGCGCCCGGCGCGACGCCGGCCAACCCGGTGGTGGGCACCTACGACGCGGCCAAGTTCCCAGCCTACAGCACCCAGTCCGACGGCTTCCCCGCCACCACCGACATCAATTACAAGATGCTGATCGGCTACGGCGCCAACGCCGACCGTTACGAGACATGGCTGGCCAATGCGACGCCGACCCAGGATTCGCAGCAGCCGTTCGTCAAAGCCGGCGCCAACAACCCCTACCCCAACCTAAGCGGCTACCCGGCCTTCGTGAACACGCGCAACAGCGCGACCGGCTTCTTCGTGACCGGCCAGGTGCCCGGCGACCAGGCCGTGCACACGGCGACCGACATTCCGCTGTCGGCCCTGGGGCTGGGCGCGTCGCTGTTCACCGGCGTGCAGGACAACACCGACGTGTTCTTCAAGCTGGGACAAGTGGCCATCGGCGGCGCCGTCAACTCGGCATGGAGCACGGACAAGAACCCTACTTCGCAGCAGGAGTGCCTGTTCAACTGGGCGGAGAAAACCTACGCCGGCACGTTCGCCCCGGCCGGCGGCGTCACCCAGTCCCAGCCGCCTTACGCTTACCGCTACTATGAAAAAACCAACACCTACCTGGCGATCTCCTCCGCCAACAACCACGCCTATTACCTAGGCGCGGCAGGCGTGCTGGAAGACCAGGGCGAGGTGTCCGGCTGGCTGGCGAAAGCGGGCTGCCAGTAAAAAATCGTGGGAGCGGTTTTTAACCGCGACTCATTCCAAGGCTACAAAAACAAATAGGACGCCACGACCGCAAAGGATAACCACCTGGGATTCCTTTGCGGCCCCAGCGTCCTTTTTCATTAAAGACCGGCCGTTATTTAACCTCAACCACCACACCCCCTACTGCCATGACTCATCCAAAACTATCCCGAATAGTCCGCCTGTCCCTGCTTGCCGCGGCGGGCTTTGGTTTATCGGCCCTGCCCGCCTACGCGGCGGTCAGCTTCCTGGGCGTCGCCGCGGGCGATGTGTCCAGCGACGAGGCCATTGTCTGGACGCGCGCCGTGGACGCCTCGGCGGCCGCCAATGTGACGCTGCAGCTAGACACTGACCCGGCGTTCTCCAACCCGGCCACCCGCTCAGGCACGACAGACGCGAACAAGGATTACACGCTGAAGCTCGACCTGACCGGCCTCCAGCCGGCGACGGTTTATTACTACCGCTTTGTCGGACCGTCCAGCGAGACCAGCAGCGTCGGCAAATTCAAAACCGCGCCGGCCCCGACCACCGCCGCGCCAGTGCATTTCGCCTTCAGCGGCGACATGGACGGCCTGATGCGCCCTTACGCGCTGGCCGCGACGATCCCCGCGCAGAATCTCGACTTCTATGTGAACCTGGGCGATGTGATTTATGAGAATGCGAGCAACGCCGGCGTGACCACCGGCACGCCCGGCCCCAACAACTCGCCTTCGGTGACCCTGTCGGGCAACATCCCGGCCCCCTCTTCGACCGGGGCGACACAGGCGCAGTTGTACGGCGACTACTCGAAAAAATACCGGGAGCAATTCCTGCCGGTGAACAACGGCGGACAGTTCGGCCTCAAGACGTTCTACGCCGCGCAAGGCAATTACACCCTCTACGACAACCACGAGCTAGGCAATAAGCAATACATCAACGGCGGCGCGCCGACTGGCGGCGCGGTCGGCGACATGTCCAGCGGGGCCGGCGTGGACGCGCGGGTGTCGACCAACGATGTGAACAGCTCGACGGGCTCGGATTACATGAACAAGAGCACCGGCTTCCAAACCCTGCAGCAGGTGTACCTGAACTACCAGCCGATCAAGGAAAACCGCGCCGCCGGCGGCACCATCAACGCCCCGTCCGACCCGCGCACCCACAACACCAAGCAGCTTTACTTCGCGCAGCCGTGGGGCAAAAACGCCCTCTACATCAACGTGGACGACCGCGCCTATCGCGACATCCGCATTAAAAAAGCCGGCTCGGGCAACACCGCCGACGAAACGGCCGCGCCCCGCGCCAACAACGCCAGCCGCACCATGCTCGGGGCGACCCAGTTGGCCTGGCTGGAGCAGACCCTGCTTGACGCGCAGAACGCCGGCACGGCCTGGAAATTTGTCGCCGTCTCCGACCCCATCGACCAGATCGGCCCCATCGGCGGCTCCCTGACCTTGACGGGTCTGCCCAACTTCGGCTCGGGCGTCGATGGCAATGGCAATGCCAGCCCTTACGGCCCGGTCAACTCCGACGGCGGCAAATCCTGGATCGGCGGCTACCGCGCAGAGCGCAACGCGCTGCTGAAGTTCATCGCCGACCACCAGATCACCAATGTCGTGTTCCTCGCCACCGACGACCACCAAAACCGCATCAACGAGCTGACCTATTCGCCCACCGGCCAGACGGAAGTCCAGTCCAGCTATGTGAAAGCGCCTTATGTGTTCTCAGTCGTCGCGGGGCCGCTGGGGGCCACCGGGCCGGATCTGATCACCAACCACACGTTCGCCGTGGCCCAGCAACTCGCCAACAGCCTTGTCAACGCGCAGCAAACCGCCGGCGTCGAGCCCATCGGCCTGCAAGGCTACCCAGGCTTGAAAAACGTCGTCCGCGAAAACGACCCGGCGGCGGGCGTCAACCCTGCGGCGGTCGATTTTTACAGCCCGGACACCTTCAACTACAACGTGCTGGATGTCAGCGCCGACGGCAAGACCCTGACCGTCAGCGGCGTGGGCGTCAACGCCACGCCACAAAACAGCGCCAAGGAATACGGCGCGGACGGCAACACCGCCCGGACGATCTTCAGCTTCCAAGTGGACGCGCCCGCCAAGCCGGCCATCAGCCTCAGCGGCTATGTGCTGAACCGCGGCCTGAACAAATTCACGCAACAAGTGACCGTCACCAACCATGGCACGGTTCCGCTGATCGGGCCGATCCGCGTGGCGCTGGACAACCTGTCGGGCAACACCGCGCTGGCCAATGGCAGCGGCGTCACTATCAACAACGCGCCGGCCGGCAGCCCGTACATCACCTTGTCCACCGGCAATCTGCCGGCGGCCGGGTCGGTCAGCGCCACTTTGCAGTTCAACAAGCCGGCCAGCGGCAGCATCAGCCACACCCCCCGCGCCATCACGGGCTCGATGGCTCCTTAAAAAAAACACCTCCAAACCAAGCACCCCAGGAAAATGAAAGCCATGACCTCGAAAACCCTGCTGAAACTGCTGGCCGCCGGCCTTTTGCTGGCATCCGAGAGCGGCCATGCCGCCTACTACCACGTCGCCATCCAGATCGACCCGGCGCTTTACGGCACGCTCAATGCCCCGTTGTTTCTGGATTTCCAATTGAACAGCGGCGGCGGGGCGGTGGCCAATTCGGCCACGATAGACCATTTCAGCTTCACCGGCGGCGGCGCGACACCGAACACCATCACCGCCAGCGGGGCCGTCAGCGGCGACCTGAGCTCCAGCGTCGCGCTGGCAGACGACGCGACGAACCCGTACAACGAATTTTTCCAAGGCTTCGCCAACGGAACCACCGCGATCAGCTTCGACGTTCTCACCACTTCAAACGCAAACGCCCCCACGCCGGACTCGTTCGCCGTGGCGCTGTTGGACAGTTCATTAGGCAACCTTCAACTCCCCAGCAGCGCCCCGGACGGCGTTTCGCTGTTCACGGTCTCGATTGGCGACTCGAACCCGGGATCGTCTTACGCGGGTGTCGGCAGCGCCAGCGGCATCACCACCTCGTTCGTGCCCAGCCCGGCCACCCTGTGGCTGTTCGCCCCCGGCTTGGCCGGCTTGCGCCTGTTTGGCAAGCGCCGCGCGGCCTGAGCGCCGGCCTAAGCCTCGGCCAGGGTGCGAACCCTGGCCGAGCTTGTCCAGCCATAGCGCCTTCATCGCCGACAGACCTTCAACACAATGGAATCAGAAATCATGAAACACCCCGCCAAAACCGCCCTGGCTGCCGCCCTGCTATCCCTCGGGCTTGCCCAGCACGCCTTGGCCGGCAATTTGATCGTCTCCCGCACCGTGTACGCAGGCACGGCCTCCACGGTGGCGCTCGGCCAGGCCTTGCCCGGCGGCGGCAATGCCATCGCCAACGGAAGCTTTCCCAACGTGTTCAAGAACGAAACGCCGGATCCGTCCTTCGGCGTCACCTCGCCCATCTACCTGGATCAACTGGCGACGAACGGCGCTTATGTCGGCACGCTGTCGATCAACCCCGCCCAGCTCGTCACCAGCTTCGCGTCAAAGTCCGAGCTGGCGCTGAACTTGGCGGCGGACGGCCATTCCTTGACCTTCATGGGCTATGCCGCCCCGCAAAACACGCTGGACGTGTCCAACTCGAACACCGCCGCCGTGTTCGACTCCACCAACCCGGTCGGTTCGACTTTCCCGCGCGCGGTGGCCAATGTCAATCTGGGCAATGGCAGCGTGCAAGCCACTAGCGTAAACGCCTACAGCGGCAACAATGGCCGCGCCGCCGTGTTGGCCAATGGGCAGTATTACATGGTGGGCAACGCAGGCAACGGCAGCGCGGCGGCCGCCGGGTTGTGCGCGCTCAGTGACAACACCGGGGTGCAGCGCATCGCGGCGGACAGCACGGGGAACACCACGCCGGTGGGGGCCAAGACACAGGCCAATTGCACCACCAACGGCTATCAGCGCGGCTTTTCCATCACCCAAGTCGGCTACTCCGCCGACAAGACCGGCAAAGACGACAACTTCCGCGGCATGGCCGTGTTCAACAACACGCTGTACGTGACCAAAGGCAGCGGCAGCAACGGCGTCAACACCGTTTATCAGGTCGGCGCCGCGAATGCGCTGGCCAGCAATGGCGTCATCGACAACGCGGCCATCACCATCCTGCCCGGATTCAGCACCCTGTCCGAGAAGCTGGCCGAAACCGCGCCGACCATTCCCACCCCGCACCCCTTCGGCCTGTGGTTTGCGGACGCGAACACGCTGTTCGTCGCCGACGAAGGCGACGGCGTCCGCTTGAATGTCGCCGGCAAGGTGGCCACTTTTGCCGGTTTGCAAGAGTGGACGCTGTCCGGCGGCACCTGGACTAAAGTCCAGACCTTCCAGAAAGGGCTCATTGACCAAGCGGCCGCCACGCCGAACGGCCTGGCGTGGAAAGTCCAAGCAGACGGCCTGCGCAACATCACCGGCCAGCACAATGCCGACGGGACGGTCACGATCTTCGGCACCACCTCGACGGTCAGCGACGAAACCACCCACGACCTGGGCGCCGACCCCAACCAAATCGTCGCCATCACTGTCGGCTCGGGTTCGACGGCGGCCAACACCGCCTTCACTGTGCTGAGAACCGCCGTCGCCGGACAGCGTTTCGGCGGCGTGGCCTTGTCCGCGTCGAACACCAGCCTCAGCGGCTTTGTGAACCTCGGCGGCTATGTGCTGAACCGCGGCCTGAACAAGTTCACCCAGCAAGTGACCCTCACCAACAACAGCACGTCGCCGATCACAGGGCCGGTGAACCTGGCGCTCGACAACCTTTCGGGCAACACCGCGCTGGCCAACAGCAGCGGCGCCACCGCCAACCACGCCCCGCTGGGCAGCCCTTACTACACCTTGTCCGTCGGCGACGTGCCGGCCGGCGGCTCGGTCAGCGCCACCTTGCAGTTCAACAAACCGGCCAGCGGCGGCATCAGCTACATCCCCCGCGCCATCACCGGCTCGACAGCGCCTTAAAATCCGCAGGCCGAACCCCTGTCACCGAGCCGGATGGACGCGCGGCAGATCGGGGTGTAGAGTGTTTCGCGGCCCGAAGACGATGGCATGCGGCGCGGCGGGCCGCTCTTCAAAACACTCACCGGCAGGGGGTTGCCATGAACAAAAATGTGTCCGCGATCATCATGACCGGCAGCCTGTTGGCGGCGGCACCCGCCGCCTGGGCTGCCGACTATCTCTATAAGAACCTCGACAATCCTGACGCTTTACCGGGCTCCACCTATCCCGCCGGCATCAACAATCACCGGCAGATAGTCGGGCATTACGGCCAGAACCTTGCCAGCCATGGCTTCCTCTACAGCGTCGGCACTTACACGACGATGGACAAGCCCTATACCAATTTTGGAACGATGCTGACCGGCCTGAACAATAATGGAACCGTGATTGGACAATATCTGGAAGGCACGCGAGTAACCACCTCAGCCCTCTATGACGGCACCGCCTACACTTACCTCGAAGGCCCTGTCCATTATTATGTTGGTTGCAGCGCTTGCGCCTATGGCATCAACGACCATGGCCAAGTCGTTGGAAATTATGATTATCAGCACCCAAATAGCCATGGCTTCATCTACAGCAACGGCATATATACCGACTTCGACAACCCCGATGCCACAGCCGGCGGCACTCATCCGACCGGCATCAACAATAGTGGGCAGGTGGTCGGCTATTACCTGGACGTGGGCAATTTAAGCCATGGTTTCCTCTACAGCGGCGGCACGTTTTCGACACTGGACAAGCCTGACGCCATACCCAGCACAACCCGCCCCACTGGCATCAACAACCACGGCCAGGTGTCGGGGTATTACAACGACGCGACAGGCACCCATGGTTTCGTCTACAGCGACGGCGCTTACACGACCCTGGACGCGTTTGCCAGCCAAAAGACCCGCGCCAATGGCATCAATGACTACGGGGAGGTGGTCGGAGACTACGAGAATGGCCAGGGCACCCATGGCTTCTTGGCCACGCCTGCGGAGACGCTGTCGGTTGAGCTGAGCGCCGCGCCGAAGGCCATTCCTTACCGGGGCTCCACCACCGTGGCCTGGTCGGCGGCCAATGCGGTGTCGTGCCACGCCACCGCCAGCGACGGCTGGTCAGGCCCGGTGCCGGTGTCCGGCAACCGGGTGGTGACGCTGACGGCCACGAAGTCCTACGGGCTGACCTGCGCCGGCAACGATGGAACCAGCGGCCAGTCGTTGACCGTCACCGTGACGGTTGAACCCGCCTGGAAAGAGTGCCTGTTCGACTGGGCGGAAGCCACATACGGCCTGTTGTTTTACCCGCCCAAGGCGGTCTCACAAGTCCGCCCGCCCTATACCTATCGCTACTATGGCGGCACCCGCGCTTATGTGGGCGTCTCCTCCGACGACCACCACGTGTACTACCAAAACGCCGACGGCGTCTTGCAAGATGTCGGCGACGCCTCCGCTTGGCTGACTCGGGCAGGCTGCCAATAGGCGACGCAGGCGCTGGGTAACGCCCGGCGTGGCCGCGCCTCCCGAGGCGGCCAAAAAAAACCGCCTCGCCTTCCAGCGATGCGGTTGTGAAGGTAACACAGTAGAGCCGGCTTTAAGTTTGCTGGTGCCTGACGTCCTCGCCCCGCACCTGGAAAATGACATATTCGGCCAGATTCTGCGCATGGTGGCCGATGCGCTCCAGCGATTTGATGACCAGCACCACGCTGATGGCGAAGCCGATGTTGCGGGTGTCCTCCAGCACATACGTCATCAGCCGCCGCAAATCCGCCTGGAACTCCTCGTCCATCTCGCGATGGCCGGCGATGACGGCGAGCGCTTTTTGCTCGTCCCACACGTCGAAAACCTCGACGGCGTGTTGCAGGCTGGCCAAGGCCATGTCGCCCATGCGGTTGACATCGCGCAGCATCTGGCTGTTGGGGTCGCTGCCTTCATGGCCGAACAACTGGACGACCAACCCGGCGATCCTGACCGCCTCGTCGCCGATGCGCTCCAAGTCGCTGACGCTTTTGGACACCGCCATGACCATGCGCAAGTCGGAACTGACCGGGCAGCGCTTGGCGATGAGCTGGACGATCTCGTTGTCGGTGGCGACTTCCAGCCGGTCGACCTCGTTGTCCATGGCCACCACCCGGTGCGCCAGCGCCGTGTCGCGGGCTTTGAACGCCGCCAAGGCGTCGCGCACCTGGGCCAGCACCAGCCCGCCCATTTCCAGCACCAGATAATGCAGATGGCTCAATTCGCCATCGTAACGTTTGAAAATATGGCCTTCGATCTGTTTGTCCACGCTTGTCAATCTCCCCGCCGGCTCAACCGAAACGGCCGCTGATGTAATCGTCGGTCAATTTGTGGATGGGTTTAGTGAACACCCGGGCAGTCTCGCCCACTTCAATCAGCTTGCCCAGATGGAAATAGGCGGTGCGCTGGGAAACCCGCGCGGCCTGCTGCATGGAATGGGTGACGATGACAATGGTGTACTGCTCGCGCAATTCGTCGATCAGTTGCTCGATCTTGGCGGTGGCGATGGGGTCCAGCGCCGAGCAGGGCTCGTCCATCAAAATCACCTCGGGGTTGACCGCGATGGTGCGCGCGATGCACAAGCGCTGCTGCTGGCCGCCGGACAGGCCGGTGCCCGGATGGTTGAGGTTGTCTTTCACCTCCTCCCACAAGCCGGCCCGGCGCAAGGACGATTCGACAATTTCGGCCAGCTCGTCTTTCGTGTCCGCCAGCCCGTGGATTTTCGGGCCATAGGCGACATTCTCGAAAATGCTTTTCGGGAACGGATTGGGCTTTTGAAACACCATGCCCACTTTCGCGCGCAACGGCACGACATCGACACTGTTATTGTAAATGTCCTGGCCGTCGAGCAGGATTTGCCCGCTGACGCGGCAGGCGGGAATCGTGTCGTTCATCCGGTTCAAGCAGCGCAGAAAAGTCGACTTGCCGCAGCCGGAAGGGCCGATGAAGGCCAGGACTTCATTGCCGCCAATGTCGATGTTGACATTGCGCAGCGCCTGTTTTTCGCCATAGCGCACATCGACTTCGCGGCAGGCGATGCGCGGCTCCGCGGACGTCCATTCCCCGACGGTCAGATCCTCTTCCAGCATAGGCTTCTCCCGGGACGAAATAGGCGAAAGTTTGCGCAGTGGGTTGGCGTCCCTGGCCTTTTTGTCCTGTTTGATAGTCGCTTCAACATCTAAATTCATAGCGGGAGCCTAGGAAGGGCCGAATGGGATGGAAGCGCGGGGCTTCCAGGGGATGTCTTTCCCGCAAATTTAAGCTAGTTTTATGACACTATGATGACCGCCGGACGGCCCAAACAGCCCCGCGCGCGGGCATTCGCGCCGATCCCATGGCAAAATAACGGCCATCCGCCAAAAGGAAAACACATGAGCCGACTGACGCTTTACCATACTGCGGGCTGCCATTTGTGCGAAGAGGCGGAAGCCTTGATCCTGGCCTGCCTGGCATCGCGCGGCCTGGGCGCAGCCTGCCTGGAATGGGCCGACATCGCCGAGGACGCGGCTTTGCTGGAGCGCTACGGCCTGAGCATCCCGGTGTTGCGCCAGGAAGCCTCAGGCCGCGAATTGAATTGGCCGTTCGGCTGGGACGAGGTTCAGGGCATCTTATAAGGCCAAAAAATATTCCAGGGCAAGCTCGCCGCCTTGCCGGTCAGTTGCTCGCCGCCGGTTTGCCGCAGCAGGCCATAGATTTTCGCCACCGCCTGCTTCTCCGCCTCGCCCCAGCGCGTCACCAGCCCGGCGCAATACTCTTTGCGCAAGGCGGCTTGCTGCGCCGGGTCTTTTTCCTGGGTCGACGGCGCGATCTTGGCCCACACCGCATCGTCACCGCAAAGCCGCCCGTGGGCCTCTGCCGAGGCTTTCAGGAACGCCGCCAGCGCCGGGCCGTGGCCCGCGGCCCAGGACTGCTTGAACACGAAGCCCAAATTCGGCAAAGGCTGCTCCACGCCCAAGCCTTTCAACACCTCGCGCCCGTCCAGCACCCGCCGGAAACCTTGCGCCTCCAGCTTGGCGGCGTAATGCCAGAAATTCAACAGCGCGTCGAGCTTGCCGTCGGCCAGTTGCTGGTTCAGCAACGGCGGCGCGGCGAAGACCGGCGAGCTGTCCTTGTCCAAATCCAGCCCGGCGGCTTTTTTCGCGTACGCCTTCAGCAGAATCCAGTTCTTGTCCAACGGACCACCGGCCACGCCGATCTTTTTGCCTTTCAAATCCGCCACGCCCCGGATGCCCGAACCCGCCGGGGCCATCAACGCCCCGGCCTGGATCGAATACGGGATGAAGCGGTAGTCCGCGCCGCTCTGGTTCTGGTTGGCGACCCAGATCCAGTCGGTCGCGATCACATCCAGCCCGCCCGCCTGCAAGCCGATCTTGCCAGCGTCCGGGCCGGCCAGCTTTTGCACCTCCAGCGCCAAGCCGTATTTTTTGTCCAGGCCCTCGTTGTGGATGGCCTCCAATTCCCAATTCACCGTGCCAAACGCGAGGACGCCGATTTTAAGCGGGCCCGCGGCCGGTTCGGCGGAGGCGCACAGGGGTAGAAGCACTGGCAAAGCCAGCAGAAAACGTCGAATCACAGGGTTGCTCCTTAAAAAAAGTTAAAAATTGGGAGTGCAAGATTTATCTTGCAACTCTATTTGAAGGGCTTGCGCCCTATGCGAGACAAATCTCGCACTCCGGAGTGAATGAGCGCCGCCCCCTGGCTTAGGCAGCCCGTCACGCTACCGTCAACGCCGCGTTCAACAGCAAATGGGCCGCGCCGTTGTCGAAGACATGGTAGACGACGCCGACCAGGGTCACATTCGCCCCCTTGACCCAGCCGCTGTCGTCAAAATGGTAGTGGTCGCCGGCGTTGCCGTCCACTTGCAGCTTGTTGCCGGTGTCGGACAAGTTCACCATGTCCCGCTTCAGCAGCGTCAAGGTGTTGTTGCCGCTGCCGGTCAGGTCGATGCGCTCGATGCCGGACAATTGGTTGCGGAAGTCCGCCAGGTTCAGATTCAGTCCCGCGCCGGTCAAGGCCAAGGTGTCGAAGCCGCTACCGCCGTCCGCTTTTTGGAAGTTCAGGTCGGACACTTTGATAATATCGTCGCCCTGCCCGCCCTCGAACACGTCCGCCCCGCCGCCGCCGATCATCGTGTCGTTGCCTTGGCCGGCGACGAAGCGCTCGGCGGCGGCAGTGCCGGTCAGGGTGTCGTTGCCGGCGGTGCCGAGTTTGCTCACCGAATTGGTGAAGTTGCCGCCGAAGATGACATAGCTGGAGCCTGCGTCGGACTTGCCGTTCGGACTGGCCCAGACGGCCCCGACGATCAGGTCGGCAAAGCCGTCGCCGTTGACATCGCCCGCCGCGCTGACCGACCGGCCCGAACCGTCGCCCTCCGCCGCGCCGTCCAACCTAAAGCCGTTGCTGCCGTTCAGCGTGGACAGATCCAGCGCGGCGGCGAAACCCGAGGCCTTGCCGAACACCACATAGCTGGAGCCTGCGTAAAACTTGCCGTTCGGGGCGGCCCCGTGGGCCCCGACGATCAGGTCGGCAAAGCCGTCGCCGTTGACATCACCCGCCGCGCTGACCGACCCGCCCGAACCGTCGACCCACGCCGCGCCGTCCAGCCTAAAGCCGTTGCTGCCGTTCAGCGTGTTCAGGTCCAGCGCGGCGGCAAAGCCTGAGGCCTTGCCGAACACCACGTAGCTGGAGCCCGCTCCCAATTTGCCGTTCGGGTTGGCCTCGCTGGCCCCGACGATGAGGTCGGCAAAGCCGTCGCCATTCACATCGCCCGCCGCGCTGACCGAAATGCCCGAATAGTCTTTCGCCGCCGTGCCGTCCAGCCGGAAGCCGTTGCTGCCGTTGAGGGTGGAAAGATCCAGCGTGGCGGCAAAGCCCGACGCCTTGCCGAACACCACATAGCTGGAACCTGCCGCATCCTTGCCGTTCGGGTCAGCCTCTCTGGCCCCGACGATCAGGTCGGCGTAGCCGTCGCCATTCACGTCGCCTGCGGATTTGACCGAAATGCCCAGTTCGTCCCCCGCCGCTGCCCCGTCTAGTCGAAAGCCGTTGCTGCCGTTCAGCGTGGACAGATCCAGCGTGGCGGCGAAACCCGAAGCCTTGCCGAACACCACGTAGCTGGAGCCCGCTCCCAATTTGCCGTTCGGGTTAGCCTCGCTGGCCCCGACGATGAGGTCGGCGTAGCCGTCGCCGTTCACGTCCCCCGCCGCGCTGACCGGGAAGCCAGAAAGGTCGCCCTCCGCCGCGCCGTCCAGCCTAAAGCCGTTGCTGCCGTTCAGCGTGGCCAGATCCAGCACGGCAGCAAAACCCGAAGCCTTGCCGAACACCACATAGCTGGAGCCTGCGTACACCTTGCCGCCCGGATCGGCCCCGGTGGCCCCGACGATCAGGTCGGCGTAGCCGTCGCCGTTGACATCGCCCGCCGCGCTGACCGACCCGCCCGAACCGTCGCCCTCCGCCGCGCCGTCCAACCTAAAGCCGTTGCTGCCGTTCAGCGCGGCCAGATCCAGCGAAGAAGCAAAGCCCGAGGCCTTGCCGAACACCACGTAGCTGGAGCCCGCTCCCAATTTGCCGTTCGGGTTGGCCTCGCTAGCCCCGACGATGAGGTCGGCAAAGCCGTCGCCGTTGACATCGCCCGCCGCGCTGACCGATCGGCCCGAACCGTCGCCTGCCGCCGCGCCGTCCAGCCGGAAGCCGTTGCTGCCGTCAAGGCCAGCGAGCGACAAGACGCTGAAACTGAAATTGACAGGCAACGCCGTCTCCACCCATAAGCTGGCTGCGCCCTCGGTGTAGGTGTGGTAAGTGTGCCCGCCGCTGCTGGCATCCGCACCTTGCGTCCAACCCGGCCCGATATTGGCCACGCTGCCGCTGGTGCCATTGACGATGAGCTTGTCGGTGGTCGAGGAGAGGCCGACGACGGTAGCGGCGGTCAGGTTCAAGCTGTTGCCGCTGTTGAGGTTGATGACTTCCAGATCCTTGATTTTGCTGCCCAGCCCGACGAGATCCAACGTCAAACCGGTGCCCGCCAGCGACAGCGTGTCGGTGCCCGCGCCGCCTTCCAGCAGCTTGAAATTCAGATCCGGGACAATCAGCGTGTCGTTGCCAGCCCCGCCTTGCAGTGTGTCCGCGCCGCCGTAGCCGTTCAGCACATTGTTGCCGGCGTTGCCGGTCAGTGTGTCACCGTAGGTCGTGCCGGTGAGGTTTTCGATGTTGAGCAGCGTGTCCGTGCCGGAGTTGCCAGTGCTTTGCGGCCCGGCCACGGCCAGGCTGATGGTCACGCCGCCATATTTGCTGTTGTATTGGTACGACGCCGTGTCGATGCCGTCTCCGCCGTCCAACACATTGCTGCCGGCGTTGGCATACAGGATGTTGTTGAGGCTGTTGCCGGATCCGTTGAGGTTGCCCCAACCGTCGGCCAGCCTCAGGTTTTCGACGTTCGCAGGCAGGGTGTAGGCGGGTGCGCTAGACCAGACCAAGTCGGTACCCGCCGAGGCGTTTTCGATGACTTTGTCGTCGATGTTGTCCACGTAATAGGTGTCGTTGCCGCCGCCGCCAGCCAGCCAGTCCGCGCCGCCCCCGCCGTCGAGGGCGTTGTTGCCGACGTTGCCGGTCAGCATGTCGGTGTAGTCGGTGCCGGTGAGGTTTTCAATGCTAATGAGCGTGTCCGTGCCGGAGCCGCCGGTATTTTGTGGCCCGGTCACGGCCAGGCTAACGGTCACGCCGATGGGATGGCCGGAGAAGGTGTTTTGGTAGGACACGGTGTCGCTGCCCGCGCCGCCGTCCAGTATATTGTTGCCTATGCTGGCATAAAAGAGGTTGTCCAGGCTGTTGCCGGATCCGTTGAGGTTGGCCCAACCGCCGGACAGCCCCAGGTTTTCGACATTGGCAGGCAGGGTGTAGGCGGGCAGCGAAGACCACACTAAGTCGATGCCCGCCGACAAGCTTTCCACCACGACGTCGCCAGTGTTATCGACGTCATAGGTGTCGTTGCCGGCCCCGCCCACCATGCGGTCGGCCCCGGCTCCGCCGTACAGCGAGTCGTTGCCGCCTAGGCCGTACAGATAATCGCCCTGCGTCGTTCCAGATAGGTAGTTGCCCCCGTCGTCGTTGGCGCTGCCGGGCGCATTGTCGCCCACCAGAAGCTGGCTACCGTTGGCGAAGACGAAGTGCGCGGTGGACAGATCCGCCAGCGTCACGCCGTTAAGCTGCACGGTTTTGCCCTGGTAGCTTATCAACAGGTACGAGTCGCCTTGCAGGATTTTTCCCGAGGCCGCGTCCAGGCCGACAATGTCAATGGACAGCGTGTCCACCGCTGGATTGAAAGCCAAAACCTGGTTGTTGCTCAACGCGCTAAATTTATAAACGGCCATTCGACTAGTCCTTAATTGATTGGGAAAAAATGAGCCATGCGCTGGGCGGCTGTTCCTCGTCGGCACGGGCCTCTCGATCCGCGCAGGAAAACCCCAGGCTGCGTCGTATGCTAGCATCCCGTTCAGACCCCCTGTCAACGTGGGGCATACAGAACGGGCAAAGCCCCTTCTGGCGGCGCGGCAAAGCCCTGCCGCTTGCCGCAGGCTCTCGCGTATAATCCCACCCACTTCTTTAAGCGAACCCAACCGACGAGCCTCATGGATAAAACCTACGACCCCCACGCCATCGAACAACGCCTTTACGAAAACTGGGAAGCCCAAGGCCGCTTCGCCGCCGCAGGCCAAGGCGAGTCTTATTGCATCGCGATCCCGCCGCCGAATGTCACCGGCAGCCTGCACATGGGCCACGGCTTCAACAACACGGTCATGGACGCGCTGATCCGCTACCACCGGATGAGTGGCCGCAACACGCTGTGGCAGGTCGGCACCGACCACGCCGGCATCGCCACGCAGATGGTCGTCGAGCGCCAACTGGCGGCGGAAGGCATCACCCGCCACGAGCTGGGCCGCGAGCGGTTCCTGGAACAAGTCTGGGAATGGAAGGCCGAGTCCGGCGGCACCATCACCCGGCAATTGCGCCGGCTGGGCTCCTCGGTGGACTGGACGCGCGAGCGCTTCACGATGGACGAGGGATTGTCGAAAGCCGTGCAGGAAGCCTTCGTCAGGCTGTACGACGACGGCCTGATCTACCGCGGCAAGCGCCTAGTGAACTGGGACCCGAAGCTGCACACCGCCATCTCCGACCTGGAAGTGGTCAGCGAGGAGGAAAAAGGCTTCATGTGGCATTTCCGCTATCCGCTGGCGGACGGCAGCGGGCATCTGGTCGTCGCCACGACCCGCCCGGAGACGATGCTCGGCGACACCGCCGTGGCCGTGCATCCGGAGGACGCGCGCTATCAACATCTGATTGGCAAAAGGGTCAAATTGCCGGTCACGGGCCGGGAAATCCCCGTCGTCGCCGACGACTACGTAGACCCCGAATTTGGCACCGGCTGCGTGAAAATCACCCCGGCCCACGATTTCAACGACTACGAAGTCGGCAAGCGCCACAACCTGCCGCTGGTCAACGTCTTCGACCGCGACGCCCGCATCTTGCACGAATTCACCGTGCTGACGTTTGCAGGCTACGCCGAAGCGCACGGCGAAAAAGCGCCGGCCGCCTATGCCGGGCTGGATCGCTTCGAGGCGCGCAAAAAAATCGTTGCCGAGTTGGAAAGCTTAGGACTGTTGGAAAAAATCGACCCGCACACCTTGAAAGTGCCGCGCGGCGACCGCTCCGGGGTCGTCGTCGAGCCCTGGCTGACCGACCAGTGGTATGTCAACGCCAAAGTGCTGGCGAAACCCGCCATCGAAGCCGTCGAGGACGGCCGCATCCGCTTCGTGCCGCAGCAATACGAGAATTTGTACTTCTCCTGGATGCGCGACATCCAGGACTGGTGCATCTCCCGCCAACTGTGGTGGGGCCACCGCATCCCGGCCTGGTACGACAAGCAGGCCCAAGTCTACGTGGGCCGCGACGAGGCCGAGGTGCGTGAAAAATACAGCTTAGGGGAAGAGGTGGAACTGCGCCAGGACGAGGACGTGCTGGACACCTGGTTCTCGTCGGGCTTGTGGACGTTCTCGACTTTGGGCTGGCCGGACAAAACGCCGGCACTTGAGACCTTCCACCCGACCAATGTGCTGGTGACCGGTTTCGACATCATCTTCTTCTGGGTGGCGCGGATGGTGATGATGACCATGCACCTGGTCAAAAACCCGGACGGCAGCCCGCAAGTGCCGTTCAAGACCGTCTATGTACATGGCCTGGTGCGCGACGCCGAAGGCCAGAAAATGTCCAAGTCCAAGGGCAATGTGCTGGACCCGCTCGACATCATCGACGGCATCAGCCTGGAAGATCTGGTCGCCAAGCGCACGGCCGGCCTGATGCAGCCGCAGATGGCCGAGAAGATCGAAAAGCGCACGCGCAAAGAATTCCCGGCCGGCATCGCGCCTTATGGCTGCGACGCGCTGCGCTTCACCTTCGCCTCGCTGGCCTCCACCGGCCGCGACATCAAATTCGACATGGGCCGCGTCGAAGGCTACCGCAATTTCTGCAACAAGCTGTGGAACGCCGCCCGCTATGTGTTGATGAACACCGAAGGACTGGACACCGGCTTGAACGAACTGCCGCGCGTCTACAGCCTGCCCGACCGCTGGATACAAAGCCGGCTGCAAGCCACGATACTAGCCGTGCGCGAGTCGGTCGAAAACTACCGGCTGGATCTCGCGGCCCAGGCCATTTACGAATTCGTCTGGAACGAATACTGCGACTGGTATCTGGAAGCGGCCAAAGTCAGCCTGCAAAGCGAGGACGAGGCCCGCCAGCGCGGCACCCGGCAAACCCTGGTCACGGTGTTGGAAAGCGTGTTGCGGATCGCCCACCCGCTGATGCCGTTCATCACCGAGGAAATCTGGCAGCGCGTCGCGCCGCTGGCAGGCAAAACCGGCCCGACCATCATGAACCAGCCCTACCCGCAGGCCGAAGCCGGCCGCCTCGACGAGGCCGCCGTGCGCGAAATGGCGTGGGTCATGGACTTCCTGCTCGGCGTGCGCCGCATCCGCGGCGAGATGGACATCGCCCCCGGCAAGCCCCTGCCCGTGCTGCTGCAAAACGGCACGGCGCAAGACCGGCAATGGCTGGACGGCAGCCGCGAACTGCTGCTGAAGCTGGGCCGGCTCGACGGCGTCACCTGGCTGGAAACAGGCGAGCCCGCCCCCGAGTCGGCCATCGCCCTGCTCGGCGAGCTGCGCATCCTGATCCCGATGAAAGGCTTGATCGACAAGGACGCCGAACTGGCCCGGCTGGACAAGGAAATCCAACGCATCGAAAAAGATCTGCCACGGGTGGAAGGCAAGCTCGCCGACCCGGCTTTCACCGGCAAAGCCCCGCCGCAAGTCGTGGCCAAAGAGCAGGCGAAACTGGCGGACATGCGTTCCAACCTACAGCAATTGAAGGAACAGGTGGAGAGAATCGGGGCGTTGTGACGCTTATTTGATAATACAGGGCCGCAGTAGGGCGCAATGCAAAGCAATTGCGTCGCATGGCGGGATTTAAAACATTCGGCGGAATACGCTTCGCTATTCCGCCCTATACGGGCTTTCATCGGCGCATCCACACGAACTGATTTTTCGCCAGGCGGAAAGCAATTCAAAGCCAGGCTTTACACCCAAATCATAAGGGGATAGATATGTTTGAAATTTACCTTGGAAAAAATGGAATACCACTGTATGGGAATTTATTAGAGCTAAAACCTGATCAAGTATTTCACGAAAAACACACTAATAAATTAGCACATCCGGCTGATATTTTGTCTGATAAATTGGGCAATTTAAATAGAAGACTAAAATCAATGGTTGATCATCAATATGATGAGCCTATTAGTGATTATAAAACAACATCAATTTCAAATTATATATTAGAGATCGATGCTTTTTATGACTCTCTTTTTTTAATCATAAAGTGCTTAACAAAGCCAGAGGGGATCGACAATCAAGACGTTACGATTTGGCTAAAGTCTATAAAATCTCAAATCTACACCAGCTTTGTTGGCGCGACCAACCAAAACCATAAGCTTTTCCGCGACATGTCAAACAAGATAAAGCATGACCATGTAAACATATCAACACTAACCATCCATAATCATAAAAACATCATGGTACCCGGATTTTTCATCCAAAGTATTACTGGAGAAAATGACCAAAGAGGGCCAGACCCTAAAATTCATACGCCATACAATGGCAGCAAAACTGCATTTTCATATAATCACTTTATTCTTCATGGCACAGGATGTATCTTCTACAATCTATATCATTTGAATAAAATATTTTTCAACACAAAAACCAAAGCCGATCACAGGGAATATAATGCACTATATATTGCTGAAATCTGCGAAAAAATTGGCCACGATTTTTTCCCTGACGAATATTCTAGACCTTACGCTTTTGTAAAACGCCAAACCGATGGTCGTATTTTATTCAAATATCCATACCGATATAAAAACCGTAAAGAGCAATTTCAAAACATACATCAAGTTAGTGGACATCTTAATTTTAATCAACGAACAGGCTCTTCGCATGGAATCCTTCCTTACTTTCCTTTACTTAAACGCCAGCCCGCGTAGGATGCGCTGAGGCACGAAGCGCATCGTTCGAGTTACTCGATGGATGCGCCTCCTCCGTTAGCATATCCTACGCGAGCTTATCCAAAAATCGACAAACGGCCATGGACAGGCCCATGCCAGTAAAAACCGCCTGGCAAGCCGCATTTTTTATCAAGGCACGGCTAGCGGAAAACTGGAATAATACAATAAACCATAATCCAGCACGCCATTCATGGCCATGTCCACGCCAAAATAAAAAACATAGCTTCCGCCCGGCAGGCCGGTTATGTCAAACAATGCCAGATTCGATAGGTTGCCTAACGGGCCTTGATAGGCGGGAGACACGTCGTTCAAAGTGGTGCCCACATCGATCCAGCGGCTTGGGTAGACATAATAATACCAGTGCCCCCATGGCGTGTAAGCGACGAGCCACCAGTCCGCGTTATGTCCTAGTTCGGCCCCGGCGGCGAGCGATATGGCCAGCGACGAACCATTGACACCAAGGCCGGGCAAGGGATCAGCGTTGGTGACGGTTTCCGAAGAAGGATACCCCCCCATCGACCCGCCCCCGGCGCGTCCCGACATGCAAGTCCGCCCCATCAGCCCGCCCGGGGTGCAGTCCATATAAGCCAGCAGGTTTATGTTGGGGGCTCCGGATAATGGGTTCGCGGCATTGACGTCCAGAATGACATAGGCGTTGTTTGTGCCGTAAAAAGTGTCCGTTGTGTTTGACGCGTAGGCCGTGGCAAGCACGCCCCCATTCCCATCGCCAACCGAAGGCGTGTTTTGATAATTGAGAGCCACCACGGAGCCGGCCATGGCTTGATACAGTGTCCCCGTCAGGCCTGTAATCTGGCCGGTGGCGGAATTGAACGTGAACGATCCATTGAATGTCGTGGTGTTTCCCAGCATCGGCTCGGCAAAAACCGCAGTCACATTGTATTTTGTCAACGTGTCTGCGTGTGAAACCGGCGCACTGGCAACAATGATCAGCAGAGATACGGCAAGGAATAAGGTTTTCATTTTTCGCGCCTTCTAATGTGTCGGGCAAGGCTGTTTGCCGATCATTTATTTTCCAGACTCAAAAAACAGCATTGCCCATCTGTCACCACCATTGACATCGAAGTCCGCTACTTGAGCTTAAACGATGTCCACACAGAATAATATTGCCCTGAATCCAGCACGCCATTCATGTTGGTGTCCACGCCGAAGTACACGATATACTTTCCCGTCGGCAGCCCCGTGGTGTCCAACACTGCCATATTGGCCATATTCTGCAGCGGGCCTTGGTAAGCTGGCTGCATGGCGCTTTGGTTCAGCGTGGATCCCAGCAGAACCCACTGGTTTGGGTAGACGAAATAGTACCACTGCTTCGCGGGCGTGTACGCCATTATCCACCAGTCCGCCTTCGTCTTCTGGTTATCGTTGTCGCTCACGGCGAGGGATATGGTCAGTGACGAGCCATTGAGGCTGATGCTGGGCGTCGGGTTGATGGCGATGGTTTCCGACTGGGGGACTCCCTTCATCGTTCCACCGCCAGCCCTTCCCGTCATGCAAGTGGAGCCCATCAGTCCGTTGGGGGTGCAGTCCGCATAAGAAATCAAATTGATGTCAGTGGCGCCCAGCAATGGATTCGCGGCGTTGACATCAAGGGTGATGTAAGCGTTGTTGTTGCCAAATGTGGTTTCACCTTTTGTCGGATCATAGCCGCCTTGTGAAAAAACATCGCTGGTGTTTAACGCAAAGACGGTCGCCAGTACGCCTCCATTTCCATCGCTGACCGATGGTGTGTTTTGGTAACTGAGAACCGTCTGCCTGCCGTTCATGCCATCCGTCAGCGTGCCACTCAGATTGGTTATCTGCTTGGTGGTGGAATTAAAAATGAACGACCCTTTAAACGACGAGGCGGCGGGTGTCAACATGGGATCATTAAAAGCCACGTTGACATTATAATAAGTCAATGTGTCTGCCTGCGAAACCTGGACGCCAGCGATCATTGACAGTAACAAAGCGAGGGATGTGATTTTCATTTTAGTCACCTATTCACGGCTAAAACAAGCCACTTGCTGTGCGACGCACGGCGGCTTTTGTGGCAATCGACCTACTCAACCTTTCCCCGACAACCAGGAGTTGGATCGCCGCCCATTGGTCATCACGAAACTTCCCCTTAAATCCGGTTATCCCATATTTCATAACCTGGGTGCTTACCTCTATCTGGCTACCCTTGGCCGAGCATTACATATTTCGCTATATACTATTTTTTATCATAAATTTCAACAAAGTATTTTGCTCGGAAATTATGACACCCAATCCGAGTACAGTCAAAATTTGCAGTTACTTCAAATGCTTGTGCGCTTATACTATTATATTATGAATAGTATGGGTTTTAATTTTAAACGGTCTGACGGACTCGGGGTTTTCATTTTTTCAATTCAAGAAAACAAGCAAATCCGCCGCGTTTCTTGTCACGGGAGAAGTTTGAAGAGATTTTGCAGGAGGGCAGGCGAGTGGATTGGCCCCGCTATCGCCAAGGCGGCGCATCGGAGTGGGCGCGCGATGTGATGCGGGCCATCACCGCCGAAGACCCGCTTTGGGCGTCAGCCCGCGGCTCCGCCGTGCCGCGCGCGGTTTCATGCGGATGCTTTGCACAGGCGCGGGACTTTAGAACATCGCCTGGAAAGCGGAATTAAGGATCCAAGTGGTTTTCAACTGCAGGCCGTTGAGGTATTGGTACACCGGCACCCCGCCCGATACGCCAAAGCTGAACGGCCCCTTCTCATAAGCAAGCCCCATCAGCGCGTCCAACCGCTGCCCGCCATAGTTGTGGGGATCCGCGTCGGGGGTTGAAGCTCCGCCGTCCAACATGGACCGGTTGATTATTGCGATATTTGGATCGTAGCCGCGGATTTTTCCGGTGTCGTTGAACGTCATTTGCAAAAAGCCGGTCGCGGCGCCAAAGGCGCGTTGCAGAAACACCGTCGTTTTGAAATTGTTGCCACGGGTGTAACCGTAAGAATTGTCTTTTATTTGCCCGGTGAAAGTGGCCTGCCCTCCCCACATCCACAGCGCGTCGTCGGTCACATGGTGGTAGGAAAGGGACGGCTTGATGGCGAACGTACCCGACCCTAGCTGCATGTCATAGGGGGCGCGGTAGGTGACGCCCATCATCTCGACTTTCCGGGTGATGCTGCCGGTGGGGATGGAAAGCCCCAGCGTGCCGAAAATTTCCTTGGTGATGGCATAGACAGCGTCCAGTTCAGAGTCATAAAAGCCTGAAGTGGTCATCGGCGCCATGTCCACCCAGTCCTTTGGCTTGGCATTGCCCATCCCCATTTTCATACCCATCTCCATGGACATGTAGTTCACCATGGCCATCACCGTCAAGCGGTCGGTAATCCCGACCATGGGCATGAACATGAACATGTCCATGGTCATATAAGTGGGGGCCATCATGTAATTGTAGGGCGGCTTGCTGTTGGGCGTGCCCAGATGGTCGGGCAAGACTTGGGTCAGCGGCACATTCGCCGAGCCTGAAGCCAACCCGTTTTGATTCACATGCATGTATGACGTGTTGAACATCCACATGCCCTTGGGGTGGATATGGTAAAAATCCGTTCCGGCCAGGACGGGATTCATCTGCATCTGCGAGCCCGGCTCCATGGCGGGCATGTCGGCGATCATATTGGCCCCGCAGCGCATTTCCCCTTTTTTCATCATCTTTGCGCCGCAGGCCATTTCCCCGCTCTTCATCATTTGGGCACCGCAAGCCATCTCTTTTTTATCCTTGGATGGCTCCTGGGCGCTGCCGCTGGCCTGGCCAGGCTCGGCTTTGGCGATGTTGTAGGGCTTGTCGAGATCCTTGACGGAAAACGGATTGCCGCCGGTTTTTGGCACGGCGGCTTCCGCAGCCGCTTGGGCATTTTGAGGATTCGCGGCTTTTAGCAGATCCCGCTCCCGCCGCATTTCAGCCAACTGTTGGCGCAGTTGCGCGTTCTCCGCCGCGAGCTCCCTCACTTGTTGGTCATGGCCAGGCTTCCGGCTTTTTGCCAGCGCGCTGTCCGGCGCAAACGCGGCGCTGGCGAGCGCGACGGCTATGCGCACGCCTAATCTGGGAAATCTTTGTGATGCCATAATGCTTTTCCAAAAACAACTGTAAAGTTGCGAGAATATCAAGTTTTCCAGCCTGCGCCATCCTGCTTGCCCGCCAGCCGGCACGGCCTCCTCAACGCTGTCCTCCGCCACTGGCCAGCATTTTTGCGGGTCGCTTAAAATGCCCCCATCCGTTTCCGCCATTCCTCGAACCAGCGGGTGAGCTGCTCCAACGCCGGGCTCAGGAATGCGGACGCCTTTTCGCCCAGCCCCGGCGTGGTGGGTTCGGGTATGTTATCGACGACGATGAACGAACCCGGAATCATACCCATCCAGCAACTCCAGGGGACGACACCGGTTTCCCTGG